>Ga0335081_10006559_pt1 | contig 18560 bp, 17 predicted proteins | sample Lox_Sample_35_FD_206713 | JGI IMG/M metagenome (GOLD analysis project Ga0335081, IMG submission 206713) | Soil microbial communities from Loxahatchee National Wildlife Refuge, Florida, United States - Lox_Sample_3.5 | ecosystem: Environmental > Terrestrial > Soil > Wetlands | place: USA...
AACGGGGCAATTTTTTCCATTCAGTTGCCGAGTGCCGATCGCTCGAACTATGTGTTTCACAAAGGGAAACCTCAGGGCGTGCCAATCAGCACTCAATCGGGTCCCTACAATAATTCCTATCCTAACCAGCGGGTCCCGTCCAGAACCGCGTGGCTAAATACCTATTGGGACAAATAGCAGGGCAACTGTCATTAAAGACAGATCAGTGCTTTGGCTTGAAGTCCTCAACCACAATCTTTCTCGCTGACTCGAGACACACGGCTTGCATTTCGCCTTTCCGCTGCGGTTCCAGCGGACAAACCTCGAAGTCCGCGAAGACCGAATTATCCGGCGGGCGGAAGACGTTGTCGACACTCCCAGGCAATTCAGGGTTTTCGGTGTCCTGTCTGGTACGGGGTGGAAACCGCGACGGACCGCTGTAGACGCCCAGAACCCGATTCGTACCCACCTTCCAAACGCGATAGGACGGGTTGCCATTGTAAAAGTTGAGGCGGCCGCGGGTCCAATAACACGTGGCTGCGTTCTCCGGGGTTTTGCAGGGGATTTTGCGCTTCGCCGAGGTTTGCTGCGGCAGGGCTTGCACAGCGGCGCACAACGCCAGCGCCAAAATCAGCGCGTATCGCATGCGGGGACGCTAGCACAAGAGCATACGCTCTTTCAATCTGCGCGGGCCGGCGCGGCGCGAATGCGCACCGGCTCACAGTTCGCTCGGCATAAGTTCGATCGAGTCTCTATATGAATCCCTATTGGCTGATCGTTGCTTTCACTCTGCTCACGCAACTGGTTGTGTTCTTGCGCTGGCTGCATCGGCGCCTGCGCGACGCGGCCATCGAGCGTGCCTTCGTGCGCGACATGGCCAGCAACCATCTGCCGCACATCTACCACGCCCTGCGCTGCCTGGCCGCGCACCATGGCATCGAGATCGACGATCCGCCGCCCATTCGCTTTCTCGAGCTGAACGGACACGGCAAATCCGATCTCCGCCATCCCTGAGCACCGTCAGATATCGTGAACGCGCTCTCGCCGCCTGCAGAACTTCTCGCGCTCGCGCGCCGCGCCGCCGAAACCCACGCGCTGTGGCCGGAACTCGTGTGCGCCATCGTGGAGCAGGAATCCTCGTGGAATCCGTGGGCGCTGCGCTATGAGCCTGGGTTCTACGAAAAGTATATTGCGCGTTTTTTGACTGCGCGGCCGCCTGATGAACTTTGTGAGCGCCGCGAAGCTCCTGAGCGCCATGACGTTCGCGGCGAAGCGCAGCGCCTGCGTGTGCTAACTGCATCGGCCATACCAGACGATCCTACCGAATCGCGCGCCCGCGCGTTTTCCTGGGGACTGATGCAAGTGATGGGCCAAGTCGCGCGCGAGCACGGATTCAACGGCGCTTCGCTCGCCGCTCTCTGCGATCCCGCCGCCGGGCTCGAAATCGGATGCCGTGTCTTCGCGTCCAAACTCGCCGCGACCGAAGGCAACGTCGCACGCGCGCTCTTGCTTTGGAATGGAGCAGGAAATCGGGACTACCCCGAGGCCGTGCTCGTCCGCGCCACGCACTACACCTAGCAGCGTAGCCCCAAGGCGAAAAACAGATTTTCGCGACCAACTTCCCCGGAGGAAATCACATGCAAACGCAATTTGCCGCTGAGCCGGCGGGCACCTCTCCATGTTTCTTTTGGAATCTGTGTGAGCGGCATGCCGCCATCGAGAAAGCGGGGCGCTCCGTGTGCCGGGCCTGCGCCCGGCGCCTGCGCGGACGGGAGTTTCCGCTGCGCGCCGCTTCCCGCGAGGCCCTCTATCTCACCGGACGCGTCGCCGCCGAAGCGCTGGACATGGTTGAGGAGGGCTGATTCTGGCTTCCCGGGCGATTAGATTCGGGCGAATGTGATGGCGCTCCCACTGCGGACTCCGGAAGACACCAGCCACCGAAGAAGCACAAAAAACAGAAGGGAACTACAATGTCAAACGCGAATCCCCTGCCGCGCGCGCTGGCTGCTCTGGCCGCGATCGCGATTCTGATCGCCTTTGTCATGGCGATAATCGTGCTTCGCTCGCGCTCGTCGGCGCGCCAGGCCACCGGACAGATGAGCGCCGTCCTCAAGGCCGAAGAACCTTTGATTGCTCAAGCCAATCAGCGCAATCGGTGGCGTTGTCGGAGCGACGATGGCCGCGTCAGCTGAGCGTCGATAACATACCGAGGTCCGCGCCGAGGTCCTGCACGCCCCCCCCCGAAAAATGAAGTCGTAACCTACCGTGGCTCAATGGCTTTGGAATCCCCGATACGCGATGAGCGCTAGGCAGCTTGGCTGGCTTTTCGCACAGCTATTCCACAAGCGTCGCGCGTTTAGCGCTTGACGCCACCCGACCCCTTTGCGACGATAATTTATGTGGCGGCTAATATATATTATGTGACGCACGAGGGTTGGGGCTGGCGGGAGGGCGAGGACTGGGGGTAGTCCCGGGAAAGAAGGCAAGTCGCTGAGCAGACCGACACCGCTGCGGGGCCCGGGGTGTGGCGCTGTCTAAGAGGGCAAGAGGTCGCGGCGAGAGGCGACTCCGCTGGCTAGTGGGAGTCGTACTGGATGTATTGTTCGAGGAGCGGCTGATCGGGGCCGACGAGGCGGCGGCCGTCGACGAAGGTAGTCGGCGTGGCGTTGACATCAAGGGCTTTTCCTTCGGCGATCGACTGGCGGACCGCTTCCTGGGTTTTGGGATCGGCGACGCAGGCCTTGAGTTTATCGGCGTTGGCTCCGGCCTGAACGGCTAGCTCAGTGAGCTTGTCGTAGGCGTTTTCGGGCGAGATGACATCCTGGCTGTCGTAAACCGCGTCGTGATATTTCCAGAATGCGTCTGAACTCTGCTGCAGAACGCAGCGGCCGGTGGTGGACGCGGTCATGGCCCAGGGATGAATCGATTCGAGGGGGAAATCCTTGAAGACAAGACGGACCTGGGGATATTTAGGAAGCACAGCGCGCAGAATGTAATCGAGTTGACGGCAGACCGGGCATTCGAGGTCGCCGAATTCGACGAGCACTACCTTGGCGTCGGCGGGACCCTTGGAGGCAGCGCCCTGAAGATTCAGTTTACGCACGTTTTCGGCGAGGGGGTCGACGCTGAGGTCCTGCACGTCGCCGCGGACCATATAGTGGCCATCCTTAGTCACGTAAACGATGGCGGAATCGCCGCCTTCGTCCGTACTCACCTCGACAGGAACTTCGAAGAGATCTCCGATGGCCGACTGCTTGGGGGTCCCAACTTTAACCTTATAGTTCGGTCCCCAGGCGTAAACCTTGCGAAGGTAGTCCTCAACGCGCTTGGCGATGATGGCGGAATCCTGAGCAGGCGCCCCGTTCGAAGAGGATTTGCCATCGGCCTGGCCGGAGGATTTGCCGGCCGCATTTTGGGCAGCGCGCGGTGCTCCGTTCACCGGACGGACGAATGTTCCAGTGGCAAGGATGGCAGTCCCGAGCGCAAGACTGAACAGAGTGAGCAGCGAAAGTCGGGAACGCATAAGGCTCCTTCTGATTGAGGCTAATTCCGTGCCTGAGTCTATCAGGTTATCGGGGAAAGTCAGAGGATCGTAAGTAGGTGGGTCGGATGGTGTGGCGCGATATCAAAAGACTCAGCGAAGCTTAAGATAAAAATACAAAATATTACAGCCAAGCCAAACAGACAAGTTCGCTCCTAGTCGAACAAGCAGTTCTTTCCGATTGGGCCATCTGCGCTTCGTCATGCGGAACCACGTTACCATCAAGAACGAAGCAGTCAGGGCCACAATCGCGAGAACGATATTCAGAGCTAGAAGATTCTGAGCGTTTTCGGTCATCGTTTAGCCAGCAATTGTAGTCACTACATGCCGGATTGCGGCACGTGTTTCCTGTGACCGTCCCGCCGGTGGACCGGCGGGGTGGGCGAAGCGGTAGACGAACGGACCCATGCCGGCCTGGCTAATGGCGAAAATGATTTTGATCAGCTGCTCCCGGCGCCGGCGTTCGAGAGCGGGCCGGCGGATACGGGTTCGTAGCCGGCATCGCGGCTGAGCTGCTCCACTACGGTGCGGGCTTCGTTGTCTCCGCACCATAAATTGCTCGGAGTCTTGCGCGCCTCGCGAAGCTTGCCGTAGAGGGCGGCGAAGTTTGTGTGGAAGGCCTTTGCCGTTGGGCCCTTCGTTTTCGATTTTATGAACTCGGCGTTGGAGCGGAAGCCGGGCGGCGGCTCGGCGCCGATGCGATTGGTGGCGTCGATGACGATTTTTCCCTGGGCGCCCTTCAGCTTGCCGATGGCTTCGGCGAGGGTGTTGCCAGGTACGGAGACGAGCACGACGTCGACACCGGAGACTTCCCCGCCGTCGCGTCCTAAGCGTTGCACCGGCGGCTGGCGCGTTTCCAGAGATCGGTGAGCCCGCCGCCGACGTTACCTTTGCCGTAAGCCGCGATTTTCATACGCGCTCCTTTTGTCTCGGACAATGTACTCGATTAGCGGAAGGATGTCAGTTTCCGGAAAAAACCCATGTATCAAGGGCCGACGTCAAAGCCTGCGCCGGTATTGCCAGCGCCCCGATGGTTACTTTGCAACCATATCTCCCGGAGTGGTCTCTTGTATCGCAGAGATCGTTCCGTTGCGGCGAGCAACCTCCCTGCGTATGGCTTCCGCCTGCTCTTTGGTAAATAGCAAGCTCCCGTAGCTGACATTCCACAAATCGACCAGGTCCCAATCGCCCTTCATGATTCCCGTCGGCGAGTGAGATGGCAGATTGAGCAGCACATGGCCCAGTTCGTGGGCCATCATTTCGCCGAGTATCTGCGCTACGGCGGCGAACTTGAGAGGATTCGCTCTGGTCTCTCCACCCACTTGCCGCTGAGCCAACTTCTTCACGAAAGGATAGAAAAGATACACCAGCCGCCGACCAGGACCTTTTCCGGGGGCGAGCCCCATCACGTCACCAGGCATTCCTAACATATTGGCCATCTCTTCGGTCAGGATGTGCACCTGGAGAACCGAAAGCGCGGTTAAATCCTCACCTTTCGGGTCTGCAGAGCCACTACTTGAGACTTGATCGAGGTTACTCCACTTGATCTTTACTCCAACATTCTCGTAGACCTTTGTGGCGATTCGCTCTGCTTCCACGAGCGTCCTGGCATCTACGTTTGCGTAATCCTTGACCTTCACAGTCAGACTTGCCGCCGTTTGGTTCGGATGGGCTGCGGCATTCGCAAAACTTGTGAGGATCAAACCGAAGGCCAACTGCCATTGCTGAGATCTCCGCATCGCCTTTCCTCCTGGGTGGAAAGGCGGGAACGGGTGCTGAAAACTGTAAAAGGGCGCGAAATTTTCTTTTTGGGTGAAGCGGCCTGGGTTTATACTCGGGCCGCGAGTCAGTCCCCGGGGTTGTGTCCCAGTGTTAAGGCGAACAGGGTCTATGCGTTAGCTGGTAGCTGGCGTGTCGAGCTCCACTTCACAGAGCGTCACCAAGCTGCTCCTGGCCTGGGGCAAAGGCGAGGACGCGGCGCTCGAAAAGTTCACTCCCCTGGTGTATCAGGAGCTCCGCCGCATGGCGCGCCGCTATATGTATGGCGAACGCAATGGGCATACGCTGCAAGCTACCGCTCTGGTAAACGAAGCCTATCTGAAGCTCGTGGATTGCCGGCGGGTCCGCTGGCAGGACCGGGCGCATTTCTTCGCTGTTTCCGCACAGCTGATGCGTCGTGTTCTGGTGGATTTCGCCCGCGCACGGAAGGGTCAGAAGCGCGGCGGAGGCGACCCAAACGTTACCCTGGACGAAGGCTTAATCGCCGCTCCCTTACGGGGTAAAGACGTATTGGCGCTGGATAGTACGCTCGAGGCTTTGGCGCTTCAGGATGAGCGAAAAGCGCGCGTGGTGGAGTTGCGTTTCTTCGGAGGATTGAGCGTCGAAGAAACGGCTGAGGTGTTGAAGGTCTCTCCGGAAACCGTGTTGCGGGACTGGAGACTGGCAAGAGCATGGCTTGCGCGAGAGATGGGCCGAGCGGCCAACAAACCAGAAGTCAAAGAAGCAAGCAAACAATGAATTCCGAAAGATGGGAACAGATTGAACGGGTGTACCACGCAGCGCTCGAGCGAGATCCGATTGAACGCTCCGAGTATCTCAACCAGGCATGTGCGGGCGACGATGCGCTCCGCCAGGAGGTCGGGTCTCTGCTGGCGCAGGAGCATCGCAACGACAATATCCTCGGAAATTCGGTGGCGGAGTTGGCTGCAAACATGAGGGCCAATCTGCATAAAGAAGACGCTGGGCAGTCGCTGATTGGGCAGCAGATTGGGGCATATCAGATACTTGGCTTGCTTGGCGCCGGCGGAATGGGAGAAGTCTATCGCGCCCGCGACGCACGGCTGAACCGACTCGTTGCCATCAAGATCCTTCCAAAGGACCTTGCCGGCAACCCTGTCGCGCGAGAGCGATTTGAGCGCGAGGCGAAAGCGATTGCCAGCCTGAACCATCCGCACATCTGCGTTCTGTACGATGTCGGCCACCAGGGAGGCATCGACTTCCTGGTGATGGAGTATTTGGAGGGAGAGACGCTAGCTGAGCGGATGAAAAGAGGCGCGCTCCCGCTCGATCAGGTTTTGCAGTACGCGATCGAGATTTCGGACGCCCTTGATAAGGCTCACCGTAAAGGCATCACACACCGCGACCTGAAACCCGGGAACATCATGCTCACCAAGTCCGGAGCCAAGCTCCTGGACTTCGGTTTGGCAAAACTGCAGCAGGAAACCAATCCCAACATTCCCCTCTCTCAAGCCGCGGCTGCCAAGGAGTTGATCACCGCGGAAGGAATGATTCTCGGCACACTGCAGTACATGGCGCCGGAACAACTGGAAGGCAAGGAAGTGGATGCGCGCACCGACATCTTTGCGTTTGGCGCCGTGGTCTACGAGATGGCTACGGGCAAGAAGGCATTTGAAGGTAAGAGCCAGGCCAGCTTGATGGCGAAAATTCTGGAAACCGATCCGCCATCGATCTCTTCCCTGCAGCCCATGGCACCGCCGCAACTCGATCGCGTTGTGAAGAAGTGCCTTGCAAAAGAACCGGACAGGCGATGGCAGGCTGCCAGCGATGTGTGCGATGAATTGAAATGGATCGCGGGAACGGCGCCGGAAGTAACGACGACGACGCTGCAGCAAGCAGCGGCCGTCGCGCCCCGAAAGATTCCCCTGAGGCTCGTGGCGCTGGTCACGGCCGCCGTGGCAGCCATGACGGGTTTTCTCGTGTGGCATATGAAGCCGCCCGCCGCACAGCCGGCACAGGTGTCTCGCTTCAGTATCACGTTGCCGGCCGGCGACCGGCTGGCAGCGCTCGACAACAGAGTCCTCGCCCTTTCGCCGGACGGCACCTATCTTGCTTACGCCGCCGTGCGAGGCGCTACGCAGCAGCTTTATCTGCGACGCATAGATAGTCTGGAAGCGGCCCCCATTTCAGGGACAGACGGCGCGATCGCTCCCTTTTTCTCTCCGGATGGGCAACAGGTGGGCTTCTTCGCTCAGGGGAAATTGCAGAAGGTGGCCATCAGTGGCGGAAGCCCGCAAACACTCGCTACAACGCTGAATAGTTTCAATGCGGCAGCCGCTTGGGGCGCCAACGGGACCATAGTCGGCAGCAGCGTAGTGGGAAGTGGAATCTGGCAAGTCTCCGATCAGGGTGGGACTGCGAAGCCGGTTGCCGCGGTATATAGTGAGCTCGCCGAAAGTTTCCCGGCGTTTCTGCCCGGCGGAAGAGAGATCGTCTTTACCGGCCTGAGTGGAAACCCAAATTCAATCGTCGCCAGCCAGATTGTTTTGCAAGCGCTCGGCAGCAGCGAACGGAAAAATCTGATCACCGGTGCGTCGCCGTCTTATGCACCGACGGGCCATCTGATCTTCGCGCAGCAAGCAACACTCATGGCCGCACCATTTGATCTTGGCAAGCTAGAAGTCACAGGTTCACCGGTCCCCGTCGTGGAAGGTATCGCTCAATCACTGCCTTCCGGGCTCGCGGAGTACAGCCTATCCGCCAACGGCGTTTTAGCGTACGTTCCGGGTAACGCGCTGGATAACGAGCGGCTGGTATGGGTCGATCGCCAGGGCGGCGAACAATTCCTGCCTGCTCCGCCCAGTATATACGGGTATCCGCGTCTTTCTCCCGACGGCCGTCGTGTGGCTGTGGGCCGTAATGGGCAAATCTGGATTTTCGATATTGTGCGCGAGACTCTTACGCGTCTGACGTTTGGAAGCGGGACTGCGGTCAACCCCCTTTGGACATCCGATGGCAAGCGAGTCCTGTTCCAATTTGCCGATCAGGGACCTTTGAATCTGTTCTGGCAACCGGCAGACGGAAGCGGCCCCGCCGAGCGGCTATCCACTAGCAAGTGGCGGCAGGCCGCGTCTTCTGTTTCCGCGGATGGAGAACTGCTTGCCTTTACCGAGACCAATCCCGCAACCGCATCGGATATCTGGGTGCTCCGGCTCAGCGACCGGAGCACGCAACCCTTCCTGCGAACACCGGCGGGTGAAGGTGGTGCGCAGTTCTCGCCCGATGGCCACTGGATGGCTTACTCGTCGAATGAGTCTGGACGCAACGAAGTGTACGTTCAGCCCTATCCTGGCCCGGGAGGGAAATGGCAGATTTCCGCCGATGGAGGCGCCGAGCCTCTGTGGAATCCGAATGGGCGCGAACTGTTTTACCGGAATGGAAGAAAGATGATGGCCGTGGACGTTGTGACGCAACCTACTTTTGCTCCGGCGAAACCCAGGATGCTCTTTGAAGGGTCCTATCGTCCGACCAATGTAGCTCTTCCCTATTACGCAGTTACCCGGGACGCGCAGCGGTTTCTCATGGTCAAGGCCAATGACGCCGGGCAGCCAGCGACGCAAATCAACGTTGTGGTCAACTGGTTTGAAGAATTGAAGCGTCGCGTGCCGACTGGGAAATGAGTTGGTATCAGATTGTGATGCCGAGGGGGAGTACGTGGAGATCGCGCTAACATGCATATAAGCGGTGGAGGTTTTTCCAGGCGCGGTGCGGCGCTAGCGTTCGACGCCGGAGAGTTCCCAATAATATAGGGGCAGCGTGGTCTGCAAACGCTCGGGGTGGGTGTAGCTCGCAAACTCCGCGGGCACCTTGAACTCCTTGATGATCTGGTCGAGGGTCTTGCCCTGGCTCATCATGGTAGCCACCGCGTCGCGCATGGCGATGAAGTAGCGCTGATCTTCTTCCAGGTCCTTCACTCCCCTGCCGACGTGCACGGGCCCGTGGCCGGGAACATAGGTATCCACGGGCAGCCGGCGGTCCATGATGTTTCCGAGAACCTTGATCCACGTGGCGGGGTCGGAGCCGTCGCCGGGAACCAGCGAGCCGCCTCCCGCGTGCATTTCCGAATTCAGCAGGTCGCCCATCAGGAAGACACGCTTCTGCGGAATGTAAAGCGTCACGTCTCCGGTACTGTGCGCGGCCCCCTCCATGGTGGCTTCGAAGGTGAGGCCCCCTAACCGAATCGTGATGCTCTTTTCGAAGACGAGGTCGGGAAGGATCAACTCCTTCCCTTTGTACACCGCGTTGCGCGGATCGTTCGATTCCTGAGCTTCCTTATAAATTCTGCCGCGCTCGCCGAGCAAGTCCCTCAGCTGATTCTTGCTGGCAATGTAAATCGGATGGTCCTCGCGAAACCACCACGCGCCCGTGGCGTGGTCGGCGGCGGAATGCGACGAGAAGATGTACTTCACCTTTTTGTCTGTAAGTTTTCGGATCGCCGCCAGCGTTTGGTCGGACTGGGTAATGAAAGTATCGAAGACCACGACTCCATCGGAGGTGATGATGAAGGTGGAGTTGCTCGAGCCGCCGGCTTCCACCATGGTGTAGACATTGTCGGCAATCTTCACCATGTTCAATTTGGGCTGCTGAGCGGCCAGCAATCCGGGGATAAGGCCGAGCAAGAGAAGAAGCGCCGTCCGGGCCGCCGCCATGCGCTGCGATGTGTTCTTCATATTCACCTTCCCAATCGCGATGTTCCGTGCCGCGACATGCAATTCTAGCGGCTGCCGGCCTTGGTGACCGACGCGGCGCGCGGAACGGGCTTGCCGTAAACTTCGATCCAGTCGAGCCGCGAACCGCCGGCGCTGCCGTGGCCGGCGCCGCGCATCAAGTCCGTGAAACCAACCTCCTCGACTCTGGTGAGATCGGGATAGTCGACCCAGTATCCGTCGCCGGTTTCGATGACGTTCTTGGGATCAAAGCGGCGCCAGCGGACGTCGACCAGGTTGATTTCCGAAACGGTCCAGGATGTCGAATAGGTGGTCGTTTTATCGCCGATGAGCCAGGTGCCATCGGCGAGCTTGATCACCGGATGCAAGTAACGAAAACCGCTGATTCGAGTGCGCCAACGGATGGTGGCCACTCCCCCGCTCAAATCGACGTCGTTGTTCTTGTCCCGGAGAGTGATCGCCCAGTTGGAGGTACAAAGCAGCGACATGGCGTAGGTCATGTTGTTGTACGTCTGGTTGGAAATGCGACTGCCGGGCTGATCGCCCCATACGTGCACTTCGAGATTGGGGTTGGCGACGTTCCCTTGCGTGATGGGCTGCTCAGGCTCCTCGGCGTTATTCACGTTGGGCGCATTGGGATCGATCTTCCACTCTTCGCGGAAAAATAGCGGAGGAAATTCGAGGCGCGTCGACCTCGGCGGTTCCTGCCGCGCGGGTGGAGGTCCTCCCGGCCCGCCACGTCCCGCGGGCCGCGCGCCCTGCGCTTGCGCCTGCTGCCCCGCGGCGCGCGCCGTCTGGAGCGCCAGCCAACCTGATCCCGCCAAACACACAATGAGGAATCCCGGCAGGCATAGAGTGCGAATCGATTTCAGCATCGGGCTCGGCATATAGACCTTTCTTTCTGACTCCCTTTCCGGAGGGTTATACACCGGAGGGCGTTCGGAGGGAACCAAATTCCCTTCCCCAAACCCGACTGCCGGTCGTGGCGAGCGAATACGCCCAGTTGGAGGGTAAGGCGAGCCAAGAATCAGACGTTCCAACTACTGTTTGTCGAAGACGGCCAATCCGGAAAACGTCTTGCCGTGGCCGTCAGTTCCTTGGACCGTGAGGCTCATGGTGTGACCATCTTTGGAGACCGCGCTGCGGAGCTGCAACACGCCCTTGCCGCGAATCATGTAGCTGACCTCGCGGGTGCTGTCATCGATGCGCGTCCCGGAAACAGCATCGTAGGGGCCGCCGGCAAGCACCCTCCCTGCTCCACCCTTGTCCGGAACTTCGTACTTGAAGGAAATCGGCGCGCCATTTGTCGAAGTGCCTTTGATGGTCACCTGGCGCTGGCCGCCTACGAGCTGAACCTGCAGCGTTTCCTCTTTAGGGAACGCGCCTGGATCTTTCGATTTTGCTAGGTTCAGTTTCCACGTTCCGATGAAAGGATTGCTTTGCGCCAGCAGAAGGCCTGAGGCGAGCGCAGCCAGAACCACGGCAGCGGCAAATGCCACGACTAGCTTCATCGGCGGGTCTTCTTCATTTTTCGGCCTTGACGGAAGTGTACGCCGCAAAATTGCATGCCGGAGATTTGCCGTTGGGGGTGTTGACTAGTCGCTAACTCCGCTTTGGGCACAGCCATGCGTGCGAAAGCGGGTTCTGTCCTTAAGGCGCTTACACTCGTTGACATGAGTGTCGCTACTCTACCGGTGGCCGCGCAGGGGCACGCACGCATTGCTGGAGTCCGGCGTGCAGAGGGTCGCGATGCGGAGCAACTATCTTTTGCCTTCGCGATTTTCGTCAGTGCGTTTCTGCTCTTTGAGGTTCAATTACTGCTGGGCAAAGTGATTCTTCCGCGTTTTGGCGGCGCTCCAGCGGTGTGGACCGCCTGCATTTTTGTCTTCCAACTGCTATTTCTCGCCGGGTATGGATATTCGCATGCGCTTGCCACGTGGCTTCCCATTCGCAAGCAGGTGATCGCGCATAGCGTTCTTCTGGGCATTTCCGCTATTTTCATCGCTCTTGCGGCTTATATTCGATCTGCTCCGATTGGCTCCGGTGCGAATTGGCAACCGCAGCTCGGGGACGATCCCTCATGGGCCATTACGAAATTTCTAATTGCCGCGATTGGTCTTCCCTTCTTTTTGTTGTCGGCCACGAGTCCATTGATGCAACATTGGTTCGCGCAGACCGGGCCCTCGCGATTGCCCTATCGGCTTTATGCGCTTTCCAACGCCGGTTCGCTCCTGGGGTTGCTGTCGTATCCGTTGCTGGTGGAACCGCACGTGGGACTTGGCACGCAAGGTTGGGTCTGGGTGGCGGGGTACGCGCTGTTTCTGGGCTGCTATTCTTTTAGCGCTCGAAGCGTGGCTCGCTGCGGCGCTCCCAGCCCGCTGAAGCCGGAATTGGCAAGCGAACTTCGTTCCGCTGAACCAGACTCAGGTGAACGGCGCGCCGGATGGCCGCTTCGGATGTTGTGGATGGGTTTGGCGGCTTGTGCGTCTGTGCTGTTGCTCGCAACAACGAACCTTGTCTGCCAGGACGTCCCCGTCAACCCCTTTCTATGGGTTCTGCAATTGGGACTGTATCTGCTCTCGTTCATCCTCTGCTTCGAGAGCGACCGCTGGTATCGGCGAGATATTTTTTATCCGGCATTCGCCGTGACGATCGCGTGTGTCGTCCTCGTATCGCTTCCAAACGCGATGTCTTCATACATGACGCAACTCGCGGCCTATTCCGCGGCGCTGTTCACCGGATGCATGGTGTGTCACGGAGAGGCGGCACGCACGCGCCCCCGAGCGGAATTGCTGACCTCATTTTATTTGGCCGTCGCCATCGGCGGCGCCCTGGGGGGCATCGCCGTGAGCTTGCTGGCGCCGCGGATATTTCCGAACTATTGGGAATATCCGCTGGGAGTTCTGGGATGCATTGCGGTGGTGTTGGGCGGCTCGATGCGGGAGAGTTCCTCGTGGTGGCATAAGGGACGAGCGTCGCTGGCGCTGTTGATTCTCGCCGGCGCCGTGTTGCTTGCGCCGCCCGTGATTTCTCCCCTATGGAAGGAGGCAGCGCGGTTGCCGCGCTCGGCCAGCCTCTACGCAGCAGCGGCTCTCATCGGGGCAGCCGCTTTTCGATACGTGATGGAGCGTCGAGGGTCACGCACGGCGGCGGCGCCGGCTCTGGTCCGCAACGCATCCAGAGTCGTTCTAGCATTGCTGACGGCCGGCTTGCTGATTCCGCAGAAAGCGGCGCTCTACCACGTCATCGCGTCCTCCAGAAGCTTCTACGGAGTCTTGTCGGTGGTAAGCGTTGAGCAAGAGAACTATCTCGCCTTGCAATATGGCGGCACCCTTCATGGCTTCCAGTATCGCGATGCCCGGCGCGCGCACCTGGCGACGGGCTACTACGGCCCATTCAGCGGAGCCAACATGGTGATTCGCAATTGGCCCCGGCATCCCATGCGGGTGGGGCTGGTCGGAATGGGAGTGGGTACGCTGGCAGCTTTGGCCCACACCGGGGACGTCTTCCGCTTCTATGAAATTAACCCGGAGGTATACAAATTGTCCGCGCCAACAACCGCGGGCCAGCAGCCCTACTTCACTTACTTGCGCGACTCGCCAGGACGAATCGAGGTCGTTCTCGGCGACGCTCGACTTTCGCTCGAACGCGAAGCCAGCCGCGGCGATTTCCAGAAGTTTGACGTTCTGGTGCTCGACGCATTTTCGAGCGATGCCATTCCGATGCATCTCCTCACGCGCGAAGCATTTCAGGTCTACGCCAAGCACCTTCGCGGGCCGGCTTCGGTGATCGCCGTCCACATCAGCAATCAGACGCTGGACCTGCGGCCCGTGGTCGCCGGAATTGACCGCGATTTCGGCTTTCATGCCGTCCGCGTCGATTTGCTTGGCGCCGGCCCGTTCTCGGAGTCGGACTGGATCCTGCTTTCGCGCGATTCCACTTCCTTTTCCGGCGAGGAGATCGTAAGGGGATCGGAACCGTTTCCCGCGCAGACCCAGCCGATCTCCTGGACCGATGATTATTGCAATCTGTTCAGAGTGATACGCTGGAAAGATTAGGCGAAGAAGCAAAGAAAAAGTCCCCGGCCTGAATCAAAAGCCTCGACAGGCTATACTTTCTCATCTCGAGGCCAGCCGCAATTTCGCAGCCTCATCTATCCACGCGCGGCGCGCTCCCGTCTGGAGGACGAATGCAGAAGCGCAAGCTGGGGAAAAGCAATCTGGAAGTATCGGCGATGGGGCTGGGCTGCATGGGGATGAGTTTTTCCTACGGCCCGCCCAAGGATAAACGGGAGATGATTTCCCTTCTTCACGCCGCCGTCGACCGCGGCATCACGTTCTTTGACACCGCGGAAGTTTACGGGCCATATATCAACGAAGAACTGGTGGGCGAAGCTCTGGCTCCTTACCGCGGCAAAGTGGTGATCGCCACGAAGTTCGGCTTCGATCTGAGCGGAAGCGACGCCCGGCCGGGGGCAAGAGGCGTGAATAGCCAGCCCGCGCACATCAAGCAGGCTGTGGAAGGATCGCTCAAACGGCTCAAGGTGGAGAGCATCGATCTTCTCTATCAGCACCGGGTGGATCCGAATGTGCCCATCGAAGACGTGGCCGGCACGGTGAAGGAACTGATTCAGGCGGGCAAAGTGAAGTACTTCGGGCTATCCGAAGCGGGCGTGAAAACGATTCGCCGGGCACACGCGGTGCAGCCGCTTACGGCCCTGCAGAACGAATACTCGATCTGGTTTAGAAGGCCGGAGCTGGAGGTGATCTCTGCGCTCGAAGAGCTTGGGATCGCGCTGGTGGCCTACAGTCCGCTCGGCAAAGGTTTTCTCACCGGCGCCATCGGCGAAAACGCGACGTTTGAGAGCACCGATTTCCGCAGCACGCTGCCCCGCTTTGCGCCCGAGGCGTTGAAAGCGAATCAGGCGGTCATCGATTTGCTCAACAGACTCGGCCAGCGCAAGAACGCCACTCCCGCGCAGATCGCGCTGGCCTGGCTGCTGGCGCAGAAGCCGTGGATCGTTCCCATCCCCGGCACGACGAAGCTCAACCGCCTGGAAGAAAATATCGGAGCAGCGTCTGTACAACTCACGCCAGAAGACCTGCGGGAGATCGAAGCCGCCGCGGCGAAAATCACAGTGTTAGGCGGCCGGTATCCGGAGCGCCTCGAGCGCATGACGGGGCTGTGAGCATCCATCCACACATGTCAGAATACGGAGTCATCATTCTAGGCGGCACGGGGCAGGTCGGTTCCACGGTGGTCAAGGCATTCGTAAGTTCTCCGAACTGCCGTGAAGTGGCGCTGCTTTCTCGCAGGCCGATTGCGAATTCTTGGGGCGAGCGGGTACGCGTGGTGACCGTCGATCCGGAGAAAGCAGATTTTGCGGAGGAGGTTGCGGCTTTGGTTAGGGCTTGTGCGCCGCGAGTCATGTTTGGCGTTTCTTGCGTGGGGGTCGGTAGCGGTAGCCTCAAATGGAGCGAAGAAGAGCTCATCAAACTGGAAGTGGGGATCGTCGGCGCCTTTGCACGTGGTTGTAAAGCGGGAGGGGTTACGAATTTCGGCTTATTAACCGCGGCAGGAACGAACAGCAAAAGCAGAATTCGTTACGCGCGCGTGATGGGATTAAAAGAAGAGGCCGTCCAGGAAATCGGCTTCTCGCGTTTGGCTATTTTTCGCCCCGGAATTATCGCAGGCAATGTGCACACGCCGGGGTGGATCGCGGTCCTCGGGGCGCTTCATTCCCGGCTCTTGGGGAACCATCGATCAGGAAGCGATCGGTCGCGCTTTTGTTGGAGAGCTCGAACGGAGCGAAGGGTCAGGCACCAAAATTCTGCACAATGCCGATATGCGCCGCTTCTGAGCCCTCAGGAGGTTCGGTGGATCATGCAGATCGCGCAGGCTCGGCTGCTGGCGCAAAAGCCGTGGATCGTTCACGGACTGACGAAGTCCAAAGCTAATTGCTGTTCAGACTCTGTCCAACGAAGAAATCTATTTTCTCATTGCTCGTGATGCCCGCGTCCTTGAGCAACACGAAGGTCATGTTTGTTGGCCAACCGCCACTGCGATCTGGTCCGTTAGAGAGCAAACCCGAGGACCTGTCTTAGCAGCTTGAGGTGGATGGGTACCGGACACCATAGGCGACAAGCATTCCAGACAGGGATAGGAGCAATAGCGGCAAGACGTACGATCCGGGTGGCAGTTTCATAGGTCAATCAATTCTCCGAAAGCCGACAAGCATTGCGAATCGTGTGCCGCCGTTATGAGAATGGCACGACCTTCAAGGCACTTTGTTAGTCTCCTTAAGTTCGACGCCAGCCTAACCTCTTTGTGCCTCGTCCGTCTAAACCCTTGAAGCCACCACCTCGGAGACAACAGGAAGAGTGGCCAACGTCCCAATACAGGAGTCGACATGCGCAATACAAGTTTCTTGCAGGGCTTTTGGAAGCGTCCTCAAGCCGTGCTGTGTTCGGTGGCCCTGGCGTCTGCGTTAGGGGGCGCTGGGATCGCTAGCGCTACCCATCTGGAACACGTTCACGCACTGGAGTTGAAGCTGGCGAGCGTCGACGAGGGCCCCAGCCAAACGGGCTTCGCGCCTGTGGTGAAGAAGGTGCTGCCCGCGGTGGTCAACATTTCGTCCTCGAAGATCGCCAAAGTTCCGACTGAATTTGAACAAATCCCGCAATTGCCGGACGATCCGCTGTTCCGCCAATTCTTCGGCGATAACTTCGGCAACCAGTTCGGCGATGGCCAGGATAATGGCCAAGGCAACGCCCAAGGCAACGGCCAGTTCGGTAATCCGCAGTTCCGTAACCGCCAGTTCCGCGGACAACCGCAGATTCCCCAGCAGCGGGAAACGGGAGTCGGTTCCGGCGTGATCATGACGCCGGACGGCTACATCATCACCAACAATCACGTCGTGGACGGCGCCAGCAGCGTCACCGTCACGCTTTCTGATAAGCGCGAATTCAAGGCCAAGGTCATTGGCACAGACGCCAAGAGCGATATCGCGGTGATCAAGATCGACGCGACCAGCCTGCCCTCCATCACCGTGGCCGATTCATCGAAGGTCCAGGTGGGCGACTATGCTCTGGCTGTCGGCGATCCTTTCGGCGTGGGCCAGACGGTCACCATGGGCATCGTGAGCGCCACCGGCCGCTCTCACCTGGGAATCGAAGACTACGAGAACTTCATCCAGACCGACGCTCCCATCAATCCCGGAAACTCCGGCGGAGCGCTGGTGAACGACCGCGGCGAACTGATCGGCATCAACACGGCGATCATCGCGCACGGGTCGGAGGGTAATCAGGGAATCGGCTTTGCCATACCGGCGAACATGGCGCGCAGCGTCATGGAACAGATTGTCGACCACGGCAAGGTGACCCGCGCGTATCTGGGAATCCTGCCGCAAGATGTCACGCCCGATCTCGCCAAGCAGTTTGGCGAAAAGGAAGCTCACGGCGCGCTCGTGGCGGATGTGAGTGCGGGCAGTCCCGCCGAGAAGAGCGGGCTGCAAAGAGGCGACATTATTCTCGACGTCAACGGCAAGCCGGTCACCGACAGCAACGATCTGCGCATGACTATCTCCATGATGCCGCCGGATAGCGATGCCAGCCTGAAGGTGCTCCGCAACGGCTCCGATAAGGACGTCACCGTGAAGCTGAGCCCGATGCCGGCCGATTTGAGCGCAAGGCGCAATTCGGGCGACAACTCGGAAGAGAACGGCAACGGATCCGCCAGCGGCGCGCTTTCGGGCGTGTCTGTCGAGAATCTCGATGCGCAGGCGGCGAACGAGCTAAACCTTTCGCCCAATACGAAAGGCGTGGTGGTGACCAAGGTCGATCCTTCCAGCGAAGCGGCCGAAGCCGGGCTGCGCCGCGGGGATGTGATTCAGGAGGTCAACCGCCAGCCAGTGAGGAATACCGCGGAGTTCGAGCGCGCCATGCGCCGCTCGAACGGCAAGCATCTGATGCTTGTCAACCGCAACGGCAGCACGATGTACCTCGCTGCCTAAAAGAACCCAACCCTCAAAAGGCCGGTCTGGCGCCCTGCACGCCAGGCCGGCTTTTTTTTGTGTCTTTTTTCCGCTGGACGGAATCAAATGCTGCGCCCGAGTAGAGACGTGCTCTTCATCCCAAGTTCAAGGAGAAAAGCCTCATGGCGGAACCCAAAGCAAACGAGAGCGAGATTACCCGCGAACGTCTCGCGGAGCTGTTAAACGAAGACCTTTCCCGCGAATATCAAGCCATCATCGCCTACGTGGTCTATTCGCAGGTGCTGACCGGCGCGGAATACATGGATATCGCCGCCCAACTGGAAATTCACGCCAAGCAGGAGCTCGATCATGCTTTGATCCTTTCGCGGCAGATCGACTATCTCGGCAAAATGCCGGCGGTCACGCCCAAGCCGGTGCGCACATCGAAAAATCCCAAAGAGATGCTGCGCTACGATCTCGATAATGAAAACGAAACGATTCGAAATTACCGGGACCGGATTCCGCAATGCGAAGCGCTGGGAGAATACGCGATGGCGGAACAGATTCGCCAGATCCTCACGCAAGAGCAGGACCACCAGATCGA
>Ga0335081_10006560_pt1 | contig 18553 bp, 19 predicted proteins | sample Lox_Sample_35_FD_206713 | JGI IMG/M metagenome (GOLD analysis project Ga0335081, IMG submission 206713) | Soil microbial communities from Loxahatchee National Wildlife Refuge, Florida, United States - Lox_Sample_3.5 | ecosystem: Environmental > Terrestrial > Soil > Wetlands | place: USA...
ATCGTCAAAGGGAAAAACTCGATCTATCGAGAGTGGCTGGACTATCTTTGAATCGTGCTCCGTGATTCGTGACTCGTGATTCGTCGCGATTTCGGTTTTTCCACGAGTCACGATCTACGATTCACGATTCACAAATATGCATCTCATCATCGATGGCTATAACCTCCTTCACAGCACCCAGTCGTTGACCCGCCTCAACTCCGTCCAACTCCGGTGGGAACGGGACCGTCTTATCGATCACCTTTCAGCTTATCAAAAACTTAAACCCTCTCGGATGACAGTCGTTTTCGACGGATGGCTCGGAGGTTGGGCCACGGAAAAAAAAGAGGTCAAAAGGGGGATCGAGGTCATTTACTCCAAGTTAGGAGAAAAGGCGGATGAGGTGATCAAACGGCTTGTCAGGGAGAAAGGTTCAGAGGCGATCGTCATCACTTCGGATCGAGAGATATCGAAATACGCTGAACGGATGGACGCTGCCGTGATTCCCTCCGAGCAGTTTCGAGAAAAGCTGGAAATATCTTCCGGCAGGCCCGAAGAGGGACTTGAAGAGGAGGATGTGGGAGAAGAAAAGGGAACTAAGAAAAAGGGACTTTCGAGAAGACCCTCCAAAAAAGAAAAAAGGGCAAGAGCCGCGTTAAAGAAACTTTAGGGGGCGGTAAGCAGCAGAGGGGAAAATAATGCTTAAAAACAAGACCACAGGCGAATCTGGTTCTCGTCTCTCCGTCATCGCGAACCGTGAACGGAAATTATTCCCGTGTTGTTTCGGGATCTCGGTTTTGAATTAGGCTTTTCTGCTGCTGAGTGCTTCCTGCCTCCCGCCTACCGTCCATCTTCCATTTACTCTCCGTTCCTTGCAAAAGCCTGGAGATGTTTGACTGATGCCGATAGAGGATCAGTCCGGCCATAATCACGCTGATGATGAAGTAAACTTGTGAATCACTCCTGAAAAAAGCGATGAGGATCGGAATGCTTGTTGCGCAGGCGATCGACCCCAGCGAGATAAACCTCCATTTCCAAACAATTCCTATAAAGATGAGGCATTCGACGAGGACCGAAATCGTCGAAATCGGAAGGTAAACGCCAAGGGCGGTCGCAACCCCTTTCCCGCCCTTAAACCCGAGAAAAATGGGGAAGACGTGGCCGAGAAATGGGCTCAGCCCTGCGACGGCTACCCAGACATGGTGGGAAAGACCCCATTGATCCGCAAGAACCCAATGCATAGCCATCACGGTGGGGATCACCCCTTTCAACACATCTCCGATCAGCGTCAGGACACCCAGCAACCTCCCTGCCGTTCGAAAGATATTGGTCGCCCCAATGTTTTTGCTTCCCGTCTTCCGCGGATCAACCCTGGAGAAGAGTTTAGTGAGAAGAAGTCCGGTGGGAACCGAACCTAGGAGATAACCGAAGAGAGCGATGAATATTCCGGTGGGCATTGAAAAACCTCCTGTCAAACGGCCGCGACTCTCCTTGTGAATCTTCTCCAGTTCACCAAGAAAATTCCCATGCAGACCATGGGAAGGCCTATGATCAGAGAAACCGTCAGCTCCTCGTGGAGGAGAAGAACGCCGAAAAGAACCCCGAAGATTGGGGTAAAGAAGGTGAAAGCGGAAAGTTTACTCACCGAGTATTTGTGGATGAGCTTGAACCACAGCAAGTAAGTGATAAAGGCGATGATCACCGATTGGTAGAAAAGAGAGGCGATGATATAGGGATCAATTCTGTGGACCCACTCTGGTTCAAGAATGATGCTGATGATGAGCAGGATGGGAATCGAGAAGAGAAGCTGGTAAAGAAAGGTATGTATCGGCTGAACGCTGTTTGCCATAAATCTCTTAATGTAAAGGGTTGTGGCTCCCCAGAGGACGGCGGCCGCGATCTGTAAACAATCTCCCCCGAACATGGTAGCTCCAGCTGTTTTGGGTCTGCCGCCAAAAACGACGAAGATCCCGGTAAAGGCCAGGAGAAGGCCTAACGTTTTTGGAGTGGTCAACCGATCCCCTTTGAGAAAAAAATGCGCCCCGATGGCCACAACAAACGGGCTCAGATAGACGAAGAGCACAGAGCGGGCGGCATCGGTATAGAGCAGGCCGAAGTAGATACACGCGAACTCCGCTCCGAACAAGAGACCTACCACGACCCCGTGAAAGAGCATCCTGCCCGTGTGGAATAACCTCTCCTCCTTCCGGAGGCAGTAGCATAGCCCGCAGATCGAAGCAACGATCGACCTTAAAGTCGAAGCAAAGATGGGTGAAACGCCTTGATTCGAAAACTTGACCGCAGGATAGTTAAAACCCCATAGCAGAGTGATAACGATCAAGGTAAGAATGGCTTTCGGATCTAAATAGTCTTTGTTTTCCATTCTCGATGGTTTTTAAATCAAAATAACCGTTTTTGCAATATCCGTCGATTTTTTGGCTCTGAAAGCACACGTTCATCTTACCAAAATCCCGATGAAGGAGGATCTCGGATCATTCAGGTTCTACATGCGGTTTTCTGAAAAAGGAGAAGAGTTGGCGTGAGTGAACACAGCAGGCAATAATGATGCAGGCGGGTCGGAGCTGCCGCTGATCGACTTGGCGTTTAGGGAGGTCTATTCCTCTTCATTTCTTCTATATCAATGTCCACCTGCTTCAGCTTCTGAATGACATAGTTCAGTTCCTCGTTTTCTTCGAGAATCCCTACCCAGATTTTTGCTTGCTCGACGAAGGGGCTTTTAGGGTAATTCTTGATCAGCTTCTTAAAATATTCCAAAGATTTTTGAATATCCCTCTGAGGGTTTCCGGAATGGGCATAAATGAGCCCCAAATTGAAAAGGGCCTCATCCTTTGAGGATCTGAGGTCCGTTGACGCCAAAACCCTCTGCCCTTCGCCCACCGCCCCCTCGTAGTTGCCCTGAGCAAGAAGCTTCTGGCTTCGGGCGAGACGCTGCCCGGCCTCTTCAGAAAGCCCCTCCATCCTTTCGCGCCTATCTTTCATCGACTTCTTTAGTTTTTCGAAGTTCTTAGTCGTCGCCAAATTCGCCTGAAGGACTCCCACCCATACCTTAGCCTGCTCCGCGAGGCGGCTTTCAGGGTAATCATTTAGGATTCTCAAGAAAAGGTCGAGGGACTTTGCGTATTCTCTCTTTGGATTTCCGAAATGAGCGTAGACGAGGCCCATGTTAAACAAGGCTTCCTCCTCCAGAGGCCTTGAAGGGTGAAGGAAAAGAACTTTTTGGAACTCGCTCAGTGCCCCGTCATAATCCTTCTGAGCCAGTAGTTTCTGACCGTCCACAAGGTGTCTCTTGGACTCCTTGCGTAGAAGGCTCTGGTTCGTGGCCGCGCAGCCAATAATAGAGAAAAAGATCAGGCCGGCCGCGAAAAAGCCAACGTACTTCCACGCCGTGGTTCGCTCCTTGTCGGTGACTTGTCGTCCTAATGTGCTGCCGTTCCAAGCCAGTGGCTGGTCCGGACTGGAACGAGCCCATTCGTCATTAGGGCTAATCGCCGTTTGACCCATTTCCTTTACATCCTTTTTGGAACAACACTGCTTTGACCAGCACATTCACGTCTCGATGAGTCATGGAATCCTTCGACAAGAAATGATCTGCGTTGAACCGGGTCGCCGCCTCCCTGTATTCCGGAAGATCATAATTTGTCAGAATGATAATAATGATGTCAGGATAGAGTTCTTTTATCTTCTTCGTCAGTTCAAGCCCGTTCTGTCCGGGGAGGCGGATGTCCATAAAGATCAGATTTGGCAAGAAAGAATCGATTCTTTCCAATGCCTCCACCGCATTTCCCGCTTCCGCAACTTCCATCGAAGGGAATTGAAGCCGTAGGCTATCTCTTAGTGATTCTCTGAAGAGGGCGTTATCTTCAACGAGCATCGTCTTAAACATACAAACGTTCTCCTTTCCGAACCGTGCCCATACGGGTGTAAATATTGTTTTTGCATGCTCTTGATTTGGCCTTCTCCCCGACGGAGGTAAGGGTGAGAGGGTCAGATTTCAGAAAGAAACCATGTGTTAAGGTATATTGGAAAAGTTTACAAACTTTACATGGGGGCGTCAAGAAGAATTATCGAAAATAAAAAGGCCGACGTGAAGTCGGCCTTTGATGTGTGTCCTCTTTTCGGAGCAACCACCCTCTTCACCTCTTCAGAAGCCTGCTTTGCCTGGGGAGTCTACGCACTGACTGGTTTCCCGATCCATGTTTCGCTCTTCCCGGTCTGAATCCTTCGAGGATTCTCGCGGGTTTCTAAGTCGGATCCATTCCTTTTATATTTTTTGTAGCACAAAAAGACGATAAAAGCAATGTCGGCAAAATCAGAATAAAAAAGGGCTGAGAAGGGGGGTTCTCAGCCCAAGGAGGAGGAAATGAAAAAACCGCTCATTTCCTATGAACAATAACAATATCAAAATGGGTGGAGATTTAAATACTGTAAATGCTGTATCTTGCAGCGGGAAAGGCCGTATTCTTGCCCCCATCCGATCTTACCAAATGAGGCAGCCTAAGGGGGAAGTAGAGGAGGGTTACTTGACGTATTAATGACGGCTGTGTATCTTTAGGATGTGTTGCAGAGAGAGGGCGATCTGGATGAAATCAATATTTGTAAAATCAGTGATCTTCTTGTTATTGATCCTAAGCTTCGGCTGCTCTTCAATCAAAAAGCTAACGCAAGATGGAATAGGGCAGCCCATCTCTACAATCATAGATAGTATGGGGCCGCCTTCACGGGTGATTTCCGATCGAAGGGGCGGGAGTATCTATATTTGGGAGCACTGGGTAGATACCGGATACGGCAGTGGCCATATCTGGTCGAATATGTTCTGGGCCGACTCCAACGGGATCATTTATAAATGGAGATAGAAGGGACGGGGAACCTCATCATGAAATCACCAGTTAAGCCGGGAGTCATGCTTGCGACGATTGGCTTTTTTATTTTTCCATATGGCGATGCATGGGGATTGGACTGGAAATATTACGGAACGAACGATGAGGGGTCGTATTATTATGAGACAGAGACGAGGGCACGTCTGTCCCCAAACATGGTCAGGGTGTGTATTCAGTCGATATATACGGAGAGAGGCGTATCTCACTGGGTGAGAGAGGGTGGAAAAGGATTTCAGAATTTGGACTTCAGTCTCATCCTGTCCGAATATAACTGTACCGACCGGTCCATTCGTCACTTGCGCATCCGATTTTATTCCAAGGATAGAAAAGTTTTTGATCCGATCAAGAACGATGAATGGCAACTTTTTGCCCCTGACTCGATGTCCGGAGCTCTCTTCGAAGAGATATGTAAGCGGTAGAAAAAATGGTCGGGGAGAGGAGATTTGAACTCCCGACTTCTTGGTCCCGAACCAAGCGCGCTACCAGGCTGCGCTACTCCCCGAATGTTCGGATGACGTCAAAACGAAAGGTAGAGAGCAGTGTTTTCTCGCATGATTAAAATACAAGATTTGCTCTTAAATGTCCAGGTTTTTGTGTGCGCGGTCGGTTGACAATCTAAGAACGATTAAGTTAAGAAAAATCAGCTGTTCAAACAAAAGGGCCGGAGGAGATGATGAAGATTGAATTTATTTACGCAAGAGATTTGCCGGATGCGTGGTTTCAGTGTGTCTACAATATCTTTGATAAGGGATACGAATATACGATTGACCGGGGGAGTTTTAAGGGTCATAAAAGGATCGAATACGATTACGTGGTTGTCCAGATCACACATCCCGGGACAAGGCCCCTTATCCCCGACATTCCTCCGGGATGCAATGTCCCCCCTCCCACTTCCATGGAATATGTGGAACAGTACATTGAAAAGTTGATCACTTCCAGGAAGGATGTCCACGAAGCTTACACTTATGGGGAAGATCTTGAGAAGCAGATTGATGAGGTCATCCGGATGTATCGGGAAGAGGGAATGAATACCAATCAGGCTTATATGGCAGTAGGCAACGCCAGTTCGATTTTGCTTCAGGACCCGCAATGCCTCCGCGGCGTCGATACGCGTGTTCGTCACGGAAAACTCCATTTTATGCTCTATTTCCGGTCATGGGACTTGTGGGCTGGGTTCCCGTCCAATCTCGCCGGCCTTCAATTGTTGAAAGAGTACATGGCCAAAGAGATAGGAGTCGATGACGGAGAGATGATCGCCTCCAGCAAAGGGCTCCATATCTATGACTACTGTTGGGATCTGGCAAAGACGAGAACCGGAAGAACGAAGTAGCATCCTTTTAGCTCCTCCCCGATCATTTCAAACTCTTGGATGTTAAGAATGTGATTTGGCAAAAGTTATTTTCCATGTGAGGAGAGCCGTCTATGGATTTCAAGCTTTCTACTGAGCAGGAGATGATCAGAGCCTTATGCAGAAATTTTGCCAAGAATGAGATCATGCCGATTGCGGAAGACTTGGATGCAACCTGCCAATTCCCGTATGAGGTTTGGAAGAAAATGGGCGACCTGGGTATTTGCGGAATTCCCTTTCCTGAAGAATGTGGGGGAGGGGGTCTGGATTGGCTTGCCATGATCATCGCCATTGAGGAGATCGGTCGCGGAGACGCTTCCTTAGGCATCTCCCTCTTGGATTCCGTGACGCTCCCGATGAACCTCCTGTGCACCCTTGGCACGGAGGAGCAGAAGAAGAAATGGCTTTTCCCTTTGGCGACAGGGGAAAAGATCGGAGCCTTCGGATTGACCGAGGCTCAGGCCGGCTCGGATACGAGCGCGATTCAGACGAGAGCGGTTCTGGAGGAAGAGGAATGGGTCATCAATGGAACGAAACAATTCATCACCAATGCAGGCCTCAAACATAACAGCCTGGTCATTATTGCCGCCGTGACGGGGGCGGAGGAGAAAGGAAGGAAGAAAGTATCCAACTTCATCGTGCCCACAGGCGTGGGCGGTTATAATTTCGGCCAGAAGTACAAGAAGATGGGATACCGGTCTTCGGAAACCAGGGAACTGATTTTCGACGATTGCCATATTCCGAAAGAAAATATTTTAGGGAATCCGGATAAGGGGATTTCCCAATTTTTGATGGCTCTCCAAACCAGCCGCATCGGGTTTGCGGCCCATTCCATAGGATTGGCCCAGGCCATCTTCGATGTGTCACTGGCCTACGCCCAGGAAAGGGAGCAGTTCGGAAGGACCATCAGCAAATTTCAGGCTATCCAGTTTAAACTGGCGGATATGCTGATGGAGATCGAATTGGGTAGACTAATGGTCTATAAGGCGGCCTGGCAGAAAGACCAGGGGGAGAATTATTTTGCTTCGTCCACGTTTGCGAAGATTTTCGCCTCGGAGACGGCCAAACGATGTGCGGACCGAGGGGTCCAAATCCATGGAGGATACGGATTGATGGATGAATATCCGATCTCCCGCTATTGGCGGGAGGTGAAATTTGAAGAAATTTTGGATGGGACCTCGGAAATCCAGAGACGCAACATCGCGAAAAGGGTTTTGAAGCTCTGAAGAGGGATTTCTACTGGCCCTCGTTTCCTCTCTCTACATATAGGCATAGGCGCAGAGAAAACCGCAAGAAATACGGAGTATAATAGAAAGAATTAAGTTGGCGAAAATATTAAAAATATCTAAAACAGAACCTATGATCGGGGGAGCCTTGATAGGCTTGAAAAGGAATGCTATCTGTCACTAAATCCACCACAAGGGCCTCCATAGGGTAGCTCCCGACAAGCCGGGTTTCCTCACCCGGTTTGGGGGCCTTGATCTTGAGGGCCATGAGAAGAGATGGCAATGGAAGATTTCATTTGTGCAATACAAGAAGGAAAGAGATTCTTTTTGTCAATGAAAATTCGAGGTTGAGGATTTCCGTCTGAAACATTGCATGGAGAAGGTCTATACGGGTCTGAAGAGTACAGGAATAACTCGGCAACACTCCATTCATCCCTTTCTTACAATCTAAAGACCCCGGATCGCGGCGTAAAAAACGTATTAGGAAGAGTTCATGGATCTTTATTTTTCTTCTTTAACCTATTTAAATCAAACAGGTATTTCCCATGGTAAACCGGTCATCAATGTAAATACCATACTCCAACATTTACTGATAACCCAGACCGCTTCTCGCACAGTTAGAGTTAAGGAGTTCAAGGACCGGAGATGCCCGACTCGACGTGGTGGGGTAGGATTCATAGGATGGGTTAAGGACAGAGTTTGGGGGTGAGGTAGGAGTGGGGAGGAAGGCGTGTGAATAAATCAACAAGCCTTTAAAATGAAAGTGTTCTTACTTCTCCCACCTCCGTCACGCGTAAAATATTCTGTATTGAACCTATAATTTCTTTTTCGAGGTCCTTTTGAGATTGAATTCTGAGTAGCAACAAACATTTCACTTTTAAAAAGGCAATGCCGCCCGTGAAACGCCTAATTACCATTTCTACTTCTAAAGGAGATATTTCCTTCAAATGGGTTAAAGCCCCACGACACTCATCTGCTGCAGAACGCTCTTTGATATCATATTCTCGCAATCGCATGTGGGATTGGAGATGGTTGATCAATGCCGCCTCTCCTGACATGGCAAAGAGGGAGATACTCCGAATCCCATTCCGAATGACCTCTCGTCTCCGCTTACACTCCAAATCAGACGAGGTCTTATAGTCCAGGTTGGATAGATCCCTTAGATTTTTTAAAAGCATGGTCTGATTCCCCTTCGATCGAAACCATTGAAACGGGATACGTTGACGATCTGGCCCCAATTGTTCTTCCGTACCTCTTAGCTTCCTCTTTGCCTCTATTTCCTGTAATGTATATTCAAATTTCGAATACAAACTCTTGGCCAAAAATGCAAATTCCATCATCTCTTTTTCTCGCTGAGAATCTCGGTGGTAATACTCTCGGTATCTTCCTTCGAGAAGTTGCTTGGCTCCGCTGATCTTTGTGAGTTGATCCTGAATTTTTTTATAGGTTTGGCGAATATCGGTAACGATTTCCGCTGGAACATTCCTCACTGGGTTAATGATTAAGCATAACTCCTGAAATTGGTTCATCGCCTCCCTAAGGTCAAAACGGGTATTCTCCACGATTCGTTCTAAGCCTGCCGCAGTTCCTTGAAAACTTCCTCGCTCCATGGCTCACCTCCAAATTGGTCTGCTCAGATCCACCTGTCACACCGGGAGGCCCCAGGTTTCTCGTCGTTTGGCCTTGTGCACTTCCTTTTCCTTACTGTTCCACAGCAAGAATGATGCCAGGTAGTCAAAAATCGACAACCCTTTGAAAGTTAACCTATCTCTTAAATTATTCCTAGATTGGAAGACTTGTTAGTATAACAAAATTGTCTTCCCGTGGTCCTTTGGGATGGCTGAAATGCTTAATTTTCTGATGTGATGGAATTATTTGTTTTTAGGGGGGCCCCAGATCTTCTTTAAGCTTGCCTCTAACTCATCTAAAAGTTCTCGCATGTCATCATCTACCCCCTTTTCCCCCTTCGCTTGCTTCGGAGGTTTTAACTCATTTATAGATTTTTGGATATCCTTATCTACGTCTTTTTCCCTCTTCATTCGCCTTTGAGCTTCCGAGTCATTGATCATCTTATGTAATCTAACGGAAAACTCATTAAGAGAGAATGGCTTTTTTATAAAATCTCGAGCCCCAGCAACAATTGCTAATCCGGCAGTATCTCCTTCGTCAAACGCTGTCATTATCATTACCGGGAGTCCAAGGTATTGTATTGAAATCTTGCTTGTAAGAGTAATGCCATCCATGTTGGGCATTCTCATATCTGTTACTACGGCATCGATTTTATTTCCCTTCATTTTATCCAGAGCATCAACTCCATCAATTGCTGTGACACATGAATGTCCCAGTTTGGATAGGAAAGCAACGATTAAGTTTCTTAATGGCTCTTCATCATCCACCACAAGAATTGTATATTTGGGAGGTTTCATTGTCACCTCTTCTACCATGAGGGAATACTCCACCCTAATGCTCAAATCAATTTTAGCCGACCCTGAGTGAAAAAGTCAAAACTGTTCAAGGACGATTGAATTTCTAATTTTGGTATTAGTGTTGGCTTTTGAGAAAGCCTAAGGGCGTAAGCTTCGGAAAAAGATTGGGCTTTAGATGGAAACTTCAACAAGAAATATCGATTACCATTTAAAAGGTTGTATGGAAGGAGGATCTCAAAAAATCACGAGTACAGGAGAGACTGTCGAAAAACTCTTTAGTATAGTTAATGCCCGATTTTTGGGGGTCTTCACGACCCTTCATAACTGTGAGATCGTTGATTGTGGCGCATTCTGTGAGGTCATTTTTTTCTGCATCTCTCCCAAGAATCTGCTTGGGGACTTTTTCGACAGTCTCGGAAGGACTCTTCAGAAAAACGGGTTGAAGACTCCAGTGGAGTAGAGAGCTGGCGTAGTGGCTGCGTGCTCTATCTCCAGCTCCCCCTCATCAAACCGTACGTTCGGTTTTCCCGAATACGGCTTTCCGATCATCTTCTCCCAGTGGCGTTCGCCACTCCTGCTTGGCCTTCTGGTATAGTCTCCTCCGAAGTCCCCGGACGACTCTGAAGTTCCCAGCCTCCACGGCAATCTCCCTCCTTCACCCCTTCAGAAACACGATGAAAGCATTGCCCCTTCCCTCTCTCAAGGCTTTGCTCTCCTTGAGATCCAAACGATACTATGGGCAACTCCGACTCCCTTGCCGACCCCGTAAAATTTCGTCTCCTTATATCTACCGGTTGCCCTCTTGATGGGCATCGACAAGGGCCTCCCGCGTTCATTATCGTATGGCTGCCCCTGCGTGTCACCCCTATTACTCCGGAAGCCCATCTATCGGTTCTGGCAGCTTTCGTCAGGATAGATGCTCCGGTCTTCCCCTTTGTAGGAGAGGGTCGACAGCTCCATTGTGAATTTCGAGGCTACATCCAGGTTCGCTCGCGCTGCGACCCGCAGGTTTGCTCAGCTCCCTTAACAGAGCCTTTGTCAGGAAACTTAGTGCCTCAGGTTACCCTTTACACCTCCCTCAAGCTACGTGGCCGAACTACCGAACTCCCACGGTCGGACTTCAACCGACAAGTCATACGTTTTACACGGCATACCCTACTAATCTTAACTCTGAGATAATTGTAAGAGTAAATGATTATGGTTAGAAATGTGCATAAAAAAAACAGGGCCAATTCTCTGGCCCTGCCTTTGATGTCTGACAATTGTAGCTGACGCGCAAACCCTATCTACAAACCGATCTGGTTTTTCCTCCCTCACCACTTTGAGATCCTGAGGGTTCACCAGTGCCGGTTTCACTTTCATCGGGGGCCCCCAGCGGAGCAGAGCGGCAAGTCCGCTCGAATATGGGACCTTCCTTCCTGGGTGCGAGCCTGGAACTCGCGACGGACACCTGCTCCATGTCTCTCTGCCCCAGCACCCCCATACAGAAGTAGCTTAGCGGACCCGCCCGCGCATGGATGCCGGGTGGCCAGGCAGTTGAAGGCGCTTGCCGGTATCCGTCACCTTCGTGCCGTCCACCCTCAGGATGGACACGTCCTGGTCGTTGAAGTTGCCGACGTAGAGGTACTTGCCGTCCGGGCTGAAGACAACCCCTTCGGGGACTCCTCCCACCTCAACTTCGCCGACCTTCGTCACTTTCTTGCCGTCGATCTTCAGGACCGCCACGCGCCCGTTCTTGTGGTAGAACCACGCGTTGTGCGGCCCGTCGCTGCCGTTCAACAACATGGCCACGGCGATCTTGCCCGTGGGGCTGATCACGAAACCCTCCGGGGAGTCGCCGACGACCACGTGATCGATGACCCGCGGCGGGTTGGCTTCCAGATCGATGACACTCACCGTGTCCACATGCCCGTCCGACCGTCCCGCGTTGCCGTTGTCCGCCGTGAGCGCCAGCTTCCCGTTCGGGGTGACTCCGATGTTATACGGCCAGAGTCCCACCGGGATGTCCTGTTTGGCGTAAGTCACTTTCTGCCCGTCCACGTTCAGCACGGCGACCTTGTGCACCGGGAACTTGACCGCCAGAGCGCGCTTGCCGTCCGGCGTGAAGGCCACCGCCGCCACCTGGTCGCCCATCGGCACCGTGTCCACCAGCTTTACCTCCTTGCCCTGGATGGATAGTACGCTGATGGAGTTGTCCGCCCGGTTGGTCACCAGCGCCAGGTCGCCGGCCCGGTTGATGTCGAGGCCGGAAGGCTGCTTGCCCACCTCGACGGTGCTGATGTGACTGGGCGGTTTTGTCGTGAGATCGATGACGTAGAGCTTGTTGTCGGGCACTCCCTTCCATCCTGCCCCATCCGGTACCTGATGGAGCGAGTTCGCCACGATGGCCAGCCGTCCGTCCGGCGTGAGGGCCAGGTTCGTGGGCGGGCCGATGACGGAGTTCTCCAGCGGCAGATTCGCGATGATCTTCGGCGACTCCGGGGCGGAGATATCGACAATGGACACCGTGTCCTTCCCGGGCGCGAAGAATCGAACCACGCCGCCATCATCGAAGATCACCTTCTCCTCGTTCCCGATGATCATGAGCTGCGCGCTGGCAGCTAAGGGAAAGACCAGAAGCAGCATTAAGAGCGCAAGGGTTGATCGAATTCCAGTATACTTCATGATTGTCTCCTTTCCTTTTTTGATAAGAATTCACTTTGGGAGTAAAATAAACATACGAAAAACAGATTTGAATGTCAAAACAAAAAATTACAAGTTATGGAGGAATGTTTTAGACCAGTATTGCAGCTAACGATTATCAAATGAAAGTAATGATCTGAGTCAGAAAAACCAGCTCACGCCGACTTGAAACATCTCCGTGTTCGTCCCGTTGTTGGGTAACCGGGTATCCGCGTTGGAGAAGTGCAACCAGCGGTATTGCACGGTCAGTGCAGTCCGGTCACTCAGAAAATAATGTATACCTGCGCCCACCTGGATATTAAACTGAAAATTTCCGGTAAGATCACGACCGTCAATATTGGTGCTTGAAACCCCGGCCCCGCCCTCAGCAAACGGCACCCAGCGGCTGTCAGTGGCAAAGTTATACCGAAGTAATGGTGTCAGACCAATAAAATAACGATCATTAGGTTTGAACTGCTCCCCACCGAAAAGTTCAACCAACAGTTCAAAGTTGCCACGATACCATTTATCGGAAGCCATTACGTCCGTAAATACCCAGCCAAGATTCGCTGACGCCAGTGCCAAATCGTGGTCAACCGCGGTGCCGAAAACTCTGACGCCAAAACCCGCCCCAACCGTGCCCCCCACTTGGAACAGGCCCTTACGAAACCCGCTGCCGATGCCATCCACCCAGATGGTCTCTGGCGACGAGATCGTTTTTAATCCGGGTTCGTCCGAATGGGCCCACTCTCCTGAAAGTCCTATTATCATCAGGGTGCCCAACATCACCGAGGTCACCTTTCCTCTGGCCCAATGAGCACGGGCCTTCTCGCGTTTAGCCCGCGGGCACTTGCCACGAGCACGACACCCTACAGATTTAGCTTGCATTTCTTCCCACAACCCTTCCTGCAATTAATGCTCCTTGCTTCAGATCACCGTAAACTAAATCCTTTCTTCTCTACAACCATCCCTGTAAGGGCTTTCAGAAAGTCAAATTATTACAACGACTCTTCGAACCTTATCAAAATCGAACCTGTTGGGCAATTGTCACGACATTTCATGCATGCATGCAAAAGACATTTATGAAGGTTTTCTTTCACCAAATGGAATTTAGGGCCAGATTTGAATATATCCACCGGACAGCTGATAACGCACATGCTTGCCCCAACACATGTTTCCTGGTTTATTTTTATCGTGGCCTTTCTACCCAGGTATTCTACCTTCCCTTCTGTCACATAAGTTAGAGTATCACCGAGTCCCATCTCTCGATCCTTTTCCCCTTTTTTTCTGATCAATCTACCTTAACAAAATTCGAATCGCAGCTTTTAGCATTATCTCTGAATTTGGGAGACATATTAAAACCGATAAGAACTTGCTACCTGGAGCTGAGCACTACTGACTGAAAGCACGCATAATGTTGTTCGAATACCGAATATCTGCAGAGAGCCTTGCTCTATCTCTTCTTTCGCATTTTTCGTCTGGCCAACCCATACATAAAGAGAGGAAGTTTGAGAAATGCATTCCCCAAGTCGGGGCTACTGACCAGACCTATTCGCCGTGCTTTTCTGATGATATGAATGACCTGCGGTAGATCGTAGAACTCCGACCGAATCCAGTTCCGGATTTGCCTCAACTCCTTGCGCCCGTAACGGTCCGAATACACGGAACCGCCGATACGGTTGTAATAGTAGCCCGGCATTCCTTCAACCTCTTCCCTTAGGGGGGAGAACCTCTCGGCGCGGAGTATCTGGAAGCTGATGGAATCCAGCTTGATCTCCTTCGCGAACTTCGGAATGTAGAGCATCTCTTCTTCCGTCTCTCCGATGTTGCCATAGATGAAGTACCCATGCAGATAGAAGTCGTACTGTGTGAGGAGCGCAAACGCGTCCCGGACCTCTTGTTGGGTGATGCCCTTCTGTAGCTGCTTTAAGATCCGGTCGTGCGGCGACTCGATCCCGATCAGGAAGAACTTGAAACCCGCTCTCTCTGCCTTGTCGAGGACCCTGGGATGCTCGGCGATATCAATCCGGGCCTGGACAACAAAGATCTTCTTGATCTTGTTCTCGATAATCAGATCGCAAAGCTGTTCGCTCCTGTTCGGGTTCGTGAAGAAGTTGTCATCGCTGAAGAGCACAACATCGGCCGTAATCGTCTTCAATTCTTCGATGACCGATTCAACGGGTCGTTCCGTGTAGCTCCTCTTCTGCCCGAGAGGGTTCAAACTGAATGTGCAGAACTTACATTTGAAGGGACACCCCCTCGATGTTAGTACCGTGTCGAACGTGTGGCTGCTGAGTCGAACACCGTGTTTAACCATACAATATTCGTGCTTTCTCAGGGACCGGTCAGGAAATGGAATTTTCGTGATGTTAGGCAGAGGATGGATCTCGTTGTGGACGATTCCTCCGTTCTCCCGATAGGAAAGCCCACGGATATCCTTGTACGGGACCCCCGTAACGATCTGCTTAATAATCTCTTCACCCTCACCTCGTACGATCATGTCGATATTCGGACAACGGTCAAACAAATACTCAACTTCCTCCGTTGCCTTATAACCTCCGGCGACTGTGCAGACCTCAGGAGGAAGCCGAGAAACAAAATCATAAACTTCCTCGAATCGAGATTTCCATTGGATGCTTACGCATAGAAGATCGATCTCATTCCTGATGAACTTACTGAGTGCCTTCGGGTCCTTGTAAGCCTTCTCATACCGAAGGTCCAGAAGCGTGACCTTGCCGACCATGTCTTTCATGCTCGAGGCGATGTACTCAAGGCCGGTCGGAGGAAAAACCCCTATGAGTGCATTAGAATCCCCGGAATCCGGGTTCAGGGCGAGAGCATGCTTGTACTTGATCATGCTGGGATTTTTAGCGGGCAATGATAAGACCTCGTTTTGGGTTGCATAAAATATAAGGAATGCAGAGTCTTATGTCATGCAGAAAAGACCACAAGGGATAAAGACAAGTTAGTATCACAGTTACACTAATGGCCATGGACATTTTTTTACCGCCAATCAAACTGTTGCGAAACCCAAATTCCAGTTTAGAACTTGTACAGGATAGTTAACCAACTATTTATCCCCTGAGGCCTATTTCTTGCCTCAACCTCGTAATCCACATGAGCTTCAGCTATCCAATGTTTGTAAGCCCACCACACACCAGGACCAATAGCAAAGACCTCACCCAAATTATTCTTTACCCTACCTGCAGTGGTCTCATCATCTGTGGTTTGTCGATAAAAATATCCAGTCGCCCCAGCCCTAAATTGATGTTCAGCACCAGTCTTACTCAGGGCATACGCAATGGCGTAATCAACGTGAAAATCTTGCCCTGGCGTAAGGTTAGTTCGCACACCAGCTAAACTCTTATTCCCTATTTTCGCAGCCGTGGGAGCATTAATAATATAATCGTCATTCCTTGAATTGAAGCTATAGTCCATCTTCACATCGAATTCGAGACTTGGGTGCCAAGGTAAAAAAAGTGTAGCCTCAATGATGGGCGATACGGACCAGACGTTATTCCCAACATTAACCAAACGCCTTGGACCCCATTGACCCGTCGGAGCAGTTATGTCCACGGCGGTTACAAAATGAAATAGGCCGCTTTTGGTGTGCCATCCTATACCAGGACCAACTGTAACATCGCCTACGCCAGTATGGTGGTCAGACTGATCTGTTGGTAGGTCCAACTTGGTTGCGGGGCTTATCACGGGTATATCGGCGTGCCCTAACAGATATCCATCTAATCCTACGATAGAGATCTTTAGTGGGGAGACATAAAGAATTCGCGTGGTAAAGTCTATGACTTGGAGTTTATCTAATGCATACCCCTCAGTCTTAAGGCTTACCGTATGATTGAGTCCGTAACCGTGATTAGTCTCTAGCTTTTTGGCCCTATAATAGTCAATGTACTCCTTAATAACAAAAGCTTCGCCAGCAGGGGTGACCCCTGCTAAGAAGGATTCCTCCCCCAAGGGCTCAGGAGTCAGCCCTCCAGCAAAAGCAAAAAGAGGAGAAGATAAAATGGCAGGAATCACCAATGCAGCCACAAACCATCGCATCAATCTTCCATTACATTCCATAATTGTCTCTCCTACATCAAATTGCCAAGACCTTTTCGTAAAAGTGCTGGGCAAAGGTCAGTTCTACTCCTCAATAATCCACCATTTTGGTCAATAGCTCCTCTGACCCATTAGCTCAAGTAAGCTAATTACAGAAATGCGCTTGATTAAAAGGGAGAAGATATTGTCCCTCTCTCTAATGGTTAGGGTCATTTGCCATTGAACTCCGATAGATGAAACTGGATTGGCGGACAGCACTGGGATAGAGGGTAAAATATAACCCAGCCATCACCCCACCTCTCAAAGGGGAAATGCTAAAACCGTATGTTTTATCTTTAGGGAGGTTTAAGAACGAATCATGGACAGTTGCACTAAGGAAATTTCCGAGGGCCGCACCTGCCAGGACATCCGATGGGTAGTGCGCTTGAGCTTCAACTCGCGCCCAGGCAACAGTTGAACCCAGTAGAATGTTTACGACTTTCAGCGGGATTTTTACCTCTTGGGGTATTTCAATGGAATCCAGATTTCGATTGCTAAGAGCCACCGATGAGAAGGCAGCTGAGGCTTCTCCCGAAGGGAAACTTGCATTGCCACTCCCGTTTGGTCGAGTGCGCCCAGTGGCATCCTTTAGCAAGCTTGTCGCTCCGGCTGTCACCAACTCAGCGGCTCCCTCTACTGCCATGCCTTTCAGCTTCGAGTATACCCAATCCTTAGAATCATCCCCACTCGGAGTCGCAACGGCAGTGACAAACACCTCTGTATAGAGAGGAATCTCGAAGTATAATGCATCATTTGCCGCATTGCTGGTAGACCCGAATATGGGCGTATGGTCAGTGGCCCAATGCGAAACTTTTTTGTCCCATTTACTCAAACCGAAGACGAGCGCTCCTGCCGCAGGGATGAAGGTCTGTGGATCTACCAGAGCATTCAATGCAGCACGAGGGATCTTCTTAAGGTCTACCGGATAGATCGCATCCTGGCCCCAACCTCGGCCATTTTGCAGAGTACCGCACCCCGTCACCGCAAAAAGGATGGACGTCACCGCGAACAGAATCATCCGATTAGAACGTTTCAGGCCGCAGTAAGTTGACATGACCTCCACCTCCTTTTCCCCATAACGATGCTCTCCGAAAGCATCTAAAGAGAACCATCCAAATGACGCTCCATCGGGAACAGCGACGGAAGATTTTCTCACCGCGCTTAAACAAATATTTCTTGGGATTACGCCCTAATGGTCATTTGCTTCCTCAGCAATGAGGGCTTAAGAAATGGGATGAGAATTAAACACGAATACCAACCGAGGTTTTCTAACAACGCAGGACGAGGGGTTTTTGTTCGAGGAAAGAAGATGGGAAAGAGAAGACAGAAAGCTGCTCGAAAACACTCGTTTCAGGAAAGAACACGCGGAACAACGGAATTGATCCAATTGATCCAAAGGGGTTGTTCTGAGAATCGGGTAACAGGTATTGGTCATCTAGATCCGGATTCTCAAACTTTTCCTCAGGAGAAAAAGGATAAAAGAGAACATCGTCCGCTAAATCGCAGTAAAGGAGGTAACCCGAAAGGATTGGAATAGAAAGAGAAATTATTAAAGCAAGAAGAATTTTAGGTTTTTTCAATCCTCTAAGCATTGTCCACCTGCTAAATCGATGCAATATATTACCAATATCGATATTAATGTCTCATTAAAGAAAGATTAAGTTTCCTTAATTTTTAGAGGGAGTGCGTCGCCACTCAGAGACCCAGCCACTTTCTTTAATGAGAAACATTCTGAGTAGGTTTATTTATGCCCGACGCCGCCATAGCATCGTTCCGGGCAGTTTCGATGGAAAAGAAATCACAGCCGCAGTATCCTTACGTTTATTACCACTTGAAACATTCATGCCGACCAGTCGGCACAAAGGAGAATGAAAATTAGTTCTATTGTGAGATCCTCTTTTATTCTTAGTTTGGATA
>Ga0335081_10006561_pt1 | contig 18551 bp, 7 predicted proteins | sample Lox_Sample_35_FD_206713 | JGI IMG/M metagenome (GOLD analysis project Ga0335081, IMG submission 206713) | Soil microbial communities from Loxahatchee National Wildlife Refuge, Florida, United States - Lox_Sample_3.5 | ecosystem: Environmental > Terrestrial > Soil > Wetlands | place: USA: Florida...
GAATTGCCGAAACGCACTTCCTTGCCTTCCATGTTTCCGCCCGGTTGGGTCGCGGTGGCTGCATTCTGCACCCCGAGCCCGGTGAGGATAGGATTGCCTGCCTGCTCGTGCGAGTACGCCACCAACACTCCGGCGAGAAACATCAAGGCGCAGGCGGCAAAGATGGCCCATCCCTGCCGCGTATCCCGTACCAACCGGCCAAAGGTGTAGGTGAGGCCGGCCGGAACTGCCAGGATCATCAGCATCTGTACGAAATTCGACAGGGGCGTGGGATTCTCATAGGGGTGCGACGAGTTCGCGTTAAAGAAGCCGCCGCCATTGTCGCCCAGCATCTTGATGGCCAATTGGGAAGCGACCGGCCCTTGGGCAATGGTTTGGGTGGCGCCTTCGATGGTCTTCACCCCGTCGTACGCCTTGAGGTTCTGGATGACGCCCTGCGAGCCGAGGATCAGCGCGCACAGGAGCGCCAAGGGCAGGAACACATAGAGGACCCCGCGCGTGAGATCGACCCAGAAATTACCCACGGTCTTGGCTTCGTGCCGGGCGAAGCCACGGACCATGGCCATGGCGGCGGCGACGCCGACAGCGGGGGACACGAAGTTCTGCACCGTCAGGGCCGCCATCTGCACGAAGTAGCTGAGGGTGTTTTCGCCGCTGTAGGCCTGCCAGTTGGTGTTAGTGAGAAAACTGTTGGCGGTGTTGAACGCCAGATCGGGTGTCATCGGCGTCGCCCACGAGGGGGCATGGCTGCTGCCGAAATGCATCGGGTTGAAGGGCAGGAAGCCCTGCAATCGCTGGATGAAATAGACAAACAGAAAGCTGGCCAAGCTGAAGGCGATGAGCGAAATGGAGTACCGCGTCCAGTGTTGCTCCTCGTCCTCGCGCACACCGCTCAACCGATAGATGAGGCGCTCCACCGGGCGCAGTACGGGATGCAGAAAGGTCCGCTCACCCTCGAACAACCTGGCCATGAATGCGCCCAAAGGCTTGGTGATGGCGATCAGCACGCCGAAGTAGACGCCAATGAGTACGATTCCATGCGGTGTCATAGTAGCTCCCAGAAGGGACTAGGGGGGGTAGGGACTAGCAGAGGCGTCCGCTAGCCCCTAGCCCCTACCCCCTAGCCCCTAACCCCTCAGCTCAAAATCTCTCCGGACGCAGCAAGGCGTAAAGCAGATAGGCAAACAGAAACAAGGCCGTAACTCCGGCAATCACGTAGTCCACAGCGGACCTCCCTACAATCGGTCGCAGGCTCTGACGAAGGCGGCGCAACCGACGAAAAATAGCACCGCGATCAAAACGTAAAACAGGTCGAGCATCACACTCACCTCTTTGCACTCACTTGTGGCTGGATCAGAACCACCCCTCTAGGGCCACATAGGCCCGTCGCGCGCCCTGGGCACCATCGAGATCAAGGTACGCGACCGCCGCTAAGGAAGGCATAAGAAAGGCGTAAGGAATTCATAAAGGCAGTCAAAAGTCGAAAATCGAAGTTTGAAACGTTCCGTTCACTGCTATTTACTATTCGTATTTCAAGTATAGTAATCTATGTGAGAAATGATCAGGTATGGCTTCGTTTTTTGGGGGCACATCGAATCTAAAGGGGTTATTGGCTCCGTTTTGGCTTCGTTTTTTGGAGCAAAATCGATTCTAAAGGACTTGTTGGCTTCGTTTTGGCTTCGTTTCAGAGGTCATGTCATTGATTTAAATAGACATAATTGGCTTCGTTTGACACTTTTGGGTGTTTCTTCTCACTGTCCCCCATTGGCGCACCCTTCTCATAGGCCTTCTCCCCAACTTGCCGCCGTTCTGTAATCGCCATAGCTTTCATCAGTTAACCGTCAACTTTCCCGAGTTCCTCGTTCCGGCTTATCGTTGCATGATCGGTGCAACATATAAGTATTGACAGTTGCTCCCAAAGTAGGAAGCAACGTCGACGATTTTTCGAAGCAGGCCTAGAGCGGCGCAGAGAAAAACGCGAAACTTCGCACCTCATCCTCACGTGATTCTCCTTTTTCCCTCCGTCTCTGGCTGCCTCCGTGTTTAATCTTTCCCATTTGGCGGCTCAGCGCGACCACGGGCCGGTTGCCCAAACCGACGGTGTACCGACCCGGTCCCGGATCTCCTCAGATGCACCCGCCTTGCTCGATGCCAGAGACTCACTCTGGGATGCAAAATCCAATCATACACCCCAAATTGAAGTTGTCAAGGAGAATATTTATCCTCGTAATACCCTGGGCATCTTGGCCAGCGCCGCAGCCCTTATTGCATGGACCTTGTCCAACAGGACTGAAAGGGCGAGCCGGAACCAGAATCCGAGCGGGACTCGAGGCCGGCCCTTGCATCCTGGTTAACAAAGACGACCTCGTGACCAAGGTGAGTGAGGTATCGCTCCAGCGTCCTCTCGCTCCTTGACCACCAGGGCTCTCGGCCGCCGACGACCACCAGGCAATGCAGCGGCAGAATCTTCCGGAGGGTCTCTTTTCTGTCCCGGCAGAGGCAAACTTGTATGCTGATCTCTTCCGCCTGGATCCCTGCTTTGCACACGAGGTTATGAAGCTGCCGGTGGAGGAAGGCGATAGAGACGGGAGGTTCGTCCAGCGGCAAGGCAAAAGGAACGACTTGAGTCTTTACCAAAGCAACCCGAGCTGCGAGGTCCGCAGCCAGCCTTCCCGCCGTGCGTAGAGCGGCTATGGTTCCACGGTAGTTGGTTGCCACGACCGTTACACGCAGGTTGGAAGGGTTCGAGCCCGGTTCTGGCCGGTGCGCGTTGCCTGAACGTTCCGGCACCGCTGTGTGGCTTTGCCTCTCGTTTACGGTGCTCACATATGCCACGGTAGACTTGAGGCCCTAAACGAGGCATAAGGGATTCATACGGAATTCATAAAGGTGGGAAACTTCTTCATCCCAGCTTGGCCACAGGAACGTCGGCCTCAGCGAGTCCGTCAACAAGATTCCCGATGGCCGCAAATAACTCCTCCACCTGGATGGGCTTGGTGACGTAGCCATCCATACCGGCCGCCAGGCACCGCTCCCGGTCGCCTTGCATGGCGTGGGCGGTGACAGCGATGATGGGCAGATGGGCTCCGGAGAGGCGTTCCTGCTCACGGATCGCGGCGGTGGCCTCAAACCCGCCCAAGTCCGGCATCTGCACGTCCATCAGCACCAAATCGAACTCCTCTTTCTCGAGGGCGGACAGCGCCTCACGGCCATTTGCCGCAGGCACGGCCAAGTGGCCCCGCTTTTCCAGCAGACGCATCGCCAGCAGCAGCCCGACCTGATTGTCCTCCACCACCAGGATCCGCAACTGCTTTCGCGGCTCGCTTGGGGCCACGATGGTGGCGGGTGCTGGGCCGCCCTCCGGCACTGCGGGCAGGCCGAGGTGCACGGTGGCGTGGAAAGTGCTGCCCTTCCTGGGCTCGCTCTCTACCCACATTCGTCCTCCCATCAGACCCACAAGCTGGTTCGCGATGGTCAAGCCTAGCCCTGTTCCCCCGAATCGCCGGGTAGACGAGGTGTCGGCCTGGACGAAAGCGTCGAAGATGGCACCATGCTTATCGGGAGGAATGCCGATCCCGGTATCGCTGACGCTGAGGTGTAGAGTGACCTCTTCTGCGCTTTCGGAGAGCTTCTCCACTCGCACCACTACCCTGCCGTGCTCGGTGAACTTGATGGCGTTGCCGATCAGGTTAACCAGGACTTGGCGGAACCGGCCCGCATCGCCCACCACGGCGGCGGGAAGTCCCGGGTGGAAGTGGCACGCCAGTTCGAGTTGTTTCTGGCTGGCGCGGAGATAGAAACCTTTCAGAGTTTCGTTGACGCTTTGTTTCAGATTGAACTCGACGTGGTCCATATCCAGCTTCCGCGCCTCGATCTTGGAGAAATCCAGAATGTCGTTGACGATGGCCAAGAGTGAGTCGGCGGAGGCCTTCACCGTGGTCAAGTCGTCGCGCTGCTGGGGATCCAGGTCGCTATCCAGCACCAAGTCCGTCATGCCCATGATGCCGTTGAGGGGCGTGCGGATTTCGTGGCTCATGTTGGCCAGAAAATCGCTCTTGGCACGGTTGGCGGCTTCGGCGGCCTCCTTCGCCTTGCGCATTTCCTGTTCCGCCTGCCGGCGTTCGCTGATGTCGATGAAGGTGCCCTCGACATACTGCGGCACCCCGTTCGAGATCAGGCTGACGTTCTCCAGAATCCACACCACGCTGCCGTCTTTCCGTTTCAGCGGTACTTCGAAGTTGGTCAACGTTTTCTCCCGCTCTATGAGGTCGCGGGCGGCGCGACCGTCGGCAGGGTCGGCGAAAAGTTCGGCCACGGGAACTGAAAGCAGCTCCTCGCGCGAGCCGTAACCGAGGACGCGCGCGCACGCCTGGTTGCAATCCAGAATCTTGCCCTCCAGAGTTGCCCGGAAAACGGCTGCCAGGTTGCGTTCGAACAGGCTCCGGTAACGCTGTTCGGAGTCGCGCAAGGCGTCTTGCGCCCACTTGCGCTGGGTAATGTCTTCAACGATCCCGTCGTAATAAAGCACTTCTCCGTGCTCTCCTCGAACTGCTTTGGCGCTCTCGCGGACAAACATCGTCGACCGGTCCCGCGCTTGCCAGGCCGCTTCCAGCCCTCGTACTTCGCCGTCCCGTTCGATTTGCTCACGAAAGACCTGACGCGGATAGCTCGGCTCGAAACCGGACTTCTCCAAGTCACGGCACGCCAGGTCTTCCAGCGTCTCGTACCCCAACATCCGGAGGAGGGCAGGATTGGCCATCAGGATCCGGCCGTCAGGAGTGGTGCGATAGAGACCGACGGTGGCGTTTTCAAAGAGGCTTCGAAAGCGCTCTTCGCTCTCTTCGAGGGCTCTTTCCGCCAGCTTACGTTCGGTGATGTCAATAAAGGTGCCTTCGATCAATCCGGGGGTGCCGTCGGCATGATCAGCGAGCGTTGCCCTTAAGATTATCCAGACCGGGCTGCCGTCCTGCCGGTGAAACCTCAGCTCCGAGTGGACGGCTTTGTCGGCTGTCAGCTTTCGGACGATCTCTGTCCGGTCCTCGGGGCGGTAATAAAGATCGCCGCAATGGAGGCCCATCACCTCCTGCCGCGAACCGTAACCGAGTATTTGGGCAAACGCGTCGTTGCAATCCAGTATGCGGCCCTCCACCGTAGTGCGGAAGACCGCCGCCAGGTTGCGCTCAAACAGTAGTCGGTAACGCTGCTCCGAGACTCGCAAGGATTCCTCGGCTCGCTTACGTTCGGTAATCACGTCGAACACGGCGACAAAGAACTCCTTCTCCGGGCTGTACACCGAGATGGAAAACCACATCCCCAGCGCACCGACGTAGGTTTCAAACCTCTCCGGTATCCCGGTCAGGGCCACCCTGGCGTAGATTTCGAACAACCCCGGATCGGACTCCTGAATGCCGGGGATCACCTCCGTCACTCGCTTCCCGATGACATTTTTCAGGCCGGTCAAGGTCTCGAACGCTCCATTGACGGCCAGGTAGATGAAGTCCCTCCACGCGCCGTCTTCGGGAATCATCCGGCAATACGCGAATCCTTCGCACATGTGCTCAAACAATCCGCGATACTGTAGTTCGGCAGCCGCCCGTGCTTCGTCGGCCCGCTTGCGTCCGGTGATGTCCAGCGTCGTTCCAATCATCCGAACCGGCTGACCGGCCTCATTTCGGCGCACCTCCGCCTGGCACGCCAGATGTCGGATCTCTCCGTCGGGCCTCACGATGCGACACTCGAGTTGGTAGGGGCGCTCCCCGGCAATCGCCTGATCTACCGCCGCTCGAACCCTTTCGCGGTCCTCGGGGTGGAGGATATTGAGGAAGGCACTATACGCTGCCGGGTCGTTATCCGACCCAAATCCAAGAATCCGGTACTCCTCTTCGTTCGAAACCGTCGTATAGTCGAGAAGATTCCAATCCCAGGTCCCCAGATGCGCGATGCGCGTCGCCTCGTTAAGCCTCGCTTCGCTAAGGCGAACGGCCTCTTCGGCCTGCCGGCGCTCGGTGATGTCTTCGACATGGGTGATATAGTACGAGACTTCGCCCTGGCTGTCCCTAACCGCCGAGATCTTCATGCGGACCCAGAGCACGTTTCCCAACTTGTGGATGTAACGCTTGTCGAATTCCACTGAGGAGACGCGGCCACTCCGCACTTCATCGGCGTACTTTTTTGAACGTTCCAGATCGTCGGGGTGAGTGAGGCCCTGCCAGCCTCCCGCTAGCAACTCCTGCTCCGAATAGCCCAGCAACTGACAGAGGGCCGCGTTTACCTGCAAGAAACGCGAGTCGAGTGCGGTTAGGCACATCCCAAACGGCGCATCTTCAAAAGCGGCCTTGAATCGTGCCGCTGTTTCGCGTTGTGCCTCCGCCGTGCGTTTGCGCTCCGTGACATCGATCGCCACTGCGAGTTCTGCATTGCGGCCACTCCAGTCCACCGTGTTAGCGACAATCTCGACGTAGATAACGCGGCCGTCCTTGAGCCGATGCCGCCATTCGCCCCTGGGTTCCAACCCTGGCTGGCGGGTCCGCATCGCTTCAATAGAGGCCGCGACATCCTCAGGGGGACGCATGTCGGCGATGCTCATCGCCAGGAATTCGTCCCGAGAGTAACCGTAGTGGGCCACCGCTGCGTCATTCACCTCCAAGAACCGAAAGGTCTCCGCGTCGAAGGCCCACATGGGGAGAGGATTGTTGGCAAACAACAACCGGAACCGGGCCTCACTCTGCCGCCGGGCTTCTTCCGCCCGCTTGCGCGCTGTGATGTCGTTGGCGATGCTGGCCGCGCCCATCACCTGGCCGGCGGCGTTCTTGATCGGAGACACGGTGAGCGAAATGTCGACCTGGGCGCCGTCTTTTCTCACTCGCACCGTTTCGAAGTGGGAGACCTTTTCTCCTCGCCGGATGCTCTCCAGGATGCTGGGCACCTCGTCACTCCGGTCGGGTGGGGCGAGGATGGAAATGGGCTTTTCGATCACTTCCTCCGCGCGGTAACCGTAGAGCGATTCTGCCCCCTTGTTCCAACTGACGATCGTTCCATCCAGGGTCTTGCCGATAATGGCGTCCTGGGAAGACTCCACAATTGAGGCCAGAAATGCCTGCGCTTCGTCCGCCCGCTTACGTTCAGTGACGTCCTGCTTGATGGAGATGAAGTTCGTGATGGCACCGCTCGCGTCCCGGACCGGAGCGATAGTCGCCGCCTCCGTATAAAGCGTGCCGTCCTTGCGGCGGTTAACCAACTCACCCTGCCAGACTTGCCCGGAGCGGATGGTGTCCCAGAGTTGCTTATAGTAGGCTCGGTCTTGCCGGCCGGACTTGAGAATGCGTAGGCTCCGGCCGACGGCTTCCGCCGTGGTATAGCCCGTGATCCGGGTGAAGGCTGGGTTGACGTACTGAATCGCTGCGTGAGTATCGGTGATCACAATGCCGTCTGCCGCCTGCTCGATCGCGGTGGGCAGGGCGGCCGACTGGGCTTGGGCTCGCCGCCGCTCCGCCAGTCGCAAGTTAGCCTGTACCAGAAGCTCAGCTTTTCGGCGTCGGACAAAGTAAACGGCAACGGTTGCGATGCACCCCAACAAAACAACCGAAATGGCATGCCATTGCCAGATCGTGAGCTGCCCGCATAGCCGGTCCGTCAGAGTCTCGATTGCCGAGGCGACCGCGAGCGTTATGAGAAACACCGCGACCAACGGGCCGACCCCCCGCCAATCCAGCCGCGATCCCGCCGGCGATCCCGAAGAATACAGTCTCTCTGGGCGCGACTGCGCGCCGCTCTGGCCTTCATTGGCGGAGCCACGGTCTTCGGAACCCATTACCATTGAGACCCCTTTCGACCTGCGGCCCTGCGGTTGGCAGGCTGCAAGGCCTGGACGACGGCGCAATAATCTGCGTCCCTCACCCAATGCCTATCGGCAATCCGCACGCGGCGGATGAGCGAGGCTGCTGCGAGCTGACCGCTGAAAGCTGAAAGCTCTTTCCAATCGGCAACAGTCGCTAGCCGTGAGCGCGTGGTCTTGAATCACGCGTGGATGTGACGTATAAGTAGCAACAGCACGATTATGGGTTGGCGGTCGGGCAACCGTTCGTTTGTATTGAGGGAGGAGCTTCAGAAATTGGGTCCACGAGCTGTACTCTTGGCACGACTTCGAAAAGTACGTGTCGCCGTAGCAACGATGCTCTTCGCCGGGGGTGCGATTGCTACCGCGGTCACATTCAACGGCGTTGGGACGGGTTTGGCCCGACAGGCGCGGAACGGCGCTCCAGGGATGCCCTTGACGCTCGCCGCAGAGTGTGAGCCCGGCCAGGCGGTGCGCGCCGATAGCAGCGCCACGCCGCCGCAGCCGAAGATCAACTTCCAACACGACATTGAACCCATCTTCCAGGCGTCGTGCGTCGCGTGCCACGGCGCGGAGAAGCCGCAAGCCCAACTCCGGCTCGATTCAGAGACAGCGGTCTTGCGGGGCAGCATTTCGGGCAAGGTCGTCGTACCCGGCGACAGCAAGAACAGCCTGTTGGTGAAGCGATTGATCGGTGCGGACGGCGCGCCGCGCATGCCCCCCATGGGTGACCCCCTTTTGCCGGCGAAGATCGAGAAGATCCGCGCCTGGATCGATCAGAGCGCGCCCGCGCCGCCTCGTGAGGTTGGCGCCGCTGAACCCGCCGGGGGGCTGTCGGCACTTGGCGCCGCCAAGCCCGAAGCGTCCTCCCGGGAAGCGGCGGAATCGCCCGTGTTCGCCACCCGGATCCGGCCCCTTCTCGCCGCGCGATGTTACCAATGCCACGGGCCCGACTTGCAGCAGAACGGGCTCCGCCTCGACTCTCTGGCTGCGATTCTGGAGGGTAGTGTCAACGGTCGGGTGGTGATGCCCGGTGACAGCGAGAAGAGCCGCCTGGTGCGCCGCCTGATGGGACTCGAACGCCCGCAGATGCCCTACGGAGGGCCGTTCCTCTCCGATGACGAGATCAAGCTGATCCGCGGGTGGATCGACCGGGGTGCCCCGGGGCCGGATTCGCAGGCGCCCGCGGGCGGCATCGTCCAGCTCGGAGTCCAGCCCGCGAAGCACTGGGCGTACGTCCCGCCGGTTCGGCCGCCGCTGCCGGAGGTGAGGAACCGCGCGTGGTGCAGGAATCCCATCGACAACTTTGTTCTCGCCCGGCTGGAGAAAGAAGGTCTTCAGCCTTCGTTCGAGGCAGACAAGGAGACGCTGATTCGCCGCGTGTCGTTGGACCTGATCGGCCTGCCGCCCACCCTCGAGGATGTGGACGCATTCCTGGCCGACAAGAGTCCCAACGCCTATGAAAAGTTGGTGGACCGGCTGCTTTCTTCTCCTCACTATGGCGAGCGCTGGGCGCGCCCATGGCTCGACCTCTCGCGCTACGGCGACAGCAACGGCTACGAGAAGGACAATCTGCGCACCGCCTGGGAGTTCCGCGACTGGGTGATCAACGCGCTCAACCAGGACATGAGCTTCAAGGAGTTTACGATCGAGCAAATCGCGGGCGACATGCTTCCCCACCCGTCGAACGCGCAGTTGATCGCCACCGGCTTCCACCGCAACACGCTGCTCAACCAGGAGGGCGGGGTCGATAAGGAGGAAGCCCGCTTCGAAACGCTGGTGGACCGCGTCAACACCACGGCGACAGTGTGGCTGGGTACCACGCTCGGCTGCGCGCAGTGCCACAATCACAAGTTCGACCCTTTCACGCAGAAGGACTACTACCGAATGATGGCGTTCTTTGACTCGAACGCCAACTACAAGCTGGAGGATTTCGGGGGCGGCGAAGGTTTCGTCTGGGAGCCTTCGCTTGAACTTCCGACGCCGGAACAGGCGAAACAAGCCGCCGAGCTGCGCGACCAGATCGGCCAACTCCAGAAGGTGCTCGACACCTCCACGCCGGAACTCGACGCCGCCCAAGCCACGTGGGAACAGGACCTTCTTAGCGCCGAAAACGACTGGTCGGTGTTGCGCCCGAGTCATGCGGTGTCGCAAGGCGGGGCTACGCTCAAGCTGCTGGAGGACCAGTCCGTGCTCGCCACCGACAAGAACCCGAGCGCCGACAGCTATACCGTCGAAACGCAGACGGACCAGAAGGGAATCACCGGCGTGCGGCTGGAGGTGATACCGGATGCCAGCCTTCCGCGGGGAGGTCCGGGCCGCGATCCGGACGGCAACTTCTTCCTGAGTGCTTTCGAGGTGGAAGCGGCTCCCGCCGGCAACCCGTCGGCCCTCGAGAAGGTGGTGTTCAAGGAAGCGGTGGCGGACGAGTCGCAAGGCGGCTACGAGTTCAAGAATATTTTGAGCAAGGAACCCGGTGTGCGGGGCTGGGCCATTGATACCGCGACGGCAGTTACGGACACCGACGTGAAGGAGCGTGGCCCGAGCGAAGCGAAGGGTGACCGCCCTCCGGGCTCCATCAGGCGTGCGCTTCTCGTCTCGGAGAAGCCCTTCGGCTTCGACGGCGGCACACTTCTGAAAATCACGTTGAAACACGAGATGCGGCACGCCTCGCGAAACATCGGCCGTTTCCGCCTTTCCGTCACCACCATGGCTGACCCGCGTTTGGTCACGCAGGTACCGGCGCGACTGCGTTCGGTTCTGGATACACCAGCCGCGCAACGCACTGCGGACCAGAAAGAGAAGCTCTCCGCGGTCTACCGCTCCGTCTCGCCACTGCTTCAGCCGACGCGCGATCAGATGGCCAAACTCAAGAAGTCGCTCGACGACCTCGGCATTGTCACGGCCCTGATCATGGGTGAGCGCGACAGCTTCGAGAGGCCGTACACCTGGATACGGTCCCGCGGCAGCTTCTCCGCCAAAGGCGACCAGGTGTACGCCAGCGTGCCTGCCGTGCTCCCTTCGCTCCCGTCCAACGCGATGCCTAATCGCCTCGGCCTTGCCTACTGGCTGGTGGACGACAAGAACCCGCTCACCGCCCGCGTCACCGTGAATCGGTACTGCCAGGAGATCTTCGGACACGGCATCGTGGAGACGGCCGAGGACTTCGGCACTCAGGGCGATCCACCCACGCACCCGGAGTTGCTCGACTGGTTGGCCACCCAGTTCGTGCGCGATGGCTGGAGCATGAAGCGGATCAAGCGGCTGATGGTCACTTCGGCCACTTATCGGCAGTCGTCGCGCGTGACATCGGAGCTGGAGGAACGCGATCCTTATAACAAGCTGCTGGCGCGCGGGCCACGCTTCCGCGTGGAGGCGGAGATGGTGCGCGATATGGCGCTGGCCGCGAGCGGCCTGCTCAGCCCCAAGGTCGGCGGTCCCAGCGTGTTTCCCAGCCAGCCCGACGGCGTGTGGGACCGCCCCTACAGCGACGCGAAGTGGGTGGAGAGCAAAGGTGAGGACCGCTATCGCCGGGGCATCTACGTGTTCGTGCGGCGCACCTCGCCTTATCCCAGCCTGACCACGTTCGACGCGCCCAGCCGCGAATTCTGCACCGTGCGTCGCGCTCGTACCAATACCCCGCTCCAAGCCCTTACCACGCTCAACGATCCGGTTTACTTTGAAGCGGCCCAGGCGCTGGCCCAGCGAATGATGAAGGACGTGGGTCCGGACGATGCCGCTCGCGCCACCTACGGATTCCGCCGCGTGCTGACGCGCCACCCCACGCCGCCGGAGCTGGACAAGATCCTCGCCTTCTACCGGCAGCAACTCGATCGTTTCCAGAAAGAGGACAAAGCCGCCGGCGAAGTCGTGAAAGGCTACGGCGATCCGTCGCTGAATGTGTCCGAGGAAGCGGCGTGGACCATGGTCGCGAATGTGATACTGAACCTGGATGAGGCCATCACGAAGGAGTGATTTCGTGATTTTATTGAGGTGGAAGAGTAAACTACAAAGGCGCAGTCTGGGCCACAGTTTCTCATATTTTAAGGATATAAGCTGCGGCTGGTTGAGAACGGCTAATGGTGGTGACACAGTATGACTCCCGAAGAGATGGAACAGTCCCTCGGCGGGCTGGAATCCAAGGTTAAGCGCATAGAAGACGCGCAAGTCGTGCAAGGCGTCCTGGAACATCGGATCGAGGATCAGATCGAGTCTCTGAGAGCAGCGATCGAAGCCGAGTTTCGAGCGGCCGAGGAGACTCGTCGAATGGCCGAGGCGACCGCGAGGGGGGCCGAGGCGACCCTGAGAGCGACCGAGAACCTGCGTGAGGTTGTAGCCAGCCACGAGGAACGCCTGGTCGGCGTTGAGGATGCCATGAGATCGCTGTTTGAGACCATGGAGCGCTTCATTCGCGGGCTCGAATCTAACGGCCACAAGCAAGGCAACCCGTGACCCAGCGCGGAGGAGCGGTTTAAACACATGGCCACAAGTATTTCGAGAGGGCAGTGGGGTTATGGCGCAGGTGGCCCGGCAGCCCGCAGGCCTGTTGATGTAAGTCTGTCGTAGGGGAAGGCCCCAAGCGTCGCCAGCAAAGCTAGTGGTCTCATTACGAACATGCGAATAACACGCTATCTCGTGACTTCGATTGTGCTTTTCGTGCTCGGCTTGGCTTGCTTGAGTGAGGGCGTCGTGAATGGCACTGCCAGCGTGAACGTGGGCTACCCCTTGAGCGCCAACTCGATTCGCTTTTGCGGTGCGAGCACGGGCGGCTGGGCCATTACAGGAGTGCTTGCAACGTCGGCGCAATCGTCTTTCTTGTCCTCGCGCTGATCAGTTCGCTCACTTACAAGGATTCGTCCCGAGCGGGCTAGCGCACAGTTTGCGTCTTGCAGAATCGCGATGGATTGCTTCCTTTGCGGGCTCGAATCCAACGGGTGCAAGCAAGCTAATCCGTGACCGCGCGCAGGAATAATCCGATGAAAGACATCCACTTGAACCTCCCGCAAGACGTGCTCCGAGCTGTCACCCGGCGCTACTTCTTCAAGCAAGCCGGATTCGGCATAGGAGCGGCGGCGCTCACCCACCTGCTTACCCGCTCGACGCTCGCTGACCAAGCGACGGCCTTTAGGCCGGCATCTTTCGATGGCACGCCGACCACTGCCACTAACCCGCTGGCGCCCAGGCCGCCGATGTTTCCGGCCAAGGCGAAGAGCATCATCTACCTCTTCATGGCCGGGGCGCCCTCGCAAGTGGACTTGCTCGATTACAAGCCCAAGCTGCAAGAACTGGACGGCCACACCATACCCGACTCGGTGGTGAAGGGCGAGCGCTTCGCCTTCATCAAGGGCAAGCCGCGGCTCCTGGGTTCGCCCTACGAATTCAAGAAGTGGGGCCAGTCGGGCGCCGAGATTTCCGAGTTGTTGCCGCGCCTGGGAGAGATCGCCGACGATGTAGCCATTGTGAGGACCGTCCACACCACGCAATTCAACCACGCGCCGGCCCAGATCTTCATGAACACCGGCTTCCAGATCATCGGCCGTCCCAGCATGGGCTCGTGGATGACCTACGGCCTGGGCAGCGAGTGCACCGACCTGCCAGGCTTCGTAGTGCTGCTTTCGGGAGAGAACGAACCCGACGGCGGCAAGGCCTGCTGGGGCAGCGGATTTCTGCCCACCATCTATCAGGGGGTTCAGTTCCGCTCTAAAGGCGACCCCGTGCTGTTCCTCACCAATCCCGAGGGGGTCAGCCCGGAGCTTCGCCGCCAGTCGCTCGACACCATCAAGGACCTTAACGAGATGCACCTGAAGAGTGTGGGCGACCCGGAGATCGTCACCCGCATCGCTTCTTACGAGATGTCGTACCGCATGCAATCGAGCGTGCCGGAGCTGATGGATATTTCGAAGGAGCCGGAGTCGATCCAGAAGCTGTATGGTACGCAACCGGGTCAGGCTTCCTTCGCCAACAACTGCCTGCTGGCGCGGCGGCTGGTGGAGCGCGGCGTCCGCTTCGTGCAACTCTACCATCGTGGTTGGGACACCCACGGCACGTCGGCTCACGACGATATTGTCAACCGGCTGCCCCAATTGTGCCGGGAGACCGATCAGGCTGCGGCGGCGCTGGTGGCGGACCTCAAGCAGCGCGGACTGCTGGACTCGACGCTAGTGGTCTGGGGCGGGGAATTCGGCCGTACCCCCATGAACGAAGAACGGAACCGGTCGAAGTTCCTGGGACGCGACCACCATCCGCGGGCGTTCAGTGTGTGGCTGGCCGGCGGAGGCATCAAGCCGGGGGTCACTGTAGGCCAGACCGATGAGTTTGCCTATAACCCGGCCGACGACCCGGTGGAAGTGCACGACCTGCACGCCACCCTCCTCCACCTGATGGGAATCGACCACACCAAGTTGACCTACCGGTTCCAGGGCCGCGACTTCCGCCTCACCGATGTCTCCGGCAACGTGGTGAAGAAGCTCCTGGCGTGAGAGGAGGGAATAGGGGACAGGGAACAGGGAACAGTAATGAGGGGTTCCTGTCCCCTGTCCCCTATTCCCTGTTCCCTATTCCCTGTTCCCTGATTCTGGAGAGTGCTCGAAGATGAGTTCTTCCGGTCAGACGGTAATTGGAGAAAGCCGGCCGCCGTACCCCGAATGGGCGAGGCAAGCGAGAAAGGATCGTCTGCCGGCGAGCATGGAGGAGTACCTCCAATCGTGGGTGGCCTTCTTCGACCATTATGCGGCGACTGTCGAACAGTGGCAGTGCCGGAACGCGGGATACCACCGCGCGCTGGCAGCGCTGGCGCGCTTCTATGTGCCCAAAGGCTCGAGCGTGCTGGAGGTCGGAAGTGGGACGGGCGATTTGCTCGCCGCCACGCGGCCACGGCGCGGCGTCGGCGTGGATATCTCGGGCGAGATGGTCCGCCTGGCGGAGAAGAAGCACCCGGAGCTGGAATTCTACCAGATGGCGGCCGAGTCCCTGGACCTGCGGGGCGAAAAGTTCGATTACATTCTGCTCTCGGATCTGGCCGGCTTCCTCTTCGATATCCGCCTGGTCTTCGAACGGCTGCGGCGAGTGTGCCACTCTGAGACGCGCATTGTGATGCACTGGTACAGTAGGGCGTGGCAGCCGGTCTTGGTAGCGGCGGAAAAGCTTGGCTTGAAGTACCCGCAGCCGCTGCTCAACTGGACCACGGTGGAAGACGTGGTAAACCTTCTCCACCTCACCGATTTCGAGGTGATCCAGACCCGCAAGCAAATCTTGATGCCCAAGCGCGTAGCCCTGGTGAGTGCGCTGGCCAATCGCTACCTGGCCCATCTGCCGGTGGTCCGCCACCTGTGCCTTACCAACTGGTTGGTGGCTCGGCCCGTTTTCCGTCAAGGAGGTGAAGAGCGTACACCACCGAGCGTCTCGGTGATCTGCGCCTGCCGGAACGAGGCCGGCAATATCCAGCAGATTGTCGATCGCCTGCCCTCGATGGGTTCTGAGACAGAACTGATCTTCGTCGAGGGCCATTCCAAGGATGATACGCTGGCGGTCTGCCGGCGCATCGCCGCCTCCATGCCGGAGAAGAACATTACCGTGCTCGTCCAGGAAGGCCGGGGAAAGGGCGACGCGGTGCGGTTGGGCTTTTCGAAGGCCAAGGGCGATATCCTGATGATCCTGGACGCGGACGCCAGCGTGGCGCCGGAGGATCTCGTCAACTTCTACGAGGCATTGGTCAGTGGCAAAGGCGAGTTCATCAACGGCTGCCGCCTGGTCTACACGATGGACCCCCAAGCCATGCGCTTCCTCAATCTGCTGGGTAATCGCTTTTTCGCCCTGCTCTTGAGCACGCTCATCGGCCAACCGATCAAGGACACCCTCTGCGGCACCAAAGTCCTCTGGCGGTCCCGGTATGAGGAACTGGCTAGGGGCCGAGACTATTTTGGCGAGTTTGATCCGTTCGGTGATTTCGACCTCCTGTTTGGTGCGGCCAAGCTGAATCTGAAGATCGTCGAGATGCCGATCCGGTACCGGCAGCGGACCTATGGGGCCACCAACATCAGCCGGTTTGCCGATGGCTGGCTTCTGCTGCGCATGTCCGCCAAGGCCGCAGCCAAACTGTTCTTCATTGCATGATGGTAGATGTAAGCCTTCAGCCCTCAGTGATCAGCAAGGATCGACATTCTGGCTGATAGCTGATCGCTGATGGCTGATAGCTCCTCTGCATGCCGTCTACCAACTACTCTGTGCCGATGAGCATGTCGAGCGCACCGCCGATACCGTCCGACCTCGAGTTCATCGCTCAGCACCGTCGCGTCTGGGAGGCCCGCCCGGAATTGCGGGCCGTCTACCACGAGTTCTTTGCCGAGTTGCTCGGTGCAGTCCAAGGGCGGACGCCGGTGGTGGAACTGGGAACCGGCCCGGGATTCTTCAAGGAATACTATCCCGGGCTGATCTCCACCGACGTGATCGTGACCCGATGGGTGGACGTCGTGTGCGATGGCTGTGCCCTGCCGTTCGCAGCGCAATCGGTGGGAGCTTTGGTCATGCTGGACGTGCTGCACCACTTGGCGCGCCCGCTCGACTTTATCGCCGAGGCTACGCGGATACTCGTGCCCGGCGGGTCGGTGGCCATGATCGAGCCGTGGATCACCCCTTTTTCCTATCTGCTCTATCGCTACTCCCACCACGAGGACTGTACGCTCGGCATCGACGTCCGCCGTCCTTTCGAGTCCACGCGCAAGCAGGCCTTCGAAGGGAACGCCACCATCGCCTACGAGCTGGTTCAGTATTACCGTCACCAATCCGGCCCACTGCGGCTGACGCGACTGGAACGCTTTCTGGGACTGCCCTATCTGGCGACCTTGGGATTCAAGTGTACTCGCCCGTTGCCGTGGCGCCTGGTCCAGGCGGCGCGTCTCTGCGAAAAGGCGCTGGGGCCTCTCGGACGCTGGAACGCGACGCGGGCCCTGCTGGTGTGGGAAAAGCCGGCTTGACGAACCGCACGCCGGTTTATTCCCGGGGTTGAAAACGTCGACGCGTTCCGGTATCTTCACCAAGCCGGCGCCGCTGCTTGCTGGCAAAGGAGCATTGCAATCGAGGAGCCGCTTCCATCCGTATCCCATGCCGTCGTGGACGTAGCCGGCTCCGGCCTGAGCGACCAGGAACTGAACCTGCGCCCGTTGGCGATCGGGTTCGCGCTTTTGACTGCGGCCCTGCTGGTCTATTCGCAGACCATCGCCTTCCACTGGGATGAAGGCTTTCACATCCTGACCGCGCGCCTTATCGATACCGGCAAGCGTCCCTACCTCGACTTTTTCTTTCCTCAGACCCCTTTGAATGCCTACTGGAATGCGGCCTGGATGGCCGTCTTCGGCGCGCGATGGCGCGTGGTGCACGTGGTGGCGGCCTTGGTGACCGTAGGCTCGGTCCTGTTGACCGCGCAGTATCTGACGGAGCTGATTCCCGATCGCCGTTGGCGGCCGGCGGTCGCATTCGCGGCGCTGGCATTGTTCGGACTGCACTCGCTGGTGTGGGAGTTCGGGGCCTCCGCGCAGGCTTACCCCCTTTGCCTGTTGCTGGTGGTGGCCGCTTTCCGCGCCACGATTACGGCCGTCGCCAAGCCGCGTGTGTGGGCTAGCTCGCTTGCTGGACTCCTGGCCGGTGTGGCGGCCGGTTCCAGTTTGCTGACGGCGGCCGTGGCCCCCGTGCTGCTGGTCTGGATATGGCTCACTAACCGGGTCGGAAACCGCTGGGCGAAGGCAGCTGCCTTCGTGGCGAGCGCGGGGTTGGCCTGCGTGCCGGTACTGATTCTGTTTGTGCTGGGACCTCAACAGGTTATCTTTAATATCCTCAAGTATCACTCGATCTACCGCCGGGTGGATTGGGCGGGAGCCACCAGCCACGACATCGAGATCGCCACCGACTGGTTCAACAGCTCGCCCAGCCTCCTGCTGGTTCTTCTGGCGCTGGCCGGCCTCGCTTTCATCCGCCAGGGCCAGTTTCTCCCGGAGCGGCGCGCCGAGCTGCGCCTGTGTGTTTGGTTGCCTCTGGCCATCATCGTGCAGAACCTGTTCGCGCATCCCACCTTTCCCCAGTACTTCATCTTCAGCATCCCGTTCCTTACCGTGCTGGCGGGCGTTGGGTTCCATGCGGTGGCGGTGCGCCTCCAGAATCCGGACCGCCCGCGGGTGGCGGTGCTGTTGCTGCTGGTCACTGCGGGCCTTTGCCTGGGCAACAGCGTCTACGAAGACCGCGACTCCTACACCTGGCGTAAACTGGAGCGGGTGGCCAAGAAGATGCAAGAGGTGACCCCGAAAGGCGCTCCGTTGCTGGCGCCTGAACAGATTTACTTTCTTACCGACTGGCCCATACCGCCCGGCATGGAACATGAGGATGCACACAAGCTCAAGTTGCCTCCCGCCGAAGAAGCGAAACTTCATGTCGTGTCCAAGGCCGAGGTGGAGCGCCGGGTGAAGTCGGGGGAGTTTCCCACCACCGTCTCTTGCGACGACGACGAGACCAGCGACCTGGAGGATTGGGACGTCTACTCCCAGAAGGCCGAGTTCGACCGGTGTACCGTCTTCTGGCAGTTCAAAAAGAACACTGCCAAGCCTCAGCCTTGAGCCTCTTGTCGTCGAGCATAATCCGCCGCTTGGTTCCTCTGACTTAACTTCGACCTTCAACCTTGGCCCATCGACTCTTTTGACTGGCCCTTTCCGAAATGGGTTCGTAATGGGTT
>Ga0335081_10006562_pt1 | contig 18549 bp, 19 predicted proteins | sample Lox_Sample_35_FD_206713 | JGI IMG/M metagenome (GOLD analysis project Ga0335081, IMG submission 206713) | Soil microbial communities from Loxahatchee National Wildlife Refuge, Florida, United States - Lox_Sample_3.5 | ecosystem: Environmental > Terrestrial > Soil > Wetlands | place: USA...
GCCGGAGACGCGACGGGCGAGATACGCCGACAGCGCGCCGACCGGCGGCGCGATCGACATGTCGTTGTCGTTGAGCACGACGATGAGGCGCGAATCCATGGCGCCGGCATTGTTCATGGCCTCGTAGGCCATGCCGGCCGACATGGCGCCGTCGCCGATCACGGCGACGACGTTGTTCTGCTTGCCCTCAAGGTCGCGCGCCACGGCCATGCCCAGCGCTGCAGAGATCGAAGTCGAGGAGTGCGCGGCCCCGAACGGGTCGTATTCGCTTTCGGCGCGCTTGGTGAAGCCGGACAGGCCGCCGCCCTGACGCAGCGTGCGGATACGGTCGCGGCGGTTGGTCAGAATCTTGTGCGGATAGGCCTGATGGCCGACGTCCCAGATCAGCCGGTCGCGCGGTGTATCGAACACATAGTGCAGGGCGACAGTGAGCTCGATCACGCCCAGGCCGGCGCCGAGATGGCCGCCGGTGACGGCGACGGCGTCGATGGTCTCCTGGCGCAACTCGTCGGCGAGCTGCCGAAGCTGGCCTTGCTCAAGTTGCCGAAGATCGTCCGGAGTCTTGATCTGGTCGAGCAAAGGGGTCTTGGAGGCAACTGTCACGCCATGCTCCTTAATACCGACAAACGATGACCGAACGAGCGGCTAATCGCCTAACGGCGTTTGTTGGGGTCTAGTGCGCGCCCATCCTCACGCACCTACGCGAATTTGCCTTTATTTACACCATTGCGACAGAAAAGGGCAATTTACCCTCTATCCGGCCCAGGAACTCCCAGGCATTATAGACCCTTATAGTTGGGTAGCGTTTGGAGTTTTACCATGGCACCGAGGGCGAATTGGAAGGGTTTTCTGAAGCTTTCCTTGGTGTCCTGCAGCATCGCCTTGGTTCAGGCCACCTCGTCCAAGGACCGGGTCCGCTTCAATATCATTAACCGCGAGACCGGTAACCGCATACGCTACCGGCAAGTTGACGCCGAAACCGGGGAAGATGTTCCCGAGGAGGATCGGGTCAAGGGCTTCAAGACCCCCGACGGCTCCTATGTGCTGCTGGAAGCCGAGGAACTCGACGAGGTGGCGCTGGAAAGCACCCACACCATCGATATCGAGACCTTCGTGCAGCGCAAGGAAATCGACGAAATCTACCTCGATACCCCCTATTTCCTGTTCCCCGACGACGAGGTCGGCGCGGAGGCCTTTGCGGTCATCCGCGACGCCATGCGCTCGACCTCTTTGGTCGGCATCGCCCGCGCTGTGTTGCACAATCACGAGCACGTGCTGATGCTGGAGCCGTTCGACAAGGGCATCAAGGCTACCGCCTTGCGCTATGCCGACGAGATCCGCAGCAGCAAGGACTATTTCTCGGACATCAAGGACGTGAAGGTGCCCAAGGACATGCTCGAGCTCGCCGAGCACATCCTCAAGACCAAGCGCGGCCATTTCGATCCGTCGAAATATTCCGACCGCTACGAAGACGCGCTGAAGGCGCTGATCAAGGCGAAGCAGGCCGGCCAGCCGGCGCCGAAGCTGCCGGCGCAGCCGTCGAACGTCATCAACCTCATGGATGCGTTGCGCCGTTCGGTGCGCTCGGAGCGCGGCGGCGAAGCGCCGCCGCCACAACGCGGCAAGCAGAAGCCGGCGCGCGCCAGGGCCGCTGAGCGCAAGCGCGGTGCCACCAAGACCAAGCGTCTCAAACGCGCCAGCTGACGGCGAAGTGATGCGAAGTGGCTCTCGACGTCTACCGCAAGAAACGCAAATTCTCGGTCACGTCGGAGCCGCGCGGCCGCACCAAGCGGGGGCGTAGCGGCGACGCTTTCGTCATTCAAAAACACGCGGCGCGCCGGCTGCACTACGATTTTCGCCTTGAGCTCGATGGCGTGATGAAGAGCTGGGCCGTCACCCGCGGCCCGAGTCTCAATCCCGACGACAAGCGGCTCGCCGTTCACGTCGAGGACCACCCGATCGAATACAACAAGTTCGAAGGTACCATTCCGCGCGGCGAATACGGCGGCGGCACGGTGATGATCTGGGATCGCGGCCGCTGGCATCCGGACGGCGATCCGCACAAGGGCCTCGCCAAGGGGCACCTCCAGTTCGACCTCGACGGCGAGAAGTTGCACGGCCGCTGGCATTTGGTGCGGCTGCGCGCGCGGCCGAAGGACAAGCACGACAACTGGCTGCTGATCAAAGGCAAGGACGATTGGGCGCGCGGCCGGGGCGACAAGGACATTCTCGAGGAAGCGCCGCAATCGGTCACGACCGGGCGCTCGATCGAGGAGATCGCCGACGGCAAGGGCAGGAAGCGGGTCTGGCATTCGAACCGCGGCAACGGCAAGGCCGCTGTGCCGCAACATCCCGCCGTCGGCAAGCCCGGCATAAAGCCTTGGGCGCGGCCGCGGGCGGTGGCGGTAGCGGCGCCGGCAAAGCGGAAAAAGACCGAGAGCGGCGGGCACGCGCGGCTGCCCGGTTTCGTGCCGCCCAGTCTCGCGACGCTGCGCAGCGCCCCGCCGGGCGGCAAGGACTGGCTGCACGAGATCAAATACGACGGCTACCGCATCGAGGCGCGGCTCGACCACGGCAAAGCGCGGCTGTTGACCCGCAACGAGCAGGATTGGACGCACCGTTTCAAGCCGATTGCCGCCGCGGTGGCCGCGCTGCCTGCTGAGGCTGCGCTGCTCGACGGCGAATTGGTGGTCGAAGACGCCAAGGGCGTTTCCAACTTTTCGCTGTTGCAGACCGACTTGAAGGCGGGCCGCAGCGATCGTCTGGTCTATTATGTGTTCGACCTCCTGCATCTCGACGGCCGCGATCTGACCGGAGAGCCGCTGGTCGCGCGCAAGGCGGCGTTAGAGCGGCTGCTCAAAGGGGCGGACAGGAGCGGCCCTATCCGTTATGCCGAGCATCTTGAGGAAGACGGTGCGACCGTCTTCCGGCATGCCCGCGATATGAAGCTCGAAGGCATCGTCTCGAAGCTGAAAGACGCGCCGTACCGTTCGGGCCGGTCGGAAAATTTCGTCAAGTCGAAGACTCATGATGCGCAGGAGTTCATCGTTGCCGGCTTCAGCCCGGCAACGGCGCTGCCGCGGGCGGTCGGCGCCCTGATCGCCGCCGTGCGCGAGGACGGCAAGCTGCGCTATGTCGGCCGGATCGGCACCGGCTATACGCACGATACGGCCCATGAGCTGTGGAAGAAGCTCAAGCCGCTGCAGGTCGACCGGCCGCCGCTGCAACTGCCGCCGGATGAGCGGCGCAAGGACGTGATCTGGGTGAAGCCGCAAATCGTGGTGGAGGCCGAATACCGCGGCATCACCCATGATCACCTGCTGCGGCAGGCCGCGTTCAAAGGGTTGCGCGAGGACAAGCCGGCGCGCGAAGTGGTGCGCGAGGTGCCGGTCGACGTCGCCGATCCGCCGGCCGCGGCGGCGCGGCAAGCGGCAGGTCCGAAGATCGCCGGGCGTGCGCGCAGCGCCGCCGTTATCGGCAACGTCCGGCTGACCCATCCCGACCGCGTCTATTGGCCCGACCTCGGCGTCACCAAGCAAGATTTGGCTGAATATTACCTCGGCGTCTGGGACTGGATGGCGCCGCACATCGTCGGCCGGCCGCTGGCACTGGTGCGGGCGCCCGAGGGCATCGACGCCGAGAAGTTTTTTCAGAAGCACATCGGCGCCAACGTCAAGGATTCGCCGCTGCGCCGCGTGGTCCATACCAAGGAGCACGACGTCATCGCCGTCGAGACCCGCGACGACCTGCTGGCGCTGGTGCAGTCCGGCGCGCTGGAGATTCACGTCCGCGGCTCGCGGCTGCAAAATCTCGAACTGTGCGACCGCATCGTGTTCGATCTCGATCCGGGCGAGGGCGTCGCCTGGAAGGAGATCGTCGCCGCGGCGCGCGAGATCCGCGACCGGCTCGCCGGCTTGAAGCTGAAGAGCTTCGTCAAATTGTCGGGCGGCAAGGGCATCCACGTGGTGCTGCCGATCGCGGGCGCCGACTGGGACACGACCAAGATTTTCAGTCAGGCCATGGTGATGAGCCTGGTCGCCGATGCGCCGCAGCGCTACGTCGGCAAGATGACGAAGTCGCTGCGGGCGGGCAAAATCTTCATCGATTACTTCCGCAATACCCGCGAGGCGACCTCGGTCGCGGCCTATTCGACGCGGGCGCGGCCCGGCGCCGCAGTGTCGGCGCCGCTATCCTGGGAGCAGCTCGGCCGCACCGAAAGCGCCGCCGACTTCACCGTACTCAACCTGAAAAAGCACTTCAGGCGCGATCCCTGGGCCGACATCGGCAAGGTGCGGCAGAAGCTGCCGACGAAGTAGCACTCAGCCCGCGAGCCGAAAGCGCTCGGCCTTCGGCTCGAACCGCGAGCGGAAGATTTCGGCGTCCAGGGGATCGGCGAAGCAGTAGCGCACGAAGGCGGCGTAATCGTCCTCGACATACATGTCGAACTTCTCGACGTATTTGATGAGGAAATCCAAGATCTCGCTGTCGTCGGCGAGCTGCCGCCGCGGCAGCACCACCTGATAGGGGCATTCCTCATCCAATTGGCGCAGCCACGCGCTTTTCTTGTCCGCATCCATGGTCGCCTCGACTCTTGACCCGAACCGCTAAATGTTCCCTATTTGTTCTAAGCTGTCAAGGCCAATTTTGGGTGCGCGCTCGCGACAAAGCGGACAAGGTGAATGAATTATTCGACGTCGAGCGGCTCGCTGCCGGTCGGCTTGCCCTGGGCATCCAGCGTGATCTTCTCGACGCGGGCCTCGGCCTGGCGCAACAGCTCTTCGCAGCGCCGTTTGAGCGCCTCGCCACGCTCGTAGATGGCGACCGACTCTTCGAGCGGCACTTTGCCCTCTTCGAGGCGCTTGACGATCGATTCCAATTCCTCGATCGCGCGCTCGAACGGCAATTGGGCAATATCGCTGTTGTTCTTCTGCGCCATCCGGCTCTCCGACTCGCAAATCCGATCTTAGCGCGTTTGCCGCGGCCGCGCCGCTAGCCTCGCATCAGCGTCAGCACGTGGGCGGCGACCGAATTGCCCAGCGCCCGCAGATCGTAGCCGCCTTCGAGCAGCGAGACGACGCGGCCGTCGGCGCATTGGTCGGCGACATCCATGAGCTGTTGCGTCACCCAGGCGAAATCGGCCTCGGTGAGATTGATGCTGGCGAGCGGATCGCGCACATGGGCGTCGAAGCCGGCGGAGATGACGATCAATTCGGGGCGGAAGTCGCGCAGCCGCGGCAGGATGCGCGTCGCGAAGGCGGCATGGAAGGCTTCGCTGCCGTCGCCGGGGCGGAGCGGCGCGTTGACTATGGTGTTGTGCTCGCCGGATTCGATCACGGCGCCGGTGCCGGGAAACAGCGGCATCTGGTGAGTCGAGCAGTACATCACCGATTGGTCGGCCCAGAAAATCTCCTGCGAGCCGTTGCCGTGATGCACGTCGAAGTCGACGATGGCCGCGCGGGCGATGCCGTGCCGCTTCTGCGCGTAGCGCGCGGCGATGGCGGCGTTGTCGAACAGGCAAAAGCCCATCGGTCGCGCCGTTTCGGCGTGATGGCCGGGCGGCCGCGTAGCGACAAAGGCGTTGTCGGTCTTTTTGGTCAGCACCTCGTCGACGGCCAGGACGGCGCCGCCGGCGGCACGCAGGGCGGCTTCGAACGTGCCGGGCGACATCGCGGTGTCGGCATCGAGGTGGACCAGGCCTTCGCGCGGCGAGGCATCGCGCACTTCCTCGATGTATTCCATCGGATGGCACAGCGCGATGGTCTCGATGTCGGCGATCGGCGCCTGGGTGCGGTCGAGCGACTGGAATTTCTCCGCTTCGAGCGCCTGCTCGATGGCGCGCAGCCGGTCGGGCCGCTCAGGGTGGCCGGCCGGCGTCAGATGTTGCAGGCACGCGGGGTGGGAAATCAGCAGCGTGGACATTTCGGCAATGTAGGATGGGTTGAGCGGGAGCGAAACCCATCGTTGGTGGGTTTCACGGAGCTTCTCGTCGGACCGGCCACTTCGGGCCGGGCCCGTTGGCTCAACCCACCTTACGCGAGTGCCGCGTCGGCGCCGATCAGACTGGGCGCGCCTTCGACGATGGTGCGCTCCAGCGCATGGGCCTGGACGGCGAAATTCTCGGCAAAGAAGCGCGCCAGCGCCAAGCGCGACGGCGCCGCTTCGCCAAGCCGCACCGCGGTGAGCGCCTGCTGCGCCAGATAGCAGCCGCCGGTGGTGACGCCGAACAGCCGCAGATACGGACTGGCGCCGGCGAGGGTTAAGTCGCCATCCTTGCCGCTCTGGGCGAGAAGCCATTGCGTCGCCCGGCTGAGGCTGTCGATCGCTTCGCTCAGCCGCAGCGCCGTCCAGCCCAGCGCCGGATCGTTGCCGGCGCCGACCGCATCGACGATGCCGCGCAGCTCGTTGAAATGGGCGGTGACGGCGTCGCCGAGCGGCAGCTTCCGGGTGACGAGATCGATCGCCTGGATGCCGTTGGTGCCTTCGTAGATCGCGGCGATGCGCGCGTCGCGGAAGAGTTGCGCGGCGCCGGTCTCCTCGATGAACCCCATGCCGCCGTGGACCTGCACGCCGAGCGACGTGACTTCGTTGGCGATGTCGGTGGAGAACGCCTTGGCGACCGGCGTCAGCAGCGAGAGGCGGTCGTGGGCGGCGCGGCGCGCGGCGGCGTCGCTCAAGCGCTCGGAGCGGTCGAGCGCGATTGCCGTCGCATAGCAGATGGCGCGCGCGGCACCGGTCAGCGCCCGCATGGTCAGCAGCATGCGCTTGACGTCAGGGTAGGCGATCAGCGGTGCCGACTCGGTCGCCTTCATGCCGGGGGTGCGGCCCTGCTTGCGTTCCCGCGCATAGGCCAGCGCCTGCTGGGTCGCGGCTTCGGCAATGCCGACGCCTTGCACGCCGATGGCGAGCCGTGCGCGGTTCATCATGGTGAACATGCAAGCCATGCCGGCATTCTCTTCGCCGATCAGGTAGCCCACCGCGCCGTCATGGTCGCCGAGGATCATGGTGCAGGTCGGCGAGCCGTGGATGCCGAGCTTGTGCTCGACCGAGTGGGCCCGCACGTCGTTGCGCCGGCCCGGCGAGCCGTCGGCGTTGGGCAGAAATTTCGGCACCAGGAACAGAGAAATGCCGCGCGTGCCCGGCGGCGCATCGGGCAGCCGCGCCAGCACGAAATGGATGATGTTGTCGGTGAGATCGTGCTCGCCGTAGGTGATAAAGATCTTCTGGCCCTTGACGCGATAGCTGCCGTCGGGCGCGCGCTCGGCGCGGGTGCGCAGCGCGCCGACGTCGGAGCCGGCCTGCGGCTCGGTGAGCTGCATGGTGCCGGTCCATTCGCCGGACACGAGCTTCGCCAGATAAGTCTTCTTCAGCGCGTCCGAGCCGTGGGCGTGCAGCGCGTCGACGGCGGCGATGGTCAACAGCGGGCCGACGGCGAACGCCATGGCGGCGGCGTTCCACATTTCGATGCAGGCGATGTTGAGCGACTGTGGCAGCGCCTGGCCGCCCCATTGTTCCGGCGCCGCAAGTCCGTTCCAGCCGCCATTGCGCCAGGTGGCATAGGCCTCTTTCCAGCCCGGCGCGGTGGTGACGACCCCGTCCTTGAACGACGTGCCGAATTTGTCGCCGACCCGGTTGAGCGGCGCGATCACCTCGGAGGACAACCGGCCGGCTTCCGCCAGCACCGCGTCGACCACGTCGATAGAGAGGTCGCCGAAAAGGCCTTCGTCGAGGGCGGTAGAAAATCCGGCGCCGTATTTGAGCGCAAAGCCGATATCGGCGAGCGGGGCCTGATAGGTCACCGGCGTTCTCCATAGCGTTCGACCGTCACGACGCCGGGCGGCGGCGGAATGTCATCGGGCAGGAAGAAATCCTGCGCCAGCGGCTTCGTTTTGTCGACGCGATAGCGCTCGAAATCGGTGACGCCGTGCGCAGCGAGGAAGTTGTCGTCGATGAGAAAGCGGCCGGTCAATTCGCGCGCCGGCGTGGAAAAAATCGCATAAGCGGCGTCGGCCATGATGTCGGGCGTGCGCGCCTGGCGCAGGCGCGCCTCGCCGCCGAGCAAATTCTTGATCGCGGCGGTGGCGATGATGGTGCGCGGCCACAGCGCGTTGACCGCAATGCCCTTGTCGCGCAGCTCGCCGGCCAATCCCAGCACCACGAGGCTCATGCCGAACTTCGCCATCGAGTAGGCGGTGTGCGGCGCGAACCATTTTTCCTTCATGTCCAGCGGCGGCGAGATCATCAGGATATGCGGGTTCTTGGCCCTCTCCAGGTGCGCAATCGCCCATTTCGAGACCATGAAGGTGCCGCGCGCATTGATCTGATGCATCAGGTCGAAGCGCTTCATGTCGGTGTCGACCACCGGCGTGAGCTGGATGGCGCTGGCATTGTTGACGACGATGTCGATGCCGCCGAAGGCTTGCGCGGTGCGCGCGATCGCGTCGCGCACCAAAGCTTCGTCGCGCACGTCGACCGCGAGCGGCAGCGCCGTGCCGCCGGCGCGCTCGATCTCTTCCGCGGCCGTATAGATGGTGCCGGCGAGCTTCGGATGCGGCGCGGCGGTCTTGGCGGCGATGGCGATATTGGCGCCGTCGCGCGCCGCGCGCAGCGCAATGGCGAGGCCGATGCCGCGCGACGCGCCGGTGATGAACAGGGTCTTGCCGGCGAGCGTCATCGTCGCCTCACTTCTTGCGCGCAAGGAAGGTGGTGAAGGCGGCGCGCGCTTCGTCCGACGTCAGGCGGTCCTTGAAATGCGCCACCTCGGTATCGATCTGCCGCGCCACGGCGTCGATGTGGCCGCGCATCAGGCGTCGCGACACCGCGACGGCACCGGCCGGCAGCGCCGCGATCTCCTGCGCCGCCTTCATCGCCGCGGCTTCGACTTCGGCGCCGCCGACCACCTCGTTGACCAAGCCAGCGTCGCACGCTTGCGCCGCCGTCAGCGGCCGGCCCATCACCAGCATGGAGAAGGCGCGCGCATAGCCCATGCGCATCGGCGCCAGCAAGCTCGACGCCGCTTCCGGGATCAGCGCGAGCTTGAGAAACGGCGTGGTGAAGGTGGCTTCGGCCGCGGCGACCACGTAATCGCAGTGAAACAGCATGGTGGTGCCGATGCCGACGGCAAGGCCGCCGACGGCGGCGACCAGCGGTTTTTGGTTGTGGACGAGGGCTTTGAGGAAATCGAGCGTGTGCGACCGCAACCCCCCGGCCTGCGCGGATTCGAGAAACTCGCCGATGTCGGCGCCGGCGGAAAATACACCCGGCGTGCCGATGATCATCAGGCAGCGGATGGCGTCGTTCGCCTGCGCCTCGTGCAGCGCCCGGGTGATCGCGGCGTACATCGGCTGGGTCAGCGCGTTCTTCTTTTCCGGACGGTTCAGCCGAATGATGCGGACGGCGCCGTCGTCCTGCACGACGATAGGATCGGACATGGTGGATTCGTCCCCGGTTGGAATTGCCGGCCGGCCGCCGATCGACGCCCGGGCGCACCATTACTATATGGCGCGGACCAGGCGTGGCTAGCGGCGCCAGGGCCGAACGTTGATCCTGCGGAGCCGCCTCGCTATGGTGCCGCCGCCGGCTGCGCCGGCGACAATCCCACCGCGTTTTGGGGCGTAGCCAAGTGGTAAGGCAGCGGATTTTGATTCCGCCATTCCCAGGTTCGAATCCTGGCGCCCCAGCCATTATTTAATTTTGCGATCAGCTATTTAGCGTCGGTTGCTTTTTGTTCTGTCGGTTCATTCTGAACACTATTCCGCCCTTCATTCTGAACACTTGTAGCCGTTTCGTTCGCCAGGCGGTGCGCATGGCGTTTCCGCGTCGCTGATAGTGCGCGCTCGAAAGTCTCTTTTGCATACCCCCGATATGCCTGCGCCGTCTTGTGTCCCGACAAGGCGCGGCCCTGGCCCTCTGTCAGTTCGGCTTCCTCCAATTCCGTCATGCCGCCGTGCCGGCAGGCGTCTAACGAAAAGTGGGACGGTACTCCGTCGATCTTGCGACGCAATTGCTGCACGATTTTTTCAAAGCCGCTGAAGCTATACGGCTTAACGGCGGCGCCGCTCCGCGTTTTGATCTCGCGCAAGATCATCGGCACGCCCCAACGGGGCAGCTTGGCTAATATCGCTTCGGCCTCCGAGTAGAATTGCACGGTGGTGCCTTCAACTGTTTCCTCTAGCGGGTGCCATACCGTCGCGCCGGTCTTGTAGTGCGCAATCTTAATCGCGCTGGGCCATTCTTTGTTGCGATAGTCTGGCCAGCGGAGCGCGCCGGCTAATACATTCTCCGGCCGCTGGAGCCATTCGAAACAAATAACGGCGGCGGCGGCAGCCTCAGGGCGGCCAAGCTCGATTGCACCCCATGCGAACTTATAGACTTGCTCGCGGGTAACGGCTTGCTTTTTGCCCTTCACGCGGCGCTGCATGGTGACGCCGTTCCAAGGGTTGGGCACGTCGCGATCAAATTCGCCGGGATGGAGGCGGTGAACGACACGCCATGCTCGCCGACACAATGCTACGGCCTTTTCGGCTTGACGCGGGCGCTCGCCATCGGGACCGTTGAGGATAATCCCATAAATCTTGTCGGCGCTAACGGGCGTTATTGCTCTGATCTTACGGTCGCCGATGTTGTCGCCTTTTTTGGTCGGCAGGCTTTCGACCAGACGCATTGTTCGCTCGTAGTCGGGTCGACTACGCGGTGCGACCTTTTCGGTGTAGGCTTTGCTGCGTCGATATTCCTGAAACAGCCATCGAATTGTTCCATACACTGGCGCTCGCTCGCCAACGACAGGAAGCCCGCGCCGCTGATCTTGCCACTCGTCAAACCGCGCATTGAGTGCCGCAGCTCTGCCGCCCTTGCCATCGGTGCCGCACGCCACCGCATAGTCGCGGCCCAGCGGCTCATTTGGAATCGGACAGCCGGCTTTGCGGTATTTGGTGGGGATATTGAAATAGAAAGCGACCCGGCCATCGGCTAACGGCTTTGCGATAACAAAGCGGGGCAATGGCACGGTCATAGTCAAATATCCTCTGCCACGTCCGCCACGCGCGTCAGCTCTGGCGGCAGAATGGACCTGTCCAGATCGTCGCGAAGCCATAGCCGCCGCTCGCCTTCTGCAATGCGGGGGTTACTGATCGTGCCGCCCGCCGACTTCGACGGGTTATGCGGCGGCTTGGATGGCGTCCGCGGAAGCTTCGGTTTGGCGCAGAGACACGGAACGGCTACTGTCGAAAGCTCGGCCAAACGGCAACGACCGCTATTCGGCCACTAACATCCAAGGTCCCACAGAGCGACAATATGGCCGACGAGCTGGCAGTCGTCGCGGAGCTGGGGTTGCAAAATTTGAGGGATATCCTGTCTGCGCCTATCGACCATGAGGACGGATCTTTGCTGCGGGCCAAGAACGCCGCAGCACAAACAGCGCTCAATGCGCAATTGCGGGCAGATGAGAACCAGCTTCGACAGCGACAGTCGGACGACGCGTTTAAAAGGCTGTTGGAAGTCATTGCGGAGGAAGAGAAGAAACCATATGGCGCAGTAATTTACCATGCAGAAGGTCGCCCGCCAGGTGTACTGTATTCTTCGGAAAACAGTACAAATGGGAATTAAGACCATGGCGCACAAGGGAAAACGGACCGAAGCGGTCGGCTACATGCGCACGTCATCGGCAACCAATGTCGGCGACGGCAAGGACAGCGAGAAGCGCCAGCGGGCGGCAATCGAGGGCTTCGAGAACGTCCCGGCTTCGCGGCTATGTTGGAGCGCATTGCCGGCAACGGCGTGCGCACAGTCATCGTAGAGTCGCCCGACCGCTTTGCGCGCGACCTGGCGGTGCAACTCGCCGGCCACGATTACTTGAAGGGGCTGGGCGTCGCCCTGATCCCGGCGAGCGCTCCGGATTTCTTCCTTGAGGATACCCCCACGGCGGTCTTAGTCCGGCAGGTCTTGGGCGCCATCGCGCAATTCGACAAGGCGACCACCGTTGCTAAGCTCCGTGCGGCCCGCGACCGCAAACGGGCAACCACCGGCAAGTGCGAAGGCCGGAAATCCTATGTCGAGCGTAATCCGGCGCTGGTCGATCGGGCGAAGGAATTGAGCGCCCAACGGCCTAGGCTGTCACTGCGCAAGATTGCAGCGTTTCTTGCGACGGCCGGCTATGTTACGCCGAGTGGCAAGCCCTACTCCGCGGCTGCAGTTAGTTCGATGCTTGGTTAGGGCGGATTCCTTATCTCGGCGTTCTACACTGACGCTGCCTATTGTCGAAGCGTTTTGGCCGAAGTCCGCTTTGCCCCCAAAAGCGACGTTTTGCTGCACCACCACGAAATGACGCGACGTGCCAAGAACGACATTCGCAATTGCGAAAACCGGCCGGCCCTCCCAGGCCATCGCGACGTCAAAGACTATCTGGCGCCTAAGGCGGGCGCGGAACCGAGTGGCGCCGAATTCCCTCAGTTAAAATTGCCATAGGTCAGCGCCCGCCACTCCTCGAGCGTGCGCATGCGCAGGCCGAGCTTGGCGTAGTCGACGCGCAGGTAACCGTCGTCGCCTTTGACGACCGCGCTCGGCATCATCAGGGCAACCTCTTGCGCCATCACGCCGACATAGACCGTGTCGCTCCACAGGTAGCGATAGCTGTAAAGTGAAAGACCGTCGTCGAGTCGCCCGAGCAGCGTGATGTCACGCTTGAGCCTGATGTCGGAAAAGAAAATCGCCGACTCAGAATAAGCAGCGTGCGTCGGATTGCCCCAAGCGCCGCCGGCATGGGCGCCGATATATTGGCCTTCCCAGGCGCCGTGCGGGCCCTTATCAGACGGCGAGAACAACCAACTGATGCCAACGGTGGCAACCTGGAAATGCGCGCGGTCGCTGCCGCTCTGTGATAGGAACGCTGTTCCTGTAGGAATGGGAAACCCCGCGGCGGCGAAACTGAACGTTCCAAGGTCCACATATTGGTAGGCCGCGCTAAGGATGACATTCGGCCGTACCAGGTACTCGATGCCGCCGCCGGCGACCCAGCCGATCCTAGATTCCGATATTTGCGAACTGAGGCTCGTTCCGAAGCCGGTTACAGTGCTGTTCACGTCAACAGTGCCGTAAGCGAGACCGCCGGTCGCGTAGAGCAGCCATGGACCCGGCGCCCAGCCGACACGCGCACGTGCCGTGCCATACCACTCGACTTCACCATTCGTTAGGGCCGTGCCCGTGGAAAACAGAGGACCGCCGCCCAGCACTGTAAGCGGAATTGGAGTATTGAATCGGCTGTTGAGCGTCGTCGCCTGGGCGTCGGTTTCAACCCCGAATACGAAGCTGCCATTTTGCCAGTTGTTGCCGGCGCGAATGCCGGCGACCCAACTCGTAGCGCTCGCCGAGTTTGCAGCAGCCCCACCAACGTTCGGGACCAATTGTGCGTGGGCCGTCGAGCCCGAGATCAAGAATAGCGCAGCGACCGAGACGATCGTTTTCGTCTTCATACCAGTTAGCCCCCTGCATGAGCGCCTCAATTACGCAGCACAAGTAATTTAGCAACCCCCGAATACGGGACCTAGCAGACGCTGTGGACCAGCCCCTGAATCTTCGGCGGCGTGCTAATTTGGCAACAGGTCCTTGCCGAGCGCGACGCAACTATGAAATAGCGGCTCGGAGTCGAATCGACCCAATCACACCATGCGAGGCTCAAAGTGATGCAAGGGCAAATGAGGGGGCAGGACATGCTGGGGTTTCATGCACATGTATTTGATGATGATGAACTGCTTCTTTCAAGAATACGGAGCGCAGGTGGCCAAACTGCATTTGCAAGGCAGATAGGCGTGGATCGGACGTATCTAAACAAGGTGCTGAATCGGAAAAAGGGCCTGCCGCAGAGCATCCTTGATGCGCTCAATCTCCGAATTGTTTATGCCCCCGTCGGGGCCAACAACGCCAGCCTCGCGAGCTCATCTTATAACCAACCCACAGGCCGACAAATGCCCCGACGCCGCTGAACAGCACTGCCGAGTAAGAAAATAAGTCGGCGCCCCAGAGGCTGGGGACAAAGCCTCCAATGGTCGAGCCTACTATATTCCGAGCCAGATACGAGCTTGCATTGGCAGCCCTCGATCGGCGCCCGTCGTTAGGTGATGGTACATGCCCTCTCCGCGTTCCACTCGTCGATGACACTGAGCCGCGATAGCTGCACCAGCTCGGCGAACGGCGCATTGGGTCGGCATGAGCGGCATGACAGCGCCGGGATCAGGCTGGTGATCGCCGCGTCGGGATGACGGTCGAGCGTGCGCAGGTCAATCGCGTTGGTGGTGCGGCAGGCAGGGCAGCGCACCCATAGCCACCAATGCCGGGCTGCGACGGCGGCGCCGATGGTCGGGGCGAACAGCATCGGCATTCGCTTGGCTTGGCGTCCGTTCCAGGCGGCAATCAGCCGCTCGGCATCCTCAAGGATCTGCGCATCGGTCGCGCGGTCCGGCCGCCTCTTTGCCGGCCTCGGCCTTCCGAGCGTCTTCCATCTTGCGTCTGTTGAAACCCATACACGGATTATATTCCGCGACCCTGCCGGCCTTGCAATCGCCATGTTCCGCCAAAAGGCTTGGAACCGTCGGGGAAAATGGGGGAATTCCAACAAAAGCAAGAACTGCGCGGCGCTGGGCCTGCGCCGTGAAATGGGTGCGGCCGGCTCTTGTCGGGGGACTAGGCCGGCCGCTGTGCAGCTAACCCGGTCGGGGTTGTCGGGGGAAAGAAAGATCGGGTTAGCCAGCACCTCTAATTTAGACCCCGCCGATGACGCTGTCTTTCGTTCAAGCGTCGCACCGCGATTAAATTTGCGTAATCGTTACCGGCCTAGCGGCGCACCGCCGCGAAGCTGCCGGACCTGCTGCGCTCAGGAACCTCGCAGCGATAGCTGAGTTCTGATTCACGGCCGGAATGCCACCCGGCACGACAGGATTGGAGCAGATGCAACACCTATTGGCGTCTGAGCGATTTCGAATGGAAGCTCAGAGGGCGCGCCAGCACGAGCTCCAAGCGGCAACGAAGAACGATCGTGAGTTCTGGCACGCCATGGTCGATAAGTGGGAAAAGATGGCAGCATACGCCGAAGCCCGCGGTAAAGCGACGGTCGCTCCAGACGCGGGCGCGCGAACGGACTGAGCCGAGGAACGTCAGCCTTGGGCTGCGTTGGCTATCCAAAGGGGCTGGCCTCGCATTCGCCCCCCAGCGACTCCCGGAGCTAGCCCCTCCCCAGCAGTCATCACCACTGCCGGGGTTCTTATGACTCGGGCCAATTCAGCCAAATGGTGACGCGCGTCACTTATCAGCTTGGCCGCCATGGCACGCTAATGTTGAGCCCGTCGCGAGCAGGGTTCCCTTCTGGCCCTGCCCCTCCTGAGCGTCGAAACTCGAGCGGCGGGCTCACCCTTGTGGACCAATAGTTCGGGCGGCCCTTAACTCTGACGGTGCGTTTTACTTGCGGATGTCGGCACCGGTCGCGTAGATGCGAGGATGACTGTGCGTAAGCCGATTTTCTGCGCCGTGATGAACGACGGAGACGACAAGTGGTCCATCGAAGCTGAATGGCCCGACGGCAGCATCGAGCGGATCAGCACATTCAGAGCTCATCTGACGCTATGAATTGGATCACTGGCCAATCCCAGGCGTGGTTACAGTCGCGGGCGGGTTAATTTCTCCTTCCGCCGTCATGGCATCAAGCAAACGCCCCGACTGTTCGCGGCCACTGCCCTGCACAGTAATCATTCCTTCGGTGATGACACTGCGCACGCTTACCGACCTGCGTTATGCTTATTCCTCCGGCGAGCCGGCACGCTCACCAGTTTTTTGAGGCGACTTCCTTCATCACCTCGCTCTCAAGATCGCGCTCGGCAACCAGCTTCTTCAGCCGTGGGTTCTCTGCCTCAAGATGCTTCAGGCAACGCACATCGCTCGCCTCGAAGCCGCCAAAACGCTTGCGCCAGGTGTAGATCGTCTGCTCGCTGACGGCGTGCCGCTTCGCCACAACCGCCACCGGTTCGCGATCCGCCTCGCCCATGATCGCCACCATCTGCTCGTCCGTAAACCGGCCTTGCCGCATTGCTCCCTCCGAATCGGGAGCGCCCGTCTCTGAACTAATCGGTGGTCCGAAAATCCTGGGACAGGTCACCAGCAGCAGACTCCCGCCCTGCAACAAGTTTCGAGATATTGGCAAGCGAATCTAAGCGTCGTGCGGTCACGCGGCGCGTTCAACCCGCGTATCGATTTCGCTACGGAGCATCACAAAGTCGATCAGCTTGGGCAGAAGCGCTTCGGCGCAAGGATTCCCTAGTCACGTGAATCTAAAGTTCGCAGCATAATGTCTGCTGCGCCTTGTGGCAGAAGCGTTTGACTGAAGCCAGGATTTGATCGGCAGATTTGGTCCACTTAAAGGGCCTGGGATTTTGGTTATGGCGATCGATGAAAGAGCGGATATCGGCTTCGAGTTGCCTAACGGAGGTATGAACGCCGCGCTGAAGGCGCTTTCTGGTGAGCTCAGCGAACCAGCGCTCGACTTGATTGATCCATGACGCTGAAGTTAGCGTGAAGTGGACGTGATAATGCGGCCGGCGGGCAAGCCATGCTTTGAATCTTGGGAGTTTTGTGGGTCGCGTAGTTGTCCATGACGATATGGATATCGGGCCCTTCGGGAGCTTGAGCATCGATCTCTTTGAGAAAGTTCAAGAACTCGGCCGACCGGTGACGCTTGTAGCATTGGCCCATGACGAACCCCGAAGCGACATCGAGCGCGGCGAACAGCGAGGTCGTACCGTGCCGCACGTAGCTGTGCGTGCGACGTTCGGGTACGCCAGGCATCATCGGTAAGACCGGCTGCTCGCGATCAAGAGCTTGGATCTGGCTCTTCTCATCGATGCAAAGGACGATGGCTCGGTTGGGCGGGGAAAGGCAAAGGCCGACGATATCACGGACCTTGTCGACGAATAGCGGATCGCTCGACAGCTTGAACGTTTGGCTACGGTGCGGATAGCGATCGGGCAACGCGGTGACGACGAACTTGTCCCTCCAAATACGCCCGTTCCTCCGCACTCAGCACCAACGGCGCGATCGGCCGGCCTCGCCTAACTGCGTTCGCCATAAGCGCTCTCCTTTCGAAGCTCCGAGCGCTCTCCTATAACGTGGCGAACTTCGATTCCAGATGACTAGTGTCAGTGCTCGCTTTGCTTCTTTTGATGACTCGCGATGCATCCGCAGGTTCTGCCTCCTTGAAACTTGCCGCCAAGCGCGTCAACCCAGTCGTGCGTCATCTGGATCAAGTCTTGGTGCGTCACCCCTACCGGCGGAGCGGGATATTTTTTTGCCAGAGATCGCCCGATGGTGTTTAGGCCCATCCTGCCTGTGAATGCTTCTTGCACGAAGGGATTGCTCGGATTAACATCAGTTTCGATATGGTTGATAAAATCTCGCGCGTCAAAGAATTCATCTCTCTGTTGGGTGCATAGTGTGAACGCGTCTTTTCCTACAAAAGATAAATCGGGCGGGGCAGTAGTCCAAGTGCCGGGGAAAGCGTCGTGACACACCCGGCACTGCTGAAAGGTGGCCGCGGTGTCCGGGGAGGTTTCCGGTTCACCGGTGGCAGGGTTAGGTTCCGTCTTCATGATGCGCGAGAACATGCCGCCGCCATGTGTTTTATAGGCGTCCGGTCCAAAAGGATCGACGGCGCCGTGACAGTTGACGCAGCGCGGCTGCCCGGTAAAGACCTGGGCGATCTTGTTGAAGGCCTCAACGGATTTTTGAGCTTGTTCATCCGAGAGGGGGCATTCACTATCGTCGGTACTCTGCGCCAGCGCGGCGGGCGCGAGCGTCGAGTGGGCGAGCGGCGCCGATAGAAGCGAGATTGCCAGCACCAGCGCAATCCTTTTGGCTCGGCTGGTCATGGTTCGCTGCCGATAAGCGTGATGAACTCGCGCCGCCTCATGTGTTTCGCCCTCAGGTCGAAGACGACACCTTAGCATATCGTGGGGCGAGAAAAGTGTTATGCATCACAGCAAAATAGCTGCCGTTTCGTCGCTGGCAGCGATCCATTGATCGCGCTTCGAAGTGTGGTTCAACGATACTGTTCGGCGATTCTGGCCGCAACCTGATCACCTCGCTCGGGAACGAGGCCGCGATCCGCGCCTTGCAGCAAATCGAGAAGAACTGTTGCCGTTCGGTAGGTTTGAAGTAGCGGTTCGTAACCCTGTCGGTTTGATCCCTGGCGAAGCGTTGCCGAAATGGCACAATGCCGACCGAATTGACACCTCGAATGGCGTTCGCCTTGATTTGTAGCTTTTCGGACGAAAGAATTTGCGCAGGAGGTGCGCGCTGTGCGGGTAGTGCGTCCCAAATGGCTGACGCGCTCGGACCAAGTTAGACTGCTCGCCGGGTTCGCGCTGATTTGTGCCGTCGGCATTACGCTGTTGGGTCGCCCGGCGATAGCAAACGATACAAATACCCCCGACGATCCGATCGCGAAGCTGCGCGAATACGTGCAACAGGTTGCGGCGCAGCCTGGCACGGCGGCTACAGACAGTGAGAAGCTTGCCC
>Ga0335081_10006563_pt1 | contig 18547 bp, 22 predicted proteins | sample Lox_Sample_35_FD_206713 | JGI IMG/M metagenome (GOLD analysis project Ga0335081, IMG submission 206713) | Soil microbial communities from Loxahatchee National Wildlife Refuge, Florida, United States - Lox_Sample_3.5 | ecosystem: Environmental > Terrestrial > Soil > Wetlands | place: USA...
GGTCACGCTGGTGCCCCCGTCCGGCGACGCCTGAACGTGGGTGACCGCGATGTCCAGGTCCGGCCGCCTGCTCCCGCATCCGCGGCACTCGTAATCCCCGAGGTGCGACACGTATGCCCGGCGGTACGTAAGGGCGTGCTGGCAGCGCGCGCAGCGGATGGTGTCCGCGGCGTGTTCGGGAGTCTTCGCGCCGACGCCTTCCGCACTGAGGCCGAAGTACAGGCGGCGAGCCATGGCGCGGGGAGCGAAGCTCGCCACAAGCGGATCATCGCCGCTGAGCACCGCGGTGGCGTGCGCGGGCAGTGCCTCGATGGCAACCTCCAGCCCTCGTGCCATCGAGTGCAGCTCGCCGAAGCGGTCCAGCTGGTCGCGGAAGATGTTGGTGACGAGGACCATGTCCGGCGCCACCTCTGGGGCCACCCGCCGCACCGTCGCCTCGTCGACTTCCAGCAGAAGTAGCTGCGCGTCCATCCTGCCCCGCAGGTCGGCTTCCCGTACGGCAACCGAGGTCACCCCGTGGAGCAGGTTCGACCCGGACCGGTTCTGGGCAACGCTGATACCGGCGCCCTGCGCAAGGGCGGCGAGCATCCTGCAGGTCGTCGTCTTGCCATTGCTCCCCAAGATCACGGCCTTGCGTGCCTTGCTCGCGGCGGCGACTTTCCGCAGCACCAGAGGGTCGATGCGCCGTGCGATGGCGCCGGGAAGACTCGTTCCGCCGCCGATTTTCAGGAGCCTGCCCGCGGCCCCCGACCCCTTGCCGGCCGCAAGCGCGAGCGCGAAGCGCACCTGCTCGGCGAGCAGTGCCGGTCCGCGGCCGCTGCTGGCCGCCGCTTCCGCCGGCACCTTCCCCCCGCCACCGGGACCGGCTACCGTGCGCATCTGCAGACCTCTGCGCTCTCGTCCTGCGCGGGAAGTCCCGCGTTCCCCGGCAAGGCCGGCGCCGGGCGTGGCACTCCCGCCGAGGTGCGAACGGATCCGGCGTCACGCACGGCGCCCACGATGGATTCCACATGATCTTCGGTCAGGGCGTAGTGGAGGGCGCAGGAGCGCAGGGCGAAGCGGCTGCGGATGTCGGTTCCAGCCAGGAATGCCTGGCCCCCGGTCTGGACATCCTCCATGATCGCTTGGTTCAGCAGATTCAGGCCTTGTTCGTTCCCCCGCCAGTTCTCAGGCACGTAGCGGAAGCACACGGCGGTCAGCGGCCCTGTTGCCAGCAGTTCCATGTCCGGGCTGGCCTTGATGATCTTCTCCATGTACCGCGCCAGATCGATATGCCGCCTGACGTGGCTCACCAGGCCGGTTCTGCCCGCCTGCTGGATGTTGCAGAAGGTTTTGAGCGCCCTGCCGGAATCCCGCGTCTGCTCGGCGCTGCGGTGGGAGTACCAGGTGTTTCCCGCGAATCCCTTCCCTGGGGTCAGGCTTAGGTAGGAGGGGACGAGCTTGTAGGTGTCTTGCAGGAGTTCGCCCTGCCGCACCATTGCGCAGCTGCAGCCGATGGCCACAGCCATCCACTTGTGCGGGTCGATGGCGATGGAATCGGCGCGCTCCAGGCCGACGAACCGATGCGCAAGGCGGGGGTCGAGCGTTCCGAACCCGCCGTAGGCGCCGTCCACGTGCAGCCAGAGGCCTTCGGCGTGGCAGAAATCGGCAAGGTCGCCGAGCGGGTCGATGGCCCCTGTCTTCACGCTCCCGGCGTTCGCCGCGACGAGGAAGGGGCGGTGACCCGCGCGGCGGTCAGCCGCGACCGCCGCGCGCAGGTCGTCCAGGTCCAGCCGGAAGTCGCCGTCGATGCCCACCTTGCGGGGACTGCCGAGCCCGAGCGTGAAGGCGGCCTTTTCCAGGCAGGAATGCCCCTCTGCTGACATGTACATGGTGAGCCGGGGATGGCCCTGGAGGCCGTCGTCCCTGATGTCCCAGCCGTTAACCCGGGCTCCCCAGTGACGCGCAACCTCCATGCAGTGCCGGTTCGCGTCGGACCCGCCGCCGAGGAGAACGCCGTCGCTGCCGTCACGAGGGAAGCCGATAAGTTCCATGAGCCAGCGGACAGCCAAGCGCTCGACGTATATGGCCGCGTACTCTCCGCCGGCACCGCTGGTGTTGGTCACCGCCGAGGCGAAGGCCGCCAGCATGCTCAGCTTGGATGCTGCTGGGTCGACGAAGGCGGCGAAGCAGGGGTGGTTCTGGCCGCGCCCGTACGGCAGCACTCGCTCGGCGAAGAACTCCAGGATCTCCTCTGGCGCGATTCCGTTGGCGGGAAGTTCCATCTGCTCAATCTGCCGCCGCACCTCATCGGGGAGCGGCCGGTACACCGGGTTCTCGGGCAATGCCTCGAGGGAGGCCCCAAGGCTGTCCACGAGCCGGTGACCCAGATCGCGAAAGGTCTGGCCATCCATCGCGAATGGCGACGGAACGTCGCTATAGCCCGCAGGGCGACGCATGGATGCAGACAGGGTCATCCGCGGAACTCCCTTCGTCACTAACAGAGAGGCTTCATCTGATCACGTTGTGTAACGTCAATGTTTCTCTCCCTAACGCGGGCAGCCAAACCTCTTCTGAAGGCCGCGCCTCACGTGGACGTTTATCGCCGAACCGCCGCGCGGTAGCCGGAAGGAGCTCGGGTGGCAGCACACCGTCTTCGTCCTTGATTTCCACCAGCCGGGCAATCGGCTCATAGGAGACAGCCTGTAGCTGGCACCTGAATGGTTTCAGCATGACCTGGCGGTGTTCTCCCAGTGTGCGGTGAAAGATACGGTAGCCATGCTGAGCCGGCTCTTCGAAGAACCGGCATCCAGGGTCAAGGAACGGCACCATCGGGCAAATAAGCAGAATATAGTGGGTCGCCGAGATGCCGCCAAATATGGGAGCGCATGTGGGTGCCCCTGCTTCAGGGCGGCGGCGAGCTCGATGGCGCCATGACATTGCGTCATCCAGTGCAGGCCGGACCCGAAGATCGGCGTTTCGAGCCGGCTGAGCGGCCGTCTGACATCCAGATCGGGATACATGAGCATCAGCGATGCAAGGTTCACGATCTTCGCTCGAATCCGTGGTCAGCCATCCGCTGCTTGATCGAGAACCAGCCGACGGGGTTACACCTCGTGAATTGATGTGACATTGTCGCTGTCGCAAAGATAGGCGAGCAGCATGTCGTCGCGCTCGCGGAAGGCATACACGCTGGGAGCGTGCAGCAGGAACAGGTCAGCCCCGAGCCGCGGCGTTATCTGCTGATTCATCGTGCGGGAGTCCCCTATCTCCTAGAACGGCCTCCTCCGCGGCTGGTGACCGGGCCCTCTCCGGCGGGATAAGCCCGAGGGCGGCAAGATCGGCCCTGCTCGCCCAGTAGGCCCAGTGGGCTGGGCTCCGCCGGATAGCGGCGCTCACCTCGGCGGCGCAGCGCGCGAACACCGTCACCGTGTCTCCTTCCGGCGGCACCGGCGCGGAGATCTCCAGCACCTGGTGTCTGTGGTCGGCCGCGCGGTACATGAAGCCCATGAGCAGCGGCGCGCCGGTCAGCTGGGCAAGCGTCACGGCGCCGGGGAGCAAACCGGCCCGGCGGCCGAGGAAGGGCACCTCCACGGCGCGCGACAGGTCGCAGTCCAGCGGCGGCGCGTCGATCGCGACCGTGACCACCTCATTGGCACGCAGGACGGCCGCGGCATGCGCTGCGACCGCGACCCGGCCAGACCACGGCTCGATGTTTGGCCGGTGCCGGTGGCGTCGCAGCCGCCTTGCGTAGACCAGGTCCCAGAACCGGCGCTCGGCGGACGACAGCCCTGCCGTGTAGTTGTGCTGCCAGCGCCCGATGGTGGTGACCGGGAAGCCGCTGGCACCCAGCAGCGAGAAGGCGCAATCGTAGGAGCCGAAGTGAGCAGAGCAGAGAATGGCGCCCTTGCCGTCGGCCAGCGCAGCATCCAGGTGTTCCCGCCCACGGATCTCGACCAGCCGCCGCAGGGGCCGTGCCCGGTACCGCAGCCGCATCACGTCGATCGCCTCGCACGAAGCGAACCGGAACCAGCCATGGGTCAACTGCCGTGCGGCGTCCGGACTGAGCTCGTTCCCGAGCACCTGCCGCAGGTTGCGTATCAGTTCGGTGCGTTTCCCGTGCCGGTACCGGAATTCCCAGTCACCGCGCCAGCATGCGATGCGATAGCCGAGAGCCGCGGGAAGGCAGGCCACGGCCGGCGCCACCGCCGCCCAGTAGGCCACGCCTTCCACGCTGCGCAGCAGCCTCTCCGCGCGGCTCTCACGCATGCGCAGCCCCTAGCTGTCCTGGCTCCCGCGCCCGCAGGTAAGCACCGACAGTGTTCACGGTGGCGAAATTCTCCGGGAGCAGATCCGCCCCGCCCACCGTGATCTTGAACCGCTCTTCCACAAAGACCACCAGCCTGAGCAGGCTCGTGGTGCGTGCGTGTACTGCCGTCTGTTGCATGGGCGACCCCGTATTGAGTGTGGCGCGGGCTGATGGGCACCGCGGGCCCTTACGGGACCGGCCGAGGTCGGCCAGAGTCACGGCGGTCTCCTGTGATGGCGCCCGCTGGAAGTCTCCAGTGGCGCTCAGCGAATATCCCCACTTGGTTGATCGTTAGATTAGGGGTTCGGTTACTGATTGTCACTGATGGTGTCGGCGTGTCGTGGGGGGCGGGTGACGTCCGCGGCGGCGGGCGGCCCGAACGCAACAGACAACTCCCCGACGCGGTCGAGGTCGGGCTCGCCGCCCTCGCGCTGTCCATCGCGCCCGGCGTCTTCCCCGTCGCGGAGTTCACCGCCAAGGTGCCTGTTGCGGAGATCGCCCGTGAGATGTTAGATCTCACGATCGGATTCATTCTCTGGCGTGGCAGCGCGAATGCGCCCTGAGGGCGATCGGTTCCGGCGGGGAGGCCGGGCGCGACACGTTGCGGGGGCTGAGAGCGCATAGCGCAGGCGATTTTCTGAGTTCAGCGAGGGGGACTTCAGGGTGGACGATGAGCAGATCTTGGACTTCGTGCATCAGACGGCGGCCGAGATGATGGCCGCGAAGGACGGCGAGGTGGTCGAGCACGGCTTGGCGGTGAGCACCGAGGGCGCGGACAGCCTCAGCGACCGGTACGGCTTCTCCTCGATCGAAGCGCTCGAATACCTGCTCATCCTCGAGGCGAAGTTTGGGATCACCCTCGCGGACGAGGACCTCAACGAGGAGGTGCTCTCCTCGGCGACCGCGCTGGCCAAGCGCATCGCCGCGCTCCGGCAGACGCAGACCTCCCATCCGGGCCGGAAGTTCTGCTCGTAACCGGGTGGGGGGCCAGGGGCCGGTCCAGGGCGCGGCGGCGTTCAGGTGCGTCTCATCTTCGGCTCGCACCACCGCCCGGCGGGGCACTTGCAGCAGCCGGGCTGCGATCGCGGCGACCGCATGGCCGGCCCGCCCGGCGACCTTGGCGCGCAGCCCGCTGGTGAGGCGGATGCAAGCCATTTGCGTTGTTTCGCCACGCACAGCAGCCGCATAGCCGCATAGACAACATTTTGTCGACCGGATGAATGCGAGCGCCCAGGGCATGCTCTGGCGGTTACTCTAATAGCTGCAATGCAGCGACCGCCGCAAAATGCTATGGGTGAAGACGCTGTGCGCTCTCGGACGCACATACGCATCTGTTTCCGAGCACAAGAGCGCAAAGGTGTCGATCTGGTCCTAGGCAAGGAATGCTTGCATCTGGATGAAACGCTCATACTCTCAACGCACCTGGAAAGCTTCTCGTATCATCCCAGGAACATGGAACGCCAAAGCGTGCACGCGCTTACCTCCTCGCCGGCCAGACGGTAAACGATACTGCCGCGTGTAACGCGGACACTCGTACTGAACTGGACCTGGAGTCGATCTGCACCTTGACTGGGACATTCCCCTCTCGGCCCAGCAGCGCAGGATGAAGCTCGTCAACTGACTCGTGCGGCGTGGCTTGCGGGCGATGTTCGCGTGATTCACCCATCCGGGCGAAATGCATTATTGGTCCGCTGCCCCGCCAGCGTGGCGATATCGGTTACGTCGGTGGCTTTATGCCCTCGACCGGAGAAGATATCCGCGGACGACGGTTTATTCGTCGCCGAGCACGGGAATGGCCCCTGACCGAGGATGCTGGCACGGGAAGGATATTCTTTGTCTGGGGCGCCGGCTCGCGGGCACATTCGCCGCCTAACTGGACAAGCTTACGCAAGGGCCAGCTCGGCCGCGCAGCCGGCGGGAATGCGGCGATTTGGAAAGAATAGATATCCCCGCCGGGGAATGACGCCCCAGCAGGTCCTCGAGAGCCGACACGGCAACGGGAAGCAAACTGACACATAGAAGGAAGGTGATTCAGATGGCGAGCATTGTCAACGGCTACATCGGCCGCGAAATCGTCCAGGACCCGGCGCTGCCGCCGCTGTCGGATGATATGCCGCTGCCGGAAGGGGGCATCCTCCATTCGCTGACGAACGCCGAGCAGCTTGCCTCCATCCGGGAGGTCGTCGCTGGTGGGGTGAGCAGCAACATGCGCGCTCAGGCGATCCCCGAGCCGCTCATCGTGCGGCAGGCCAAGGGGGATCGGATCTGGGACGTCGAAGACAGGGAGCTGATCGACCTCAACATGGGGTACGGTCCCCACCTGTTCGGCTACGCGGACCCAGAGCTGGCCGCCGCACTCGCCCGGCAGCTGACGGAGGGGGCGATGACCGGGCTGCCCCACCGTCTGGACCGGCAGGCCGGGGAGCTGATCGCGCGGCTGGTGCCGTCGGTCGAGCAGGTCAGGTTCGCCAACTCGGGCACCGAGGCGGTCGCCTCCGCGCTACGCCTGGCCAGGGCCGCCACCGGCCGGACGCAGGTGCTCGCCTTCGAAGGGCACTACCACGGCTGGAGTGAGACCGTGCTGCGTGCCGGGAAGGCGATCTTCCACGAGGCGGCGCCGGACTCCACCGCACCGCGGCCGGGCGCGCCGGGCATGATCCCGGAGGCGCTCGCCCACACGCTGCAGGTACCCTGGAACGACCTGTCCGCCCTGCGCACTGTGTTCGAGGCCCACGGCGAACGGCTCGCGGCGGCGATCTGCGAACCGATGATGGCCAACGCCTGTGTCGTGCCGCCGGCTCCCGGTCAGCTCGAGGAACTCCGTGCGCTGTGCGACCGGTGGGGCGCATGGCTGGTCTTCGACGAGGTGGTCACCGGGTTCCGGGTCGGGCGCGGCGGGGCGCAGGAGCGCTACGGGGTCACGCCGGATCTGACCGTGCTCTCGAAGGTGATGGGCGGCGGCGTCCCCGTCGCGGCGTTCGGCGGATCCCGCAACACGATGGCCATGCTCGCGGACCACCGCGCGATGCACCTCGGGGTGTACGCCGGCAACCACCTGTCGGTGCGGGCGGTCGTCACCATGCTCGAGAAGATCGAGCGTTCCCCCGAAATTTACGAGCAGCTCGAGGAGCAGGGCTGCTACCTCGAGCGCCGGTTGCGCTCCATGTTCGCCGAGATGAAGCGCCCGGCCCTGGTCAGCCGGGTCGGCTCGCTGCTGTCCGTGTCGTTGCTGCGACAGCCCGCGGACCTGTCGCGCGGCCTGCGCGGGGCCGTCCAGGCGATGGATTTCGGCGCCCATCGCGCGCTGCAGATCAGGGCTCAGAAAAGGGGCGTGTATTTCCATCCCAGCCCGATCGAACCCTGGTTCCTCAGCACCGCACACAGCCTCGAAGACCTCGATCACGTGGTCGCCATCGTGCGCGACGCGCTTGCCGACGTGCCCGAGTCACGATGAGCAGCGGCAGCGGCCTCGCGCCACTCGAGCTGCTGCGGGAGACGGCCGTGCGTTCCCCACAGGCCGTGCTCTTCGCTGAGGATGCGGGAAACACCACGGCACGAGCCCTTGTCGAGCTCGTCGAAGCCCGCCTCGACGCCTACCGCCGGACCGGGATCGGGCCGGGCTGCCGGGTCGGAGCAGTGGCGTGGCCGGCCGCCTCGTTCACCGCAGACGTGTTCGCGGTGCTCGCTCTGGGCGCGGTGGTAGTTCCGCTGCCGCGGCAGATGAGCGAATGGGAGCGCGAGCGGACCGAGGCTCTGGCAACGGCGACGCACCTGGCCGCGCCGCTCGACTGGCCGCTGCTGCCCGGAATCGGCGACGTAGTGGCCGGCCGACGGCTGATCGTCCGCAAGCCTCCCGGCGAGGCACCGCCCGGTGGCGCCGCCAGTGCTCAGCTGACCTCCGGCACGAGCGGGCAAACCCGGGTGGCGCTGCGTCTGGTCAGTGCCCTGATGGCCGAGGCGGAGAACTACCGCGCCGCGCTGGACCTCGCCCCGGGCACTGTGCTGGCCTGCCCAGTGCCGCTGCATCACGCCTACGGCTTTGGATTGGCGGCCTTGGCTGCTCCCCTGGCCGGCGTCACCACGCTCGTCACCAGCGCGGACCGGCCGCGGATGCTGTTGCGCGCCCTAGATCAGCATGGCGTCACCCTTGTCGCCGGCGTGCCGCCGATGCTGCGGCTGCTGGCCGAGGCGGCCACCAGCCGGCCGACGCGACGCATCGGCTACTTGACCGCGGGCATGCCGCTGGACCCGCGGACAGCCGAACTCGTCGGGACGGTGCTCGGCGGCTGGCTCGGCGAGGTGTACGGCACGACCGAGACCGGCCCGATCTGCGTGCGGCCGCCGGTCCCCTGGCAGAACGCGCGCTCGCTCGGCCAGCCGCTCCCGGGGGTTCGGGTCGATCTCCGCCCCCTCGTCGACGTCCCGGAGCCGCAGCCGTCGGCGGACGACGCAGCTGACGTACCATCAGGTCTTGTCGCAGTCCACTCACCGACTGCGATGACCGGGTACCTGCACCCGGACCGGGTCGATGCCGCTCCGGTTGCGAACGGTTTCGTCGTCGGCGATATAGGCCGCCGAACACCGGACGGCCTGGTGATCGTTGGCCGACTGGCCAACTGCGTCAATGTCGGCGGCACGAAGGTGAGTCCGGAAGAGGTCGAGGCCGTTCTGCTGGAGTTTCCGACGGTACGCTCCTGCTTGGTCGACGGCGTGCCTGACGAACGGCTCGGCCAGCGGATCCGGGCGACGGTGACGCCGGCCGACGTCGATCTGTCCGCGCTGCAGGCCTTCTGCCGACAGCGGCTGTCCGGGTCGAAGCTGCCGAGCCGGTTCCGCAGCATCGAGACCCTCGAGACCACGGCGACCGGCAAAGTCATCCGCTCGGGCCGCGCGGTGATGGCACGGCCCGATGCCGCGACGACCCCCCATAGCAGCAACATGCTGCCCGGACCGGTCAAACACAGGGCGGTCAGTGCCGGCCATAGGCATGCTGGGAGCTTGAGCGGCACATGCGCAGCCAAATGTCAGCAAGCAGTACTGCAAAGTGAGACGTCACCGCAGATCAACCGCGGTGAAGCATAGACAGTGGCCGCTGGACTCATAATCCGCTGGCAGTCAGGCGGCTGAGATGATGTATCTGATCCTCAGTGCGATTACACAAAGTGACGGCTCGGAAGCATTGCAGGTCAGAGGCTCATTTCTGGGTGTCGCAATGATCGCGGATCCCGGCCCGTGGGCCGGGTGACTCGGCGACAGACCCGCCCGCTCAAACAGCGCTGCCGTGTCGGGCCAGCGGTCGCGAGACAGCAACGGGAGGCGTTCATGACCCTCCTTGCCGCCCCGGATCACAGACTGCTCCGTATGGGCCATCCCAGCGGGCCGCTCCTGTGCTCCCCGGCGCGGGCGGGCCGCGACCGCCTCCCGGCTCACCTGTATCGCCTTCTCAGGTCGGCCAGCGCGCCCGTCCGCTCGAACCGTATCCGCAAGGCGAGCCCAAGATTGGACATCATGGGAGTGCGGCCGGGGCTGGCCGAGCTGGACGCCTTCCCGGTCGCCAGCCCGGGCAGCCCCGCCTAACGCGGGCCTTGGGCCGCCGCGCTCGTCCCCGACAGCGCGCCAAGAGCCACGCGCCGGAGAAAGGTCCTACGTCCCACGCGTTGGAGGACCTTTGGCCTCTGACTGGAACAGGGGCCGAGGGATGGTCTGGATGCCGAGTGGCCGGTAACAGAGTTCGGCCGCCAACACCCAGGAGGGGACCCGAGGGTGCGGTAGCACTTAGGGAAGGGATGGCTATGACAGTGAACGTCGATGAACTCGGCCCGGTCGACTGGATCGTGGTCGAGTTCCCCGGCACAAAGCTGACCGGCGAGATCGCGCCGATCATCGACGACTACGTCGCCCGGGGCCTGATCAAGGTGCTGGACCTGGTGTTCCTGAGGAAGGATCAGGACGGCAGTTTCGAGGCCTTCGAGGCATCCGACCTGGGCGAGGGCGAGATAGGTGAGCTGCGCGGCTACGAGAAGGACCTGGCGATGGTGCTCAGCGAGCAGGATGTCGTCGATCTGGCCGCAACCATCGAGCCGGGCAGCTCCGCTGCCGTGCTGGTCTGGGAGAACCTGTGGGCCGCGCCGTTCGGCGCCGCGGTGCGCCACGCCGGGGGCCAGCTGGCCGCCAGTGGTCGTATTCCCATCCAAGCCGTGCTGGCCGCCGCCGAGGCCGACGCCAAAGAAGAGGCCGGGGAAGGAGCCTGACATGCCACTAGCAGCCCGACGCCGCAGGAGGACCGCCGCAGCCGTCGGCGGTGCCGTGGTCGTCGCACACGGCATCAACCGCAGGTCCGACCGGCGCGAGGACCGCCGCGACGACCGCCGCGACCGGCGCGAGGACCGGCGCGACCGCTGACAATCCAGCAAGAGGCGGCCCTCCGCTGGATCACCCGAGCAGACCCCCGTCACCTCGGGTGATGGGCCTGCACGTTATCTGGGGTGAGCCCATCGACGCGCTGGACGGCGAACGTCCGCACAGGCTGCGGGAGCGATACGGCCAGTGCCAAGCATCAAACTGTCCACGGCCCTGGGATGCGGCACGCCTGGGGCCGAGTTGGCTCTGGCTATCCCGGTGGGGGCATGGCGGTGTTCTTCTGCTGCCATGGCCAGTGGCCGGTTAGCTCCGCTTCCAGCGAGAAGCTCAGGAACGTACGGATCACCACGATAAGGGCCAGTATCGCCACGCTGATCAGCGTGGGTTCGGCGGCGACGGTGCGGACGATGTCGGCGGCCACCAGAAGTTCCAGGCCTAGCAGGATGGTCCGGCCGAGTTCCTGGCGGAAGCGGCGGTAGGTGCCGGTCTCGTGACGCGCGAATCGGACGGCGGCGGTACCAGCGGCGGTCACCATGCCGATGACGATGACGGCGACTCCGGCACCGTCGATGACCTCGCCGATCACCTGCATCGTATGGTTGTAGTCCATCTCCCTCTGCCTGTCGGTCGTTGCGCTAGTTGTGCCCGGTGCGCTTGTAAGAATGATCTCAGCTCACCGCGCTGCCGTGTTTTGTATAGCCCTAGGTTCGAGATCGCGGCCGCGCGTCCTCCTCTCGGGCGTGTGCGTGTGGCTTCGGCGCGAGGTCCGTCCTGATGCGTGGTTACAGCGCCCGAGGCCGGATAGGCGGATGGCCGGATAGCCGGATAGGGAGAGGTCACGCGCAGCGGCAAGACAACGTCTCCGGCGTGGAACGGGTCGTTGACAGTCGAACGGGAGGGCGCGAAATTCAAGTGGAATCAGTGCTTCCCGCGGTATCCGCCGCGCTGTTTGTGCAGGTAGCGGGGGCGCATGTCAGCGCATGCCTCTCGTAATGCGTAGGTCATCGGTTCGATTCCGATAGGCGGCTCCCAGCTCAGCAGCCTCTTCCGATCATGGAAGGGCTCTTTGCTAACGCCCTTGCCAACAGTGGGTGCGGGGCCGGGCTCATGCGGCCTTGACGGCCTGGGCGAAGATGTCGGCGGCAGGCTATGCCGCATGTGTGGGAGCCTGGCTTGGATTGCCTGCCGCTCAGGGCTTCATGGGTGGCTGGTGGCACCGTGACCCGGGGCACCCCGTGGCTTACCGGCCCGGCTTCTGCACGGTCATCCCTCGATGAGGGGAGGCCCCTGGCCGCGCTGATGGTGCCCACCCACTTCACCGTCGCGGGCGGCGAGCTGCTCATCCAGCCACGACCTGCGTCCCGTCCCATGGGGCCATCGAGGTACGCCACCGTGGATCCTGACCCGGTCAGCGGGGAAGATCAGTCTGGTTGCCAGAAGCTAGAGACCTAGGATCGCTAGGGTGGCGGGGCATGCGGGCCATCACGGTCATTCCCGGGCAGCAAGGTTCTGTCGCGCTCACCGACATGCCGGAGCCTCCGGACGAGGACGGGCCGATCTTGGTCCAGACGCAGGCGATCGGCATCTGCGGCACCGATCTGGAGATTATCAACGGCGAGTACGGGTCCGCGCCGCCGGGTTCGCCGCCGTGTACCAGAAGGTGACCAGCCAGCTGCGGGCCAGCCCGGCGCAGCGGCAGGCGCTTGCCGCAGCCACTATGACGGGCATGGTCGCCAGCCTGCACGACAACCACGCCGGGTGGTCCTACCCGGCACCGCCAGCCGGATCTGTGGCAGGCGATCTGGGGATCATGACATCACCGGCCTCCCGCTGGCACTTACCGCGCCCGAAGAGGCGCTGCCCCCGCTATTCGTCACCACGGTGGTGCCGGGATCGCCCGCCGCCAGCAGCGGGCTGCGGCCCGGGGACATCATCGTCTCGGTCAACGGCGCACCACCGTTCACCAACGGCGCCGCATCCGCAGGGGTGATAAACCTCCTCCTCGGCCCCTACCCCCGGCCAGGCCGGGTCGCGGTGCAGCTGAACCGGCCCGCCACCGGCCGCACCTGGACGGTGACCCTGACACCCGCGCTCTACCAGGCCCCCCCGCCTTCGGTAACCCAGAAGCTGCTGAACGGAGACATCGCCTACGTGCAACTGCCCGGGTTCTTCGGCGGCGCCGCCGACCAGGTCCTGCAGGCGATACCGAACCTGGCCGGGGGCGTCGGGGGTGTAAAGCTGCGCGGGCTCATCCTGGACCTGCGCGGCAACGGCGGCGGCAGCCCTGCCGAAGTCTCCCGGCTGCTCGGCGCCTTCACCCACGGCGCGGCCTACGCCTACGACTGCGACGTGCACGGCAACTGCGCCGCCACCCGCACCGACACAGACGTCCCGCTGCTGCACCTGCCGCTGGTCGTGCTGACCGGCCGCAACTGCCTCTCGGCGTGCGACGCGTTCAGCGGCGCAGTGAAGGACCTGCGGCTCGGCACCCTGATCGGCACCAGGACCGCAGGCATCGCCTCTGGCCCCGCAGCCGGTTACCTGCTCAACGACGCCAGCCTGCTTGCCCTCCCGGCAAAGCATGAGCTGAGCGCCAACCACGAGCTCATCAACGGCATCGGCGTCGCGCCCGACTACTTCATCCCGCTCACTGCGCAGGACTTGTCAACCGGGCACGACCCCGACATCACCCAAGCGCTCACCCTGCTGGGCGGCTAACCCGCGCGACCACGTGGCAGCCACGAGAACGACACGGCAGGAGCGGAGACGGGGCGGAAGCTGCGAGAGTCCTGGCCGGGCTGAGGTCCGCGGGTGGCCGGCAAGGTGTCCGTGCCCGCCGCTCCAGGCTCAAGCGTGACCGTGACCGCAGGGCGACCAGCCACCGGCCCTTCGGCCAGTGGGGCCGGTTCCTCCCCGAGCACACCACCGTCGCCAGCCTCCTGGACAACCGGATGCTCCACCACGCCGGCGTCGTCGTCACCGACGGCGGCTGCCACCGCATACGCCAGGCCAGAGAACGAGGAGGAACGAACCACCCTGCGAAAGAACTAATAAGCCCGAGGGGTGGAGACTTCTGACTGGCCACCAGCGGGGACGGCAACCTGGCCGTTGACACGCGCAGGCTGCGATGTAGCCGGGAGACGGGTTTCCTGCCGCTAGCGGTCGCGCCGATAGTCCGCCAGCTGCTCCGGCGGCGGGAAGCCCTGCGTGAGGTCGATACCGTGGACGTCGCTTATCGTGTCGCGGGACCAGCGGTCGTACGGCTCCTGCGAGGTGGCAAGTCCAGCGAAGGCTGCCTGGAGGTCGTCCGCCTCCATGTAGATGATCGCCATATCCCCGGCGGGAGTCTGCTGGAGCCAGACGGCCTCACGGCCGATGCCAAGCCGCTCGCGCGAGGCTTCGTGTTCCTTCCTCCGCTCACCCTCAAGACGCATCCAGTCGCGGAAGGCATCGGCCTTACCGGGAAGTATTGGTGCCGCAAAGGCAATGGACTGCATGTGAACCTCCTCCGGGTTCCACCCCAGCCCGCCGCATCGCGGCGGTGTGAGAGCTGCTACTGGCTCCGTGTCGTCGCGAGGGGCAGTCGCCCCCGCCGAGTACGCTCACCGGGCCGCCTGACAGGTTTGACCGTGGCGCCCGCGTCAGCGGTCGCTGCCGAGCTTGTGGCGCCTATCAGGCCGTGGCGTACCTGTCCAGGCCAGCGGATTCGAGTTCTTCTGGCGACATCGCGATTCGGTAACGCACCGACGCGGCGAAGGTGAGCATCAACGGCTCGGTCACGTGCGGAACCTGGCTCGCAGTGTCCAGGTCGACGATCATCACGGCGCCGCGTCCCACGCCGTTGTCGGTGAAGTAGATGACCTCGGGCTTGATAGCGCCGAGCACCTCGCCGATCTTCTCCCCGGCCGTGCCCTGGCGGACATAGGTGTTGAACGGCTCCAGCGGAAAATCGACTTCGACGATGAACTTCATGTTCCCCCCACGGGCCAGCGTCCTTGCTGATACTGCCCAGAATCTAGCATGATGTTCGAAAACGTGCCAGGTTACGCCCGGGCGGCTGCGAGCGACCCACGGCCGGATGCGATCTCGCTGATCCCGTCGCCATGCGGGTGAAGGTCCGTCCGGGAAAGCACCGGAGCGCCCGGTGGCAGGCCCCAGGCCCGCACGTGCGCCTGGCGCTCGATTCCGCGCTGACCTTGTTCTCCGAAAGTGGTTGCGCAGGTCTACGCGCCTTGGCTCCAACCGGGCTCCGACTACGATTACGCCCATCCTCCGAGGCGAGAAGGTCGGGATGAGTGAGGCGCGGACTGGGGGCTCGACAGAATTCGCCGAGCGGATGCTCCGTATAATGAACGAGGCCGCGCTGGCCCTGATGGTGAGCGTGGGCCACCGCACCGGGCTGTTCGACGTCATGGCGGCGATGCCCGCGGCGGCGAGCGCTGAGATCGCGTCGCGCGCCTCGCTTGACGAGCGGTACGTCCGGGAATGGCTGGCGGTGATGACCACCGGCCGGATCGTCGAGCACGATGGCGCGACGGGATCTTATTTGCTGCCCGCCGATCACGCCGCCTGGCTCACCCGGGCGGCCGGCATGCAGAACCTGGCCACGGGCATGCAGTACATCGGGCTGATGGCACTGGTGGAAGATCAGATCGTGGACTGTTTCCGCCACGGCGGAGGGGTCCCGTACTCTGCGTTCCCGAGGTTTCAGGCGGTCATGGCCGAGGACAGCGGCGCCGTTCACGACGCCACCCTGATCGACGTGACGCTGCCGCTGGTACCCGGCCTGATCGACAGCCTCACGCAGGGCATCGACGTCGCCGACGTCGGGTGCGGGTCCGGCCACGCCGCCAACCTGATGGCCGAGGCGTTCCCGCGTTCGCGATTCACCGGCTTCGACTTTTCCGACGCCGGGATCGCCGCGGCCCGCCTGGAGGCCGAACGCAACGGCCTCGCGAACGCGCGCTTCGAGAAACGCGACGCCGCCCACCTCGGCGAGATCAGCCGGTACGATTTCATCACTACCTTCGACGCGGTGCACGACCAGGCTCGGCCGGACCTGATGCTCGCCGGGATTGCCGAGGCACTGCGCCCCGGCGGTGTCTACCTCTGCGTCGATACCGCCGCCTCCGGCAAGCTCGCGGAGAACCTGGACCACCCGCTCGGGCCGTTCCTGTACACCATCTCGTGCATGCACTGCATGACCGTCTCCCTCGCCGGCGGCGGCATGGGCCTCGGCACCATGTGGGGAGAGCAGACCGCCCGGAAGATGCTCGGCGAGGCGGGCTTCACCTCAATCGAGACCGCGCACCTCGACGGCGATATCGTCAATGCCTTGATCATCGCCAGCAAGGGCTGAGCCGGCCGCGGACCAGATGCGGACCGGTCTTCACCAGCCCGAACGGTTCGACGCGGTGCCGCCGTCTGGGGCGCGTTATGCTCCAAGCGGATGAGGAGGCCGGCGATGGCAGAGACACCGTTCGTGATCGGGGCCGACGCCCGGTGTGGCGATGGGGTCTGCGGCAAGGTGACCCGCGTGGTCGTTGACCCGGTCAAGCGGGCGGTCACCCATCTGGTCGTCCAGCCGAGGCACTGGCCCGGCCTGGGCCGCCTTGTCCCGATCGACCTTGTTGATGCCGCGACACCAACGGAGGTCCGGCTGCGCTGCACCCGGGCGGACTTCGATCGGCTCCGCTTCGCCCAGGATGCCGATTTCGCGCCGCGGGCCAGCCTGGGCCGGTACCCGGGCTACAGCGCGGAACAGATGCTCATGTGGCCCTACTACAGCCCGATCGGAGGCGAGGACATGCCGCAGACCCGGGAAGATGAGCTAGCTGGCGGCTACGGCTCCCTGCCCCCGGATGAGGTCGACGTGCGGCGCAACGAGCGCGTCTATGCTACCGACGGCGAGATCGGGCGAGTCGAGGGGCTTGTCGTCGACTCTGGCAGCCATCACGTAAGCCACGTGCTGCTGCAAGAAGGGCACGTGCTTGGCCGCAGGGACGTGGCCATCCCGATCAGCGCCGTCACCGGGGCGGTGGACGGCATCCAGCTCAACATCACCACGCTACAGGCGCAGAACCTGCCGCTCGTGAACGTCGACCACCCCAGCGGATAGATCCGCAGGATGCGGGGAAGCCAAACGTCGGCAGGGCCGCGCACCGCCATCGAGGCGGCCCATCGGTCAACGCCGAGCGCCGCGTTCGCGCCGCGCCGCTCGTGCTGAGCTGCCAGGTGAGCCTGTTGCTGGCTGCCCTCGGGTGCGCCGTCAGCTCGCTGATGGCCGCCGGGCCCCGTTGGCTGACGTTTGCGCGAGGGCCTCCGCCAGGCCCGGGAAGGTGCGGATGATGCGGTCGATGCCGGTGACCTCGAAAATGCGGAGGACGATCGCGGCGGAGACGACCAGCAGCAGCTCGCCGCCGTCAGCCTGGGCGCGCTCGTGCGCAGCCAGCAGGGTATGGACCCCGGAAGAATCACAGAACTGGGTCCAGCTCATGTCGACCACGAGCGTCCCGCGCCCGTGCGCGGCCGCCTCCAGCAGGGCCGACCGCAGCGCCGGGGCGCTGATCATGTCGATCTCCTGCGGTGCCGCCACGACCGGCACGCCGCTGATCACCTCAACCGGGCACCTGCCGTTCTGCATGTGCGTCAGCTCCTAAGGCCGTGGGCACGGCTGCGCTGAAGGCCGCCGCTGTTGCCGTCCGCGAGTGGCGGGGGTAAGGCGCGTCACCTGATCGGGGCATTTCCAGGATCGGGCCGGAGCCAGAGACCTGTCAATAGAAACATGAGAAAAGTCTCGCGCGTTTTCTCCCGCGAGTTGTATGATCACAAGTTATGAGCGATCCTGACGAGAGCAGCGGCAGCTGGACGCTGCTGACGGGGCACGGGCACGTGCTCGTGGAGATCGCCCGCAGCCCCGACGCCCGGGTCCGGGACATCAGCGCCGTCGTGGGACTGACCGAACGCACCGTCCAGGCCATCGTGGCCGACCTGGAAGCCGCCGGCTACCTCACCCGCATCCGTACCGGTCGGCGCACCCGGTACACCGTCAACCATGACAGCCTCTTCCGGCACCCCGCCCAGGAAGGACACCGGGTCGGCCCCTTTCTCAGCCTGCTCGCGGCCAGCGAGAACGCCCGCACCGCATCGGGGCCGGATGACAACGGGTGAGATCGGGCGCCGGCACGCGGGATGTCCCTGGATGCCCTGCTGGCCGCGGCCGGCCTCGTCTGGTTGCGCCGCCCGGCGTGATACGGCGGGCGGCGACACTTCGCGGCCGGTGGGCCGGGCCGGCAGGCCGCAGGCGCGCCCGAATCCGCCGTAGCTACGGCGTTACTGCATTACTGCCACATGAGGGGAGCCGGGACGGCCATGCCATGACAGAAAAGCCTCCTATACCTGGCTCCGCCCGCCTACCCGTATGATCATTTGCGCCGGCCTGGCCCAGGGCCACCACTGGCGATCATCATGCCAGGAATGGACGCGCTTGTCCTTATCCTCCAATTGCTGGGTGAGGAATGACGCCTCGACCCCGTAATATGTCGCGGTCAGCAGGAGCCTTTGCAGCGCCTGGCCGGCGCGCAGCCAGTCCGGCGGCGTATCGGCCCGTGTTTCCAGCGCGATGAACTGCGGATGCTTCTCGAATTTCATGATTGCGCGCGGCTCGGGGCCGGCCGGGCCGAAATCCCGGACCGGCGGATAATGCTCATCTTTCGGTTTCGGCCCGAATTTCGACGGCGGCACACCGAGGCCATCGGGGAGATCCGGCCCGGTCCATTTGCCGATCTCGGCCCGGTACAGCGGGTCGAGCCTGAGCTGGTCGTCGGCCTGGGCGGACTGCCGGAGCAGGTGCCTGACCTCTCCCTTCGACAGCAGCCTCGCGTCGGCTCCCTCCATCCG
>Ga0335081_10006564_pt1 | contig 18546 bp, 11 predicted proteins | sample Lox_Sample_35_FD_206713 | JGI IMG/M metagenome (GOLD analysis project Ga0335081, IMG submission 206713) | Soil microbial communities from Loxahatchee National Wildlife Refuge, Florida, United States - Lox_Sample_3.5 | ecosystem: Environmental > Terrestrial > Soil > Wetlands | place: USA...
ATTGAAGTCGGTTTCCTCGCGGGTGAGCTTGGGGTCGATGGGAAAATTTGAGCTGACAAAATAGCCGTCGATTTTGCGTTCGAGGGTCACGTTCTTCAACCCGAGTTCCAGACTGGCGATTTCGTTCCTGTTAATGTCAGCCACCAACCAATCGTTGGCATAGCCTCCGTTGTTGCCATCTTTCATGAGACGGGCAAAATCATCGATGGAAGTCGAATACTGCATGGCCTTGCGGGCGCGCGCGAACTCGGGGACGCCGGCAGGATCGTAGCCGAAAAATCCGCCGATGGTAGTTTCCGTGATGACGATGCCGGCGGAATTGATGCCGAAGTCGTCGGCGCTGTGAATCAGACCGGGGAAACCGTCCATGATGAAGTGAAGGCCATTGGACGGAACGATATCGAACATGATCGTCCAGCGCTCGCCAGACAAATAAGAGGACCAATTGTTATGCGCGATGACAACCTTGCCATCCCGGGTATAACTGCCGGTAGCTACGAAGGCACTGCAATGATCGCCGGGAACGACCGAGGCCGCCGATTGGATTCCATGTTCTTTATCGTACTGCTGGACGTAGTAGCTCCACTCCGGCATGGCGTTGAGCGCAATCACGTCCCAGAGGTCGAGTTTGACCCCAGCCGCATTGGCGCCATCGGCGATGCCCTGCAGTTCTTCGCGGTATTCCGCTTCGATGTGCGGCCACATCATGTTCTGCGCGGCATCGCGAAAAAATTGCCAATCTTTGTGGTTATCGTGCGTGAGTTCGACGGTCTCGGTCTTCAGCGCGTCGTCGATCTCGGGCGCCAGGAGATAGCCGTGTTGGAAACCGATCTGCGAAGGACTGCCGGCGAGATGAACGAAGATCCAGCCGTGATCGGCGGGGCGGCGAAATGCGCCCGCTAGCCTGGGGTCGTTTGCATCCTGAGCAGAGCCTGACTTGGTGTTGGCTGCAACCGCGGTGGCACAGCAGATAATCAACGTCGAAGCCAATAGACTTGTGAGTCGGCGCATAAGTATTCCGGGGGCAAAGCTAAAGCATAGTATCAAAGGCGAGAGTACGATGCGAGACTCGAATTTGACGTCTTTCCACCCGGCAAGGAGACCAGCGACGATTAGCGTGTGACCGGACAATTACGCGGTAAACTATTCGTCTGCGCCATGCCAACCTTCGCCGCGGTGGATATCGGATCGAACTCAGTCCGCCTGAAGATTGCGCGGCTGACGCGCCATCGCCTGGTGCAAATTCATGAAGACCGAGAGGTAACGCGGCTGGGCGAATCCGTCTACCGCAGCGGATTTCTTTCTCCCGAGGCAATCGCCAACACCGTGAAAGTCCTGCGCCGTTTTCACCGCGCGGTGCAGAATGCCGGCGCGGACACGGTGCGCGCGGTGGCTACCAGCGCTTTGCGAGATGCTCGCAACTCCCAGGCCTTCCTCGAATGGGTGCGTTCGGTTACGGGATGGAGAGTAGAGATAATTTCGGGGCTGGAAGAGGCGCGACTTATCCACTTGGGGTTGATTTCCAGCTTGCGAGTGAACGTATCGCCGATCCTCATGGTCGACCTTGGTGGCGGCAGTTGCGAGCTGACCATCTCCAGTGACGCGCACATTCGAAGCACGATCAGTCTACCCTTGGGAGCGGTCAGACTTACTCATGATTTTCTGAATCACGATCCGGCGAGAAAGGCAGAGTTGCGACAGATGCGGGGTTTCATCGCACGGGAAATGGGGCGCACCTCCGACCGCATCCGTCGAGCGCGGCCGAAAGCGGTGATTGCGACTTCCGGGACCGCTGAATCACTGGCGGCGGTTTGCCACGGCCTTTACAAAACCAAAGGCGCGCGCGCGGCCACTGTCTCCAAAGCGCAAATGCGGCGCATCGCGAAATTACTGGCACGACTGCCACTCGTAGAACGCATGAAGCTTTCTGGTGTCGGCCCGCGACGGGCGGAGATTGTTGTTGCCGGAGCAGCTGTGTATTCGGAGCTGCTGGAGCGTTGTCAATTGGGCGGGTTTCGCTTTTCTCCGCTAGGCCTGCGGGATGGATTGCTGGCGCAGATGGCGGCGGAACACGACCGCAGCACGCGATCCGGGAAACAGATCGAGTCCGAACGCTCGGATTCGATCCGCGCGGCAATCGAGCATTATCACGTCGATCCGGAGCATGCGAGAAAGGTACGCGACGCGGCCATGCATCTGTTTGCGGCATTGAAAGCGGTGCACGCTCTCCCCCCCGAGTATGGCGAATGGCTGTCAGCAGCGGCCATGCTCTATGAAGTCGGCGACTATGTGAACCGCAACGGCCGCCATCGGCATACGCAGTACATCATTTCGCATTCGGAGATTTTGGGTTACACGCCGGAACAGCGGCGGATCATCGCGGCGATCGCGCGTTATCTCGGCAAGTCGCGTCCTAACCCGACAGATGGTCCGATGAAGTTGCTGGTGAGGGCCGACCAGGAACGCGTGCCCAAAGCTTCCCTGCTGCTACGGTTGGCTCGTGCACTCAACCTCGGGCGCAGCGGGGCGGTCCAGAATGTGCAGGTACGGGTGCGGGACGGCGGAGTGCAGTTGGTGCTGCAGCCAAGACCACGGTCCAGCGTAGATCTGGAACTCTGGGCAACAGAAAGAGAAAAGAGTTACTTTCGAGAAGTCTTTGGCCGCGAGCTTTCGGTGGCAGCCGCGTAGAGACCTCGTATCACCTTGGGCGTCAGACACCAGTGCAAGGTTGCCGAGTTACGGCCCATTTCCACCCTGGCGACTGCGCCTTTTTTCAACTCCATCCCAGCTTCACAACCCGGCTCACAGATAATTCGCCCGAGGAATTCACTCAGATTCGGATTATGGCCCACGACCATGATCGATTCCTGCTTGGCGTACTTCTCAAGCAGACGGCGAAAATCGGCGAAAGACGCGCCGGGGCGCAATGCACTTTCTAATTGCAGCTTGCCTTCATAGCTAAGCTCGTTGCCCACCAGCGAGGCGGTTTGGGCCGAGCGCTTCAAAGGGCTGGAGATGATGACGTCGACCTGAACATCGAGGGCGGCCAGAGCCCGGCCGACAACGCCGCATTGCTCGATTCCCTCCTGGTCCAGAGCGCGCTTTTCATCTTTCTTCGGATTCATCAGCGCCTGCCCGGCATTGGCATGACGAAGGAAGTAAATAATCATGGCTGGTTATCGTGCCTTTCCTACAAGGGTCCGGCGAGTTCGTGGGGCGGGCTGTGGCGGCAGAGCCTCTGGACTTTGCTTGCCTTCCGCAATGGCAATCAGGAACTCCTGCGAATTGAGGCAATCGCCGCCGGACGGTGGTTTCCGCCTGCCTTGTGCCTGCCACGCTCGGATATAACGCCCATCTTTTTGCAGGAGGCGAGCTTTGACGTTGTCGGCAAGATATGCCCCCAGGATTTCGTGGCGCACACGTTCGCGGAGCAACTCGTCCTTTACCGGAAAAATTACCTCTACTCGTTCATAGAGATTGCGGGGCATCCAGTCGGCACTGCCGAGGTACACTTCCTCCTCGCCTCCATTGGCAAAGTAATAGATCCGGCTGTGCTCGAGGAAGCGCCCGACGATGCTGCGGACGCGAATGTTGTCGCTGACCCCGCGAACCCCGGGGCGAAGAGCGCAGATTCCGCGGACGAGTAGATCGATCTTCACTCCCGCCTGCGATGCTTCATAAAGCGCCCGGGTAACGTTCTTGTCCAGCAAGGCGTTCATTTTGGCAATGATGTGTGCGGGACGGCCATGGCGGGCGTGCTCAGCCTCGCGGGCAATCAATGCCAGGGAATGCTCGGCCAGATTCAGCGGCGCAACCAGCAGCGGATCGTAATTCGGATGTTCTGCGTAGGCGGTCAGGAAGCTGAACACGTCGTGCACGGCGCTGGTGATCTCGGGGTCGGCAGTCAAAAGACTCAAGTCCGTATAAATTCGCGCGGTGGTCGCGTTGTAGTTGCCGGTACCCAGATGGGCGTAGCGTCTGGTGACACCGTCAGGATCCTGGCGCACCAGGAGCGATAGCTTGCAGTGCGTCTTCAATCCGACCAGCCCATGAAAAACCTGCACGCCGGCATCTTCGAGGTCACGAGCCCAGCGAATATTGGAAGCCTCATCGAAGCGCGCCTTAAGTTCCACCACTGCCGTGACTTCCTTTTTGGCGGCCGCGGTCATGAGCGCAGGCACAATCAAGGAATGCTCGCTGGTGCGATACAGCGTCTGCTTCATCGATAGCACGCGCGGATCTTCGGCCGCCGACTCGATGAAGGAAACTACCGCGTCGTAGGAGTCGAAAGGATGGTGCAGCAATACATCATGGCGGCGCAGTTCTTCGAAAAGGTCCTGGGACTTTGCCGTAAGGCGAAGTTCACGGGGAACGAACGTCTTGAATTTCAGGTCAGGACGCTCGACCTGCTCGTAGACATTGAACAGTCGTGAAAGATTGACCGGCCCATTGACGGGAAAGACCTGCCAGGGCTCAAGTTCAAAGTTGGTGCGCAACCGTTCGACGATTTCAGGATCGGCATCCGTCTCAATTTCGAGTCGGACCGCGTCGCCCTTACGGCGGTTGTGCAGTTCCGTGCGGACCGACTCCAGAAGATTGCGGGATTCTTCCTCCGCCAGGTAAAGATTGCTGTTGCGAGTTACGCGAAAAGCGGCGGAAGAAACTATGTCGTAGCCGTGGTACATGCGGGCGGCATGATGCGCCACGAGGTCGGCGAGGAAGACGAAATCGACAGTCCCTTCCGAGGGTAAGCGAATCAACCGGGGCAAGGCGCGCGGAACGGTGACCACACCGGTATAGGTGGTCGAAGACCGGCGGCGGCGGCGCAGCAGGAAAGCCAGACATAACGCCTTGTTGATGACCCGCGGGAATGGGTGCGCGGGATCAACGGTGACTGGGGTCAGTAGAAGGTCGAGTTCTCGCTCGGAATATTGCTCGACGAAAGCCCGTGCGCCGGCATCGAGTTCGTGCAGCCCCAACACGCGGATTCCCCGCTCTGCTAGTTGCGGGCGCAGCTGATCATTCCAGCAGGCATACTGATCATCGACAAACTCGTGGGTAGTGCGGGAAACGATGTCGCGTTCCTCGAGCAAGGTGAGGCCGTCGGGTCCGGCCTCGTTGTATCCATCCTCGATTTGCTGCACCAGTCCGGCGACGCGGACTTCGAAGAACTCGTCCAGGTTACTGGCAGTAATGGACAGGAACTTTGTACGCTCCAGGAGGGGATTTTGGGTGTCTTCCGCTTCTTCCAGAACCCGGCGATTGAAAGCCAGCCATGAAACTTCCCGATTGATGTGATAAGCCGGATTATCGAGCGAGGGACGGACCATAAGTTGTGAATCTGTTGAAACAACCCGGAGCGCGAGAGTCTGACCCGGGGAGCTTGGTGGTGTTAAGTTATCTGGGCCTCAATGAAACTCAAACACATAGTATAAAACACTCGGGCCGACATGCCTGTAACGAGCAGTCAGATCAAATTCAACATCAACAAAGAAAGGACGCCAGCTTTAACCGGCGTCCTTCGGTTTGCATTCCTCTGATCACGCTCTACGGCAGGTAATAACGGAACGAAGTAAAGAACATGTTCTCCGTAGCGTTCGGGCTGTTGCCAGTTCCCGTCCAGATGTTGCGATTGAGGTACGAGTACTGAGGCCCCCATTGCAGGGTTCCCTTGGGTCCCTTGTAGAAGCGATACCAGAAGCCGAGGGTGCCTTCCATGATGACTCGAGTATCGCCGTTGCAGTTCTTCAGGCCGCCGGGGTTGTAGCCTCCGCTCAGAGGGGTCCCGAGCGAACCAGGAGCAGGAACGGTTCCGGTTGTTGTGGTGACCACACCTGTGACTGGGTCCTGTGTTACGCCCGTGACCACCGTGGTGCTGGTAGAAGCAGGAACGGTTTCAGTCCCGCAACCGGAGTTGTTAAACAGAGGAGAACCGTAGCCGACAGGCTTTCCCGATCCATTGATGAAATCGGTCCGGCCAGCGTACTCAGCTCCGTAGTTGAGGTACACGTCTAACCGCTTGCCATGGTATTCCAGTGTGCCGAGGCCTTGATAGCTTCGTACCGGGGCCAAGATGCCGTCGGGGCGCGCCACGACATCCGACAGGGTTGAGGTTCCGTACCGGCCAACGCCGTCGCCGCCCAGAAAATGGACGCCGATGTCGAACTTCTTCTTGACCGTCCAGCGAGCGTTAGCACCTGCGCCTCCGCCGATCGAGGAATTGTTGAAAGCGCCGCTAGCGCTCGCAGGGGTGAGCGTAGCTCCGGGAAAAACACGGTCCCGGAAATCACGGAAGACACCGAAAATTTCGTAGTGCCCAAACCCCGGCTCAAAAGCGACTTTACCGACGAAGTCGGGAGTGGCATTGAACGAGTAGTTGGTCGTACCGTTGTACAGGCCGCCGCCGGCTCCCTGAGAGCCTACGATGAAGTTGTTAGCCGCACCGTGCCCACCGAGGATGGTCTGAGCGTTTTCTATCGAGAAGCCCGCCCAAACCTTATTGTTGAAGTTTTTGGTAACGCGGAAACCGTACTGCCGAGCCCACGAGAAACCCACGGTGTACTGGGGGTCGATGGTCATGGGTAAGGCCTCCGATCGATTGTCGAGACCCTTCTTGGTTTCTGTCACCAAGCTCCACATCTGGCCGCCGGTGAAGGTCCAGCCGCTGTTCAAGGCAGCTTGTCCCCACGCTTGGCGCTGGCGCAGAGTATAGCTATTGCTCTGGTTGTTGTTGGAGGTCACCCCGGCCGACAGGAAGTCAGCTTCGACGTAGCCGCGCATTGCGAAGTTGCTCAATTTCCCCTCGGCGAGGAAGGCGACGCGCGACTGTCTGCCCGAGCCAAAAAATTCACTCATATGGCTCTGAGTGGCTCCGTCGAACGGAATGGAATTGAACGGGGTGTTGATATCGGAGCCCAAGGCGTGTTGACGCCATACCGTTTCTGCCGCCAGGAAGCCGACGGGCGTAATGGTGATGCCCTTATAGTGAATCGTCGCCGGGCTTTCCAGGCTGGAAGCGATGTTCTTCTGCGTTTCCTGGAGGCTCAACGCTGTGCTGGTGGCATTTTGTTTGACATCCGACACGTCGGATTTGAGGGCAGAGACGGTATCCGCCTGCTGAGTAGCCTGTTGGGCCGCCTGCTCTGCTTTGGCTTGGGCCGCGGCCGCGGCCTGTTGCGCTTCCTGCATCTGTTGCTGGGCCTGCTGCAGGGCGGCATCGCGGCGTTTCATTTCGTCTCTGAGTTGCTGGATCTGTTGTTGTTGAGCAGCCAACGCATCTTTCAATTGCTGCACGTCAGATGCGGAGATGGCTGACGCCTTAGCTGCCGGTTTTTTTTTCGCCGGTGCGGTTTGCGCCGACAGAGAGGTTGCCAAACACAGAACTACGCACCACCTGAGAACGGACTTCATCTTCTCTCCTTTGCCTCGCGGAGGTGGAGGCTAACTTAAACTGTCTACAGAAATCTGAAACGGGCTAGTGCAATTGCTTAACGGTTTCGGCGACTTTAGCCGCCACGTTGTCCGGAAGCGGGGCGTAATCCAATTGTGCCGTCATCTTCTCGCCGCTTTCCAACATCCAGTGCAGGAAGTCCACAATGATTTTTCCCTTGGCCGGATCCTTCGCCTGCATGGGAATCAAAAGCCAGGTGAAGCTGGAAATCGGGTAGGCATCTTTTCCGGGAGCATTGGTGATGGATACGCGGTAATCTGCAGGCATCGTTTTCACCGACGCAGCTGCAGCGGTCGCGCCTTCGAGACTGCCCTTAAGCCAGGTACCGGCCGAGTTGCGAATGGCGGCATATGGAATCTTGTTCTGAATCGCGTAGATCAATTCGACATAGCCGAAAGCACCATCCATCTGGCGGATCATGCCAGCAACTCCTTCGTTTCCCTTCGCGCCGAGCCCAACCGGCCACTTTACCGAGGTGCCCTTGCCGACTTTGTCCTTCCACTCAGGACTGATCTTGGAAAGATAATCGGTGAAAATATAATTCGTGCCGCTGCCATCAGAACGGTGGACTAAGACGATGGGACGGTCGGGAAGCTTTACGTCCGGGTTGTCCTGAGCAATGGCCTTGTCATTCCAGCTGGTAATTTTTCCCAGGCAGATGTCGGCAATCGTCTGAGGTGAGAAGCGCAATTCACCGGAGACACCAGAGACGTTGTATGCTGGCACGACTGCGCCGAGCACGGTAGGAATGTGCTGGATTTTGACCTTGGCTTCGGCCAGTTGCTCATCGCTCATCGGGCCATCGCTGGCGCCGAAGTCAACTGTCCCGGCGAGAACCTGCCGGATGCCTCCGCCACTCCCGATTGACTGATAGTTGATCTGCACATCGGGATGGGCATTGTGGTACTCGTTAAACCACTTGGAGTACATTGGGTAAGGGAAAGTTGCGCCCGCCCCATTGAGTGTGGTCTGTGCACAAGCCGGAATCACCAATGCCAACGCCAGACACAACAACGCAATTCGACGTAGCACGCTATGAATCCTCCTTAAATTGATTTGAAATGGGTAACGGTTGTTTGTACGTCTGGATTGTTACAGTAGGGTTACAACGGGATGAATTTCTTATGAATCCACTACAGAAGATTGGACTTAGGAAGAGGTCGATTGCGCATTTTGCGGGCTAGCGGGGAGCGTCCAGACGGGCGATCTCGCGGGCGAAGAGCGGATTCTGGGGAAAATCCTGAGCTAGCGAAGCCAAGACTTGTTTGGCGTGAGGTTTGTCTTTTTCACGAACATAGGCGATCGCCAGCAGGATTCGGGCAAACGGAGCCAGGTATCGGCCGTGCTCAGCGGTAATCTGCAATTCGGTGATCCCCGCCTGCTTGTCGCCGGAAATGCCGCCCAGTCGCACCAGCCAGCGCACGGGCGCCGACATGCTTCCAATAATGTACTGGCTTATTCCCGTGGCAAGGTGCGCGTCGTAGCAATTGGGATCGACCGCAAGCAATTGCTGCGCCCACGCAGTAGATGTTTTCGTGTAGTGCAGCGATGTCAGGTTTCGCTTCTCGACCAGGGCCGCGTAGTCTGCCCGCAGCCCAGAAGCTAAAGTCATGGCAAAGAGAGCGTCAGGATCTTTCGCATTCCTGGCCAGACGAGCCTGCGCTTCGCTTTCGGCGCGGTCCAAAGCTGTATTGAACCTATCCCGGACGGCCGGATCCGGCGTAAGCTTTTTGCGCGCCTCAAAGGTATGGTCATCCGCGTAGAACTGCGACTCGAGGATTCCCAATCGGTTAAATTCCGAAAAGAGCAAGCCCGCGGCTTCTGAAGTCGGTCCCAGAGGATTCTGCGGATTGCTTTGCTGCCAGGAGACGAAGACCTGGTGAGCGTGGTCGAAATCCAGGTTGTAAAGCAGATGGAAACCCTGATCAAGCGTGAGCGTGCCAGTCGGCAGGTCGGCTGCATGAGCGCAGATCGCGACCGCAAGGGCGGTGACTATGCCGAAAATTTTCCAAGCCTGCTTCATCCCATTCCAATGTCTACTTGCCGACCATCGCGAACTAATGTTCTCGGTTAGCCGTGGCTATCTCCAAAGTTTAGATGCCGACCTTGATTTTCAGGGAAACCCGTTTGCAAAAGAATTGTAAAACCAATGTCAATCTGCATAGTGTCTCGAAGTTTGACGCTTTCCCGAGCCTTTGCTAGCGTTTAGAGTTCCCTATGCAGAAAGCGAGATCTCATGTCCCTTAAGTTTCGTGGCGTTGATTTCATTGGATTCGATAGCTTGCTCAGCGACGAAGAGCGGCTGGTGCGCGACACCGCGCGCCAGTTCATCGAAGACAACCTCATTCCGATTATTGAAGAGTGCAATCGCGCCGGGCGCTTTCCGCGCGAACTGGTCAAGCCCATGGCGGACCTTGGCTTTTTCGGCGCCAGTTTGAAAGGTTATGGCTGCGCGGGCATGTCCAATGTGGAGTACGGTCTGGTGATGCAGGAGATGGAGCGCGGCGATTCCGGCGTGCGCTCTTTCGTTAGTGTTCAGTCGGCATTGGTGATGTATCCGATTTACGCGTTCGGCAGTGACGAGCAGAAGAACACTTGGCTGCCAGCTATGCAAAAAGGCGAAAAACTGGGCTGCTTCGGGCTTACCGAACCGGATTTCGGGTCCAATCCCGGTGGCATGAGGACTCGTGCACGGAAAGTGGGCAATGAGTATGTCCTGAACGGCGAAAAGATGTGGATTACGTCAGGCACGATCGCAGATGTTGCCGTGGTCTGGGCGAAGGTGGAAAACGAAGATAACAAGATACGCGGCTTCCTCGTAGAAACGGACCGGCCAGGTTTCAAGGCGCATGACATCCACGGTAAGTGGTCGCTGCGGGCATCGGTGACGTCGGGACTATCCATGCAGGAGGTACACATTCCGGAATCGAACCTGCTGCCAAAGAGCGGTGGTTTGAAGTCGCCTCTGATGTGTCTGAACCAGGCGCGGTACGGCATTGCATGGGGCGGTATCGGGGCGGCGATGGCTTGCTATGACTGCGCCCTGCAGTATTCCCTGCTCCGCAAACAGTTTCACGATAAACCTATTGCTTCTCATCAGCTTGTCCAGGAAAAGCTCACGTGGATGATCAATGAGATCACCAAGGGGCAGTTGTTGGTCCTCCAGGTCGGGCGGCTCAAGGATCAGGACAAAGCCGGGGCGCAGCACATCTCCATGGCAAAGAGAAATAACGTGTGGATGGCCCTGGAGTGCGCCCGCATGTCACGCGATATTCTGGGCGCGAATGGCGTGGCCGACGAGTATCCCCTGATGCGCCACATGATGAATCTAGAGTCGGTGAAAACCTACGAGGGCACGCACGACATCCACACACTAATTATTGGACAGAGCGTGACGGGAGTGGATGCGTTTTAGAATAGCTATCAGCTTTCAGCCATCAGCTTTCAGACAAAACCTGATCACCACAGAGGACACGGAGGGGCACAGAGGTTTCGCCCCAACCCTACTTTCTCTTGCTTTACCTGAGGCTCCGCGTTAGGCTTTTTGTGCTCTCGCGATTCTCCCTTCCTTCTTAAGCCTCACCTGCGATCTCCAGGCATTTGATGCATTGCATGTGCAAAATAAGGTAGATTTCGCCATGGCCATACAAGATATAGTGTTTTATTACTTGACCCCGGCGGGATTTGCCCGTTACAGTAGCTGCAATCTGCAACTGTGCCCCACCAGCCATGGGCGGAATTTTGTCCGAAGCAAGGGCGGAGGAACCGCATTGGTAAATAGATCGAACGCATCTCAGTCCATACGGCAAGCGGGCAATACCCGAGAGATGGCAAAGCAATCGGCGTGGGCTGCGCACAGCCAAGGAGTACACCTTGCTTAAACTGAAACGGCTGCAAATTCTCGGCTTCAAGTCTTTCTGCGACCGCACCGAACTCAAGTTCCACGGGGACGGCGTCGCGGCGATCATTGGTCCGAACGGCTGCGGCAAGTCGAACATCGCGGACGCGATTTCTTGGGTACTCGGCGAGCAGTCGGCCAAGACGCTGCGCGGATCACGTATGGAAGATGTCATCTTTGCGGGAACTCGCGATCGCAAGCCTACCGGCATGGCCGAAGTCGCGCTGACCTTGATCGATCCCGAGGTTTACGACGGTCCCGACGCAGCCGACGCTACCGAGATTGACATTGAAGATGAGATGCCTAGTGACGATTGGGATGAGGCGGAACTAAGAGCGCAGGCTGCCGAAGAAGTCGCGCGGCTGACCGAAGAAGCACAGCCGGGGGTTTCACTTACCTGCCATCGCAGCGATGCGGTTTCAGAATTTGATCCGGAGGACGAGCCGAAATTTGCGGTGTTCGTGAATCCGAATCCGCCGCCTCCGTCGGCTGCACCGAAACCCACGCCGGGCGTGGGACCACAAGTCGTATTGAAGATTCGGCGGAGAAAATTTCAGCAGCAATTTCGAGCGGGTGAGATCGTCGTGACGCGGCGATTGTTCCGATCAGGAGACAGTGAGTATCTGCTGAATGGCAAGCTGTGCCGGTTGCGGGACATTCAGGAGCTTTTTATGGGCACCGGGCTTGGGCCCGAGTCCTACGCGCTGATCGAGCAAGGACGCATCGGCCAAATTCTGAGCAGCCGGCCCACCGATCGGCGGGCGATCATCGAAGAGGCTGCGGGAATCACCAAGTTCAAAACCAAGAAACGGCTGGCTGAAGCCCGTCTCGAGGACGCCAAGCAGAACCTGGCACGCATCAACGATATCTTCGAAGAAGTCACCCGGCAGATGAATTCGCTGAAGCGGCAGGCCTCCAAGGCTGAACGTTATAGCCGCTTGCGGGAGGAGTTGCGGGCCAAGCTGCGGGTCGTGCTGGCCAGCAAGTTCGCGCAAATGGAGCAGGAGCGGAACTCGCTGGACGAGCAGATCAATCACATTTCTGAAGAGATGGGGCGGCATGGCGAGAGCGTCCAGACTTACGAAGCTGAGCAATCCGAGCGTACGCAACGGGGCTATGCGATCGAGACAGAGATTCGCGAGAACCGCGATCGGCTGAGCGAGATCAAGCTCGAGGCGGACCGCGCCCAAGCCACGCGACGTCACAATGAAGAGCGCTGCGGCGAGCTGGTGATGCGAACGGCGTCATCGCAAGCCGAGTTGGAACAAACGCGGAGTCGCCTCTTTTCGCTTGAGCAGGAGCGCGATAGCAACCAGCAAGTGCTCACGTCAGCGGCGGCAGAGCTGAGAGCTGCCCAGGAGATTCTGGCGTCGTCCCAGCAGGAGGCCACAACTGCCGCTGAGAATTTATCGGACCTGGAGCAGCGCCAGGAGGCCTCGCGCAATGCCATTCTCGAGGCAGTGGCTTCCGCGTCCAACCTGCGGAATGAAGTTACCCAGTCGGAAGAGCGCATGGCTTCGGTGAATCGCGAAGCGCAACGTCTCGAAGAGGAGATGCTGACCGCCACTTCGCAGGTCGAGGCGTTCGGCGGCCAGCGCGGGCAGTTGGCGCTCGAGTTTGAGACGATCTCGCAAAGAGTTCAGGGACTGACCAGCGAAATCACCCAGACCCGGCAGCTGATCGAGAGCAGGCGGCGTGAAGAAACCGAAGCCAAGCGCCGGCTGGATGGACTCAGAGCCGAATATGCAACTGCACTCGGCAAGCGCGCCTCGCTCGAAGCAGTGATTGCCGAGCATGGCTACTCGACAGAATCGGTACGAAAACTGTTTCAATCCGGCGCGCTGAATGGCGGACTGGCGCCGGCGGGAGTGCTGGCGGACTTTCTCGAAGTCGAGCCGCGATATGAAAGCGTGGTGGAAGACTTTTTGCGCGATGAGCTGAACTACATCGTGGTGAAGTCGTGGGACGCCGCGGATGAAGGTTTGCGTCTGTTGCGGACCGATGTTGACGGACGTGCAACTTTCCTGGTGCATCCGGAAGACTCGCAGGCGAAGTTTTCTTTCGCTGTCGATGAGGCCGCGAGGGGCGCGAGGCCGGATCAATCGGTGGTGCCGTTAAAGCAAGCCATTCGAGTGTTGAATGGTTTCGGGCGATCGCTGGAAGTCATTTTGCCAAAGCTGAGGGACGGCTACATCGTTCCCGAGCCGACGTTTGCCCGCGAACTCGCATTGCAGAATCCTGACGCGTTCTTCCTCTCGCAGTCTGGGGAATGCTTTCATAACGTAACCGTCACCGGAGGCAAGCAGCGCGCCGAGGGGCCACTTTCGATGAAGCGTGAGCTCCGTGAGGTTATGCGCTTTCTGCTCGACTTGGAATCCGCTTTGCGTAATGAAGAAATCCGCGTGATGACCCTGGGGCGGGAAATTCGGGAGTTCAGTTCCCTCCTCGAACGCCTGGAAAGCGAGCAGCGCGAAGCCGAAAAGCAAGCGATGACCTCCGGGCACATGCTGCAGCGTCTGGATTCGGAGATGGAACGCGTCTCCGAGCGGCTGACGGTGTGCCGTCAGGAGCTGCAGCGGCTGGCGGCGGAACGGGACGAGCAGGCTGCTGTCATTGCTTCGCGACAGGCGGAATTGGCAGAGTCGCAGCACAAGCGCGAAGAGCTGGAACAGGCGGCTGCGGAGGGAAATCGAGAATTGGCTGAGCTGCGCGAGCGTCGGGACGTGGTGTCGCAGAATGCTTCGCAGCAGATGGCGCGAGTAGCGACTCTTGAAGAGCGTCATCGTTCGGCATCCGCCAGCCTGGAGAGAATCGAGTCGATGGTGCGCGAGGTCGAGACGCGCGTCAATTCGATGGTCGAGCAGATCGAATCAAGCGGGCGGGAAAAGCTGGAGCGTGAAGCCGAGAACGAGCAATTGGCAAGTCGATTGGAAGATCTGCAAGCTGAGCAGAACGCCAGTGAAACTCGGGAGAGCCTGCTGCAGTTTGAATCAGAGCAAGTCCGGGCACGCCTGCAGGAGATTGACGAGTCCCTGCGCAGTACGCGGCAGCTGCTCGATCAGGCGCGTGACCGTCGGGGTGAGTTGGCGGCAATCGTTGCCAAGCTGCAATCCGACGTGCAATACATGGGCGAGACTTGCCTTAACGAGTTGGGTGTCGAGCGCGCGCAGTTGATGGCGGACGCCGGCATCAGCCTGGTTTCTGGCGAAGAACTGGCAAGCGAAGAGCAGTCAGTGCGCGATATGCGCAGTCGGCTCGATGCCATGGGCCCGGTAAACATGATGGCCCTCGACGAATATAAAGAAACCGCGGAGCGGCATGGGTTCCTGGATACCCAAAGGAAGGACCTGCTGGAGTCGATTGAGAACACGCAGGCGACCATCAAAGAAATCGACACCGTATCACGACAGAAATTCGAAGAGGCTTTCGGCAAGATCAACGAGAACTTCCAGGCTACCTTCAAGAAGCTTTTCGGGGGCGGCCACGCGTTCATGAGGCTGACCGACGAAGAGAACGCGATGGAGAGTGGCATCGACGTGGTGGCTTCTCCTCCGGGTAAGAAGCTGCAGAACGTTCTCTTGTTGTCCGGTGGCGAAAAGGCGCTTACCGCTTTGGCATTGCTGGTGGGGATCTTCCGTTATCAGCCGAGTCCGTTCTGCATTCTCGACGAAGTTGATGCCCCGCTCGATGAAGCCAACATTGGGCGCTTTACCGAGTTGGTGAAAGAGATGAGCGTGCAGACGCAGTTCGTGCTCATCACTCACAGCAAGAAGACCATGAGCATCGCGCCAGTACTTTATGGCGTGACCATGCAGGAGCCGGGTATTTCCAAGTTGGTATCGGTGAGGTTCGGAGCGACAGCTTAAGCGCTGCTTAGCTTATTCGTTGGGCACGACACAACCTCTCTGCGCGCTCATTGACTTGTCCATTTCACTCCACGTAAGATTCGCTGCCACACACGGAGTTCACATGGGCAAACATCGTACCGCCAAGGTCCAAGCTTTTTCCTCGCCACGCGGCCTGTGGCTGCTGTTCCTGGTGTTGGGTTGTGCTGCAAATCTAGCAGGGCAGCAATCTGCCGCTGGAAGCGAGAGCAGTCCACCGGGCCCGCAATCGCAGCAAAACCCCTCAGGCGCGTCTGAGGGAACCGCAGCTACATTTATTGGCTACGCGACCAACCGATCGTTCGTCTTCCCCGATATTGCCACCAGCCCTGGTCCTTTGACCACTGGGGAGAAATTCAAGCTGTTCGTCAATCAGAGTATTTCCCCGCCTTACATCATCGTGGCTGCCTCCGGCGCCGCGTTTAACCAGGCCCGCGATGTCCCTGAAGGCTATGGTCAGGGCTGGGATGCCTACGGCGGCCGCTTCGGAGCCAGCCTGGCGCGCTCGTCCAGCAGCAGTTTCTTCGGCACTTTCGTATTAGCATCTTGCCTCCATCAGGATCCGCGCTTCTTTCCTGAGAGCAGGCCTTCTTTCTGGCGGAGCTTGAAATATTCGACAGAGCGAGTCGTCGTTACTCGAAACGATGCCGGCAAAGACGTATTCAACACTTCAGCCCTGTTGGGAACACTGGCGGCGGAGGGTCTCGCCAACGCGTATTTACCTCCATCCGAACAAACCGTTGGCGAAACGCTATCGCGGTTTGGCATTGATCTGGCTTGGCGAGTTGGCGGGAATATGTTCAAAGACTATTGGCCGACATTCTTCCGCACTATGGGCTTGAACCGCCTGAAAGTGATTCCCGACCCCAGCAAACCGCAGAGGCCACACTGAATCACAAGTCTTAAAGGAGACTCGGCAAGAGACCAACCGTTCTCTTATTCTCCTCGACCGCACGGCGGACAAAAAGCGGTGCGTCCCGACTGTCCCCTGCTTGCAGATCGACTCGCTATCAACGGATCGCTGGACGGGTAGTGCAGCTGCAACGAGATCAATTGCGATTTATTAACAGTTCTCCGGCGAAACATAGCTTTGGAACCGGAACTTGGCAGGAACGCCAACTGCGAGGCGGCCCAGCTTTGGGTTCTCTTTGTGAAGCTTCGTGCTTCACTGCGCCGATTCACCAAGCTACGGTGTGATCTTGAATACAACCCCGAAGCCTTTCCCGCCTCCACTGGCGGTGCCATAAAGATTGCCGTGCGCGTCCATCGTCAACGTTCCGGCGGGCGCTCCGCCATCGGTGCCATCCGAAAATGCATGCAGTACGCTCTCCGTGCCACTCGGGTCGAGTTTGAAAACAACGCCACAGCCGGGATCGGGGCCGTTGCAACCGTTGTCGCCACCCACCTGGGTTGTGCCATAGAGATTTCCGGCTGCACCACGAATTAGTCCGGCTTGAGGGTTTCCTCCATCGGCGCCTCCAGTAAAGCTATAAAGAACCGTGAAGTTGCCGGAACGATCTATTTTGTAGATGACTCCCTTATCAAACGCACCGCCGAAGAAAGTTGTGCCGTATCCATTTCCAGCGCCGTCAGAAACTAATCCGCCGTAGGGATTACCGCCATCGTCAGCCCCGCCAGTAAAATTGTGCAACACCTTCAATTGGCCTGTCGTGTTTAGCTTGAACACGACGCCTCTTCCTGTGGAACCGCCGAGTGCGGTCGTGCCATAAATATTTCCCTTCCTATCCAGAAACAGATCGCCATAGGGATTTTCTCCATCACTGCCGGCAAAGAAATGCAGCACGCTCTCCTTTCCCGTGCTATCGATCCGGTACACCGTTCCACAACAGTTGCCCTCGTCCGACTGGACGGTAACCCCGTATAGGTTGCCGATCCTGTCATGCACGAGACCGAGCGGAAAGGAACCGTCATGTCCGGCGAAACGATGTAGCACGGTGTAGTGCCCCTTCTGGTCGATCTTGAAAACTACGCCGTAGAATGGATCACCTCCGGCGGTAGTCGTACCGTAAAGGTTTCCAGCCTTGTCTGCGGTCAGGTCACCCTGCGGGAAGCCTCCGTCCGGACCACCGAAATCCGGGTCGCCAGTAAAGGTGTAAAGGACAGTTTCCCTTCTGCTGTCGTTGAGGCGAAAAACGACGCCACAATGACAACTCTGCCCTGTGATTTCGCCTCCCCCGTAGGTCGTCGCATAAAGATTGCCCGCGTGATCGCGCAGCAATTCGGCATAAGGGTTAGCCCCGTCAGTTCCGCCGGTAAAGCTGTATAGCAACTGAAATGTTGGGCTCTCCTGAGACAGGCCGTATGGAGAACTGAGTACCACTAGCAGCGTTAGCAGGCAAAGAAGGCAAGAGGGAGTGACAAAGCGTCGGCTGGGATCCATACAGGTACTCCTTTTCCCGCGAGTCGTCCTCCGACCATCAATAGACGCTCACGTCCAGAAACTTCTGGCGGGTGCACATTATGCCATAGTTCTACCAGATCGTCGGGACTTTCAATGACATGGCGATGTATCTCCAGTTGTCGCCGCGGCCCTCTTAATCGCCACTGTTAATTCATGGAATCACGATGAACGGCACGTTGCTGGTCAGCACGCCGCCAGGCGTGGTCACGGTGACATAGCCGGTGCTCGCGCCAGTGGGAACAATAGCAATTAAGAATGTGTTACTCCGCATGACGGGAACCCTCCATGATTGAGTTTGTGAACTTCTGTAACAGAGAGACAGGAGTTTGGCGCGCATCGATATTCTGTTGTCCGGAGCAACCGGTCAAGAGTCCAATGGACTACAACGAATCCCCGATTCATACAGAGGTATGGAGCAACGCAGCGGGAAAGATCGCTCGGTAGAAAACGGCGTCTCGGTCTGCTTGCGCTGAAACGCCCTGGGTTGACGACGAGGAAATGACTTAGAAATCAGGTGATTTGACTCATTGGCCTCAATGAGCGCGATCGCGCGATTTATCAACAGTTACGCTGGCGGCGCATGAGCAAGCCCAAGGGCACGCGTCGAATGACGAGAAGCTATGGCGTGATCTCGTAGGCGACGCCTTGGTTGCTCTGCCCGCCGTACAGCGTTACTCCATAAATATTGCCATCCGGCCCGACAGTGGGCGTGTCCGAACCCCAACCGTCCGTGCCGTTGAACTTGTGCACCACCGTGTAGGTCCACTGGTTGCCCTTTTGCGGCGACAGCTCAAAGACCACGCCACAATACGTGCCGCCGAGACACAGCATGTTGCCCCCACCGGCCGCACCATACAGGTTCCCCGCTTGATCGATCGCCAGTCCATGGAGC
>Ga0335081_10006565_pt1 | contig 18546 bp, 22 predicted proteins | sample Lox_Sample_35_FD_206713 | JGI IMG/M metagenome (GOLD analysis project Ga0335081, IMG submission 206713) | Soil microbial communities from Loxahatchee National Wildlife Refuge, Florida, United States - Lox_Sample_3.5 | ecosystem: Environmental > Terrestrial > Soil > Wetlands | place: USA...
CGCGCAGGCTCACGAGGAAGCCGGCCTTCGGCCGATCGCCTGCGGGTGCCGTGAGGCGGCTGTGGACCGCCATGGCCTGTGCAGCGAATTCGATGCCGCAGGCGGCGCCGAGAGCGTCGCCGCGGCGTAGCGGATTGCCGGGATCGCGATGCCGGCGCGAGACGCAGGAAATCGAAGTCTCATCCCATCGTAACACGCCGTCGAGCAGGCACATGGCGCCGGCATGCGGGATCAGCTCTGCGATCTGTGTCCGGTCGAGAAGCATCACGCGCGCGTGGCCACTTGGTCGCGGATCGTCACCGCGGCCGCGGCGACCGGCGTCACGGCGACGGTCAAAGCGAGGCCCGGAACGTAGTCCACCGTCAAGACCGCGCTCGAGCGGCGCGCAAGCGCCGCGAGAAGCGGCAGGCTGCGCGCTGCCGGCACGCCGCGGCACAGCGCCTCGAGGCTGGCCGGTTCCATGGGGGCGGGAATAGCGGGGCGAGCGTCCTGGCGGACATCCAGCCGCGCCATGACCGTCGCCGTCGGTGCGGGGGTGAAGAGGAACGCCGTGCCGAAGGGCGCGCTGATCGGACGCACGCTGTTCAGCGGTTCGGGATAGCAGAGATCGTAAGCGATGAGCGCCACTGCCTGCTTTTCGACCGTCACTTGAACCGCCGCTTCCAGGAGACCGGCGGCGAAACTCGCGTCGTGGCAACAGAGGCTGGTCGATGGCGCATGCGAGCCGGAGGCGATGCTCCAATAGCCCGCCGGTGCATTGTGCACGGAGTTGTGAAAGCGCGTCGGTGAAATGTCAGGAGCCGCCGACGCCAAAGCCTCGAGGATCGCGTGCAAGGTTTCGCCGTCGCCGCCGGAGGAGGTGAAGATCGTCGCCGTCTCCTCGGGATCGCGGTCGGCGGCGGTGAAGACTTCCGTCGCCAGGGCGAGCGCGAGCTTCACCGTCTGCACGGCGCGGCGGCGCTCATTCGCCGGCAGCAGTGGGCTTGCCGGCACGACGGTCGGCCGCGCCTCATAGGGCTCGGCGCCGGCCAGTACGGCGCGGGCGCGGTCCCAGCCTTCGAGTCCAGGCCCGCGCAAGGCGACGGCTTCGACATAGAACTGCACTACGGCGCCCGCCCGACGATGATGCTGCAATTGGCGCCGCCGAAACCAAAGGAGTTGCTGAGCACGCGATCGGGGCTTGCCGCCACGGCTTCGATCAGATAGTGGCTCTTGAAAGCGGGATCGACACGCCTTGTATGGGGACTGCCCCACAGCCAACCTTCGAGGATGCTCAACGCCGAGAACAGTGCCTCGACGATGCCCGAGGCGCCGAGCGTGTGTCCGGTATACCCCTTGGTCGAGCTGCACGGCGTCGCCGTGCCGAAGAGATCCGACACCGCGCGGTCCTCAGCGGCGTCACCGACCGCGGTCGCCGTGCCGTGCAGGTTGATGTAGTCGATCGCCGCCGGTTTCATCCCGGCCGCCGCCAGCGCTCGTTCCATCGCCATCCGCGCGCCAATCCCCTCCGGGTGCGGCGATGACATGTGATAGGCATCGCTGCTCTCGCCGACCCCAAACAGCAGAACAGTCTCGTCATCCGCCTTTGCCGGCGGCTTCTCGAGGAGAGCAAAGCCGGCGGCTTCGCCGATCGAGATGCCGCGGCGGTCGGCATCGAAAGGACGGCATGGTTCGTCCGACATCACTTCGAGCGACCGGAAGCCGAAGAGCGTAGTTGCGCAGAGCGAATCGGCACCGCCCACGATCGCCGCATCGCAGACGCCGGCCGCGATCATCCGGGCGGCATGGCCGAAAACCTTTGCCGTGGTCGCACAAGCGGCAGAGACCACATAGGCCGGGCCACCAAGCCCGAGCCGCGTTCTTACGAATTCGCCAAGCGAGTAGGTGTTGTGCGTGCGCGCATAGTCGAAATCGACCGGCAACGCGCCGCTCTTCGAATCGCGGCGCCGGTAGGCGGTTTCCGTCTGCAGCAATCCGGCGGTGCTCGTGCCAACGAAGACGCCGATCCGTTCGGCACCGTAACGGTCGCGCGCGGCAGCGACCGCCTCGTCGAAGCCGTCCTGTTCGAGCGCCATCGCCGCCAGCCGATGATTGCGGCAGTCGAAGCCGGCGAGCGCTCCGTTCAGCGGCACCGTGTCGAGATGCGGCACCTCGCCGACGAACGTGGACTGCGGCGCGGGCGCGAAACGGCAGAAAGCCAGCCCGCTCCGCCCCTGGCGCAGGGCTGCAAGGGTCGCTTGCCGACCGGCCCCGAGGCTCGTGACCAGGCAAAAGCGGCTCAGCGCGAGGGGTTGCATTGTGCTGAAAAGTTCCGACTGACGATCCGCTCCAGAGGCGCATCCTAACAGCGGCGTTAGTTTCGGGGAACCCCTGGCGCGGCGTGCGGCGGTGAGGCCGCCGGGGCGGAAGGCCTTGCCAGAGCGGGCGCGGCAGCGGTGCTGCGGGTTTGCGCAATTGCGGCCAGCGCGCTGTCGACGCCTGCCGCTGCTTGTTCGATGGCGCCGTAGTAGCGTTCGTAAAACTGCGTCAGCTCCTCTTGCTCGCGCTGAGTGTGCGCATCATGGCTGGCGACGAACTCAGCCAAGGGACGACGATGTCGTTCGATCTCGCGATAGAGCGCCGCGAAATGTTGCAAATTTGCTTGCAGATCCGTGTAGCGTGGGTCGGCATAGATTTGCGCGAAATGGCCGGCGTAGGAACCGAAGATCGGATCGTCGTAGAAGATAAGGCGAAGGTCCGTGTCGTAGAGATCATTCGCCTGATCCGCAGGTTCGGCCTCGGCCAAGGCACCGGGCGCGGTCGGCAGGATGCTCTCCTGCAGCAGCGCCCGGCGTGCAGCGGCATCGCCGTAGATCGCATCTGGGTCGTCGATCGGAAAGTCGTTCGTCCGCCGCATCAGATCGACGAACTCGTTTTTAGGCACGGGAAAGTCGAACGCGGCCAGAAGCGGCGATTGGCCGGTCGGCCAACGGGACCAGATGCCGGCGGTCGCCAGGGCATTGTGATTGACGTGCGAGCAGTTGTTGTTGAAGACATTCCACTCGAATTCCTTGGCGCCGTTGCGGTAGACGGCATTGAGACCGTTCAGATAAGCGACGATGCGCGTCATCTTGTCCCGGTCCAGCGGCACGCGCGCGCAATACCGGTCGCGGCCGAAGCCGATCGCGTAATCGGTTGCGACCGATACCTCGTACATGTAGTCGCGCCGCGACATACGCGGCGGCTTGTCGTCGAATACCGCGTCATGAAACTCGATGCCGTCATAGATGCCCATGGCCTTGGCGCGGGCTTGCGTTTGCTCGTAGACCGTCCGCGTCAAGCGCTCCCCCGGCTGCAGCGTTCCGTGAAAGACGAAGTCATGCCCCTGGGTGGCAACCCACTCGGCGTTCTTGAAATGGGCGTTCACGCTGACTCCGACGCCGCGCTCGGAGAGCGGCGTATCGGGCGGGCAGAGCCGGATGACGGGGTAGCCCGCGTTGCTGTCCCGACAGACGCCGTTCAAATAGAGGATGGAGTGCCCGCCCATCCCGCTGCTGATCTCGACGCCGAACCCGGGCTTCTTCTTGAGTTCGGATACGGCGCAGACCTTGGCATAGTAGGGAAACAGCTCAGAGTAGAGTCGCTCGTCGCTTGCGGTTGCCACTCGATCGATATGCGCGGTGCTGCACGCTGCGAGGCCGAGCACGGCGAGGGCGGCAGGGAGGGAGCGGAGCGCGGGCATCAATCGGATTCTCTTAGCCTCGGGGGCAGAGCAGCATGGGTCAGCGCTCGATGCAAGTGCCGCCTCGTACCCATCAGCGGCGTTCGGCCGAGAAAGGTCGGAGCGTGAGGAGTTGCCGCCAAAGGGACGTCCATGTTGCCCAGTCATGCCCGCCTTCGTCCCGCACGACGCGGCCCTCCGGCAGCCGCTCGCCAAGCAAGGCGTGGCCCTTGGCGAAGCGATCGGTTCGACCATAGCCAAGATAGAGTGCCGGTCGCGGCGGCATCGCAACCAGGAAGTCTTTGAGCCAGGCGAGCATTTGGCGCTCACCGTCACCTCCCGCGACGTATCCCGGTTGCCACAGCACCAAGCCTCCGGCGTCCCCGATCTCGGCGACTGTGCCGGGTGTCCCGAGAAAGGGCGCGATCAGGATCACGCCTTCGGCGACGCCCGGATAGGAGCGCGCGTGGAGCAGCGCCCCCATGCCGCCCAGCGAGAGGCCGAGCAGCCATAGTCGCGTCCGCCCGTCTGCGCGCTCGGGAGCAACGATCTTCCGCTCGATCTCCTCGGCGACCGTTCCCGCCAAATAGCCGTCCAGTGCCGGGCGTGCGGCGATGATGTCGAGCGGCCCGGCCATGTCCCAAGCGGCCTGAATGAAACCGCGCTCGGCGAATTCCGCAGGCTCGATGCCGAAGCCGGGAAGCATGACCAGCAGGGGCAGATCGCCGGGTCGTGTCGGCGAGGGGTAGCGGATGATATCCATGCCGGCTAGCGATCGCCCACACGGGCGCCGAGCCGCGGCGCTCCATCGACCGCGGCGGCCGCCCTGCGCTCGCCGGCGCCGCCGGTGCTGAGGATCGCCGAGAAGATGAGGCTCAGGAAGGTGCCGCAGGCGACGGTAATGCCGATATCGTGCAGCACCGGAATGCCCGAGAACGAAAGAATGCCGAAGCCGAAATCCGTACAGAGATTGGCGAGTGCGAGCGAGGCGGTCGACCGCTCGCGATGCGCTTGCTCGCGCCGCTGGCGCTCGAAGAAGAGGGCGTAATTGGAGCCCACGGCGATGATCAGCAACAGGCCAACGAGGTTGAAGATCGATAGTTTGCGGCCACCCACGGTGAGCAGCGCAGCAGTGACCACCACGGACGCAACGAGCGGCGCGACGATGGCGAAGACGCGTGCCGGCGAGCGAAGACTGGTCAGCAGCAACAGCAGAATGACGAAGCTGCCGACCAGCGCCAGCAGCACCGCCTCGCGTTGATAGGTCCGGAGCAGCTGATCGGAATCGTGCTTGAGATCGACGAGGGCAAGACCGGGTTGGCGGAGCCCCGCGATGGAAGCGGCGATGCGCGCCGCATCATGAACGCCGCTGAGCGAAAGGACCGCGATCCATTCTCCTTTGCGCTCGAACAGCATCGAGGCGAATTGCAGCTTGAGCGCGGGCGGCAGGGCGGCGGTGGTGAGCAGCGGCGCCGCGCGTGCCGCGGCGGCGTCGCGCAGGAACGGGGCGAAGATCTCGGCGCGAAACGGCAGACCGGCCAGCGCCTCTTGCAGCCGAACCTGCAGGATCTCCGGCGGCGGTAGCGCCGCTTGGCGAGCGCGCTGTGCTGCATCGCTCGGCAGGATGCGATCGGGCGCATCGTACCCAGAAAGGGCACCTTGCGGTACGAGACCGTCGAGCAGAGTCGAGATGCGTGCGCTCGCCTGCAACGCCTGCTGCTCGTCCGGTGCGGTGAGCACGACGAGGTAGCGGACGTCCGGAGCGCCGAGATCGTGGCGCAGCGCGCGATCGAGCGCCTGATCGGCGGCTGGGATCGGGCTCAGCGCCGCCAGATCTTCCTGCCAGAATCCGCCGCGATGGGTGAGGAGAAGTGCCGCGCCGATCAGCGTGAGCAGCAGGACCGGAAGGCGCAGCTGCCGCGCCCGGGCCATCAAGAGCAGCAGCGGCGTCGCGAAGAAACCCGCGCTCGGCGCGGCAAAGCCGCGCGGCAGCAGCGCGGGAAGCACCCAGCGCGTGACGACCAGGGCCACTACCAGGCCGGTGATCGAGAAAAGGCCGAGTTGCGCGAACCCCGTGAAGCTCGAGAAGAGCATGGCGCTGAAACCGGCGATCGACGTCGCCATGCCGAGGCGCAGCGTCGGCCAGATCCGCGACAGCGTGGCGGCCGGCGACGTCCCCGGGTCCGTTTGGGTGAAAAGGTAGATGGCGTAGTCGACGGACTCGCCGATCAGCGTCACGCCGAATCCGAGCGTGATCCCGTGCACGAAGCCGAAGCCCAGCGCAACGGCGGCGATCCCCGCCAGCGCGCCGCTGGCGACGGGGAGGAGGCCGAGGAGTAGCGCGCGCAGCGAGCGATAGGCGAAGAGGAGTAGCGTTGCAACGACGACGGTGGCGATCAGCGAGAAGCGTGTCGCATCGCGCTGCATGCTGGCCCGCGTTTGCACCGCGAACACGGCGGGCCCGCTTTCGACGAGCCGCGCCTCTGCCGCGCCAGAGATGTCGCGCTTTGCCGCGGCGACGGCGTCACCAATCGCGGCAAGGTCCTGCTGCTGTGCATCGATATCGAAGCCTGCGGCGCGTGTCTCCACGAGGAGGACGGCGCGGCGATCATCGGCCGACATCCAGACGCCGTTGCGGCTGTGCGGCCGCGCGCTGCCAGCGAATTGGTCGATCAAGGTGAGGATCTCGCCGGTGGGGTCGGCAGGCAAGGATTGCTCGACCAGCACCCCGATGTCCGACTGGAGCAGCCGGAGATCGCTTTCAAGCGCCTTGCGCAGCCCGGCGGCGGTGAACCGGTCGGCAGCGACCCCGGGGCTCATGAGATAGCGGTTGCGCCAGAGATAGTCGCGCTCGCCGGAAAGCCCCGCTTCCTCTCCATTGTTCACGGCCAAAAAGGCTGGATCGCCGCGCAGACGCTGGCCAAGGTTTCGGCTCAGCGCGGTAAGCGCGTCCGGCGGCGCTCCGTCGAGGCCCAGCAGGATGAGCCGCGAGACGACGCCGTTGCGCACCTGATCGACGAGCACCTGTTGCGCGGCGGAAGGCGACCGCGGCAGAAAGGCCGCCATATCGGTGCTGAGGCTGGTCCGCGCTATCACCGCCCCGCAGATCGCCAAGCCGATGATCCACAGGCCCAGCGCGACCCGGCGCTCAATGCGCATCGTGAATGTCTTCGACGATGCTCATTTCGGAGTGATCGCCGTCGCCCTGTTCGGTGTTGACGGCACGGATCAGATCGCCGCTGCCGCCGATCCGGATCCATTGCACGAGCTTCCGCAGCCGTTCGTCCCTCGGCTGCAGCTCGATTTGCCATGATGTCGGTCCGCCCGCGAACTGCACCGTATAGAAACGCTCTAGGGCGGGCAGATCGCCGGCGAGCGTGGCGCGAATGCCTTCGACGAAGGCCGCGACTTCGGGATTGCTCGCAAGCGACATGGTTCGCGTGCGATCGTCCGGCCCGCCTTCGACCGTGAGCATATCGCCGCTCAACGCCAAGCGCTCGCGCTGCGGCGACACCGTGATCTTCTGGACCTGGTCCGGCGCGACGTAAAGCAGCGTCCCAGAGGCGATAAGAGGCTGGTTCAGGACGCGCAGCGTCTTGCGTTCGACGAATTGGCCCGAAGCGGATTTAACCTGCTGCAGACTCGCCATCAGTTGCGGCAGTCCCCATCGCGGCGCTTCTGCGGTCGGAGGTTGCGCGGCAGCAGGAAGCGCCACAACGACCAGGAGCGCTAGAGCGAGCGCGCGAGCATGCCCCATTTCATGCCCAGAAATCATAGAAATTGAACCAGTTGAATGGTGCCGCGCGGCAGTGATCCTCAAGGCGCTCGACATAGCGGCGCATGGCCGCTTGTGCCTCCTCACCGCGATCGCGCGACGTCGGGCGTTGCGGGTCGATCAGTGATTCGAAGCAGACCTCGTATCGCCGGCCACCGCGGTAGACGCCGAACATCAACACCACCGGACGCCGCAGCAGGACCGCCATCCGAAAGACGCCCAGGGGAAAGCGCGCCGGGTCGCCGAGGAAGGAATGGCGGACCCCGTCTTCGTCGTAGAGGCTGCGATCGCTGAGCATGCCGACGAAGTCGCCACGCTCCAGGCGTTCGCCCACCGCAATCATGGATCCGGAGCGGCCGAGGCCGATCACCTCCGTCGCCAGCTGCGGGTTGATCGCCGACAGGACGGCGCGGATCTTGCGCGCGTTCTCCTCGTACATGACGAGGCCGATGCGCAGGTCAGGTTGCCGCCGCCCGACGGCGCGCGCGACTTCGAAGCTCCCGAAATGCGCGCCGAGCAGAATGCAGCCGTTCCCCCGCTTCAGGATGTCGAGGACGATGTCTTCGCCCTTGACATGGATGTCGAAGCGCTGAGTCTGATCGTTCAGCAGAAAGACGCGATCGAGAATGCATGAAGCAAAGCAATGGAAATGGCGAAAGACGTCGCCGATCCCCGGTTTGCGACCGAGCACGCGCGCAAGATAGGAGCGCGATGCCCGCCGCGCCGCTCCGGCAAAAAGAACATAGTGAACGCAAATGGGGTAGAGGAAGAGCCGTGCGGCCGGCCGGCCGAGACGGAGCGCCAGCCAGACGAAGAACTTGATGAGGGGCAGGGCGCCGCGTTCCCGCCGCGTGATCCAGTCCGGCTGTGACGCCTCCGCCGTCACAACCGCCCCAGCCCGATCTGCAGAAGTCCGATGAGGACAAGTCGCTCGGGATTGCGCGCGCGGCACTCGAAGGCGGTTTGGCCGTCGGGGCGTCGCTCCCAGCGAAGCTCGAGCGTCTCGCCGGGCCGCACGGGATCAAGGAATTTTGCCGAGCGAATGGTGAAGTCGTCGACGCCGGCCGCGCCGCCAATCGCGTGGATTGCCTCATCGAGCAGCACAGCACCGGGAATGATCGGATTGTCCGGGAAATGACCGGCGGCTGTCGGGTAGTCGAGCGGGTAGCAGATCTCGTGCACGTGCCACATGCCGCTAGGCAGAACCGTTTCGCGCCGCCAGGCGCAGCAACGCCTCGCGCGGCAGCTTGCCGAGGCTATTGCGGGGCAGGGCATCGACCAAAACAAGCGGTCGCGGCAGGAAGGCTGGATCGACGCGCTCGCGCAAGGCGGCGAGGATGACCTCCGGCGCAACTCCCGGCGCGACGACGAAGGCCATGAGCCGCGTCACCCCTTCGCCTTCTGCTTCCGGCATCAGGAACGCGCCGTCGAGAACGCCGGCGATGGCGGTGAGCTGGCGGTCGAGATGGGCCAGTGAGCTGCGCTTGCCGGCGATGTTGACGAGATCCGCCGTGCGGCCATGGAGCCGAAACCGGGTCGGGCCGTCGAGTTCGATCACGTCGTGGAGCAGGGTTGCGGTTTCGATCGGTTCGCCTTCGGCCCAGGTGCCCTGATCGTCCTGGTGCAGCGATATGCCCTCGAGGCAATGCCACAGCGATTCCTGAGCCGTCCGGCGCGTCGCGATCTGTCCCGCCTCGGAGCAGCCATAGATTTCGAGCAGCGGCGCCGCAAATCGCGCTTCTGCCTGGACCGCAATGGCGTGCGCGAGAGGCGCCGTGGCGGAGATGACGAGGTCGACCTTCGGCAGCGTCCCGGATTCAGCAAGAAGGGCGCTGATATGGATGGGGGTGGTGACCAGAATGCGGCCGCGTGGCGATGATTCCAAAGCGGCGGCGACGTCACCGGGGTAGAAAGGACGCTCCGCCTGAAGCACGAGGGCGTGTTGCAGCGCCAGCAGCAGCGTGGATTCAAGCCCATAGCTGTGCTGGTGGGGAACCGTGCCGACTACTGTCGCCCCCGCGAGCGCCGCGGCGCCGAGCCGCGCGCCGGCCGCCAAAGCGCTCCGAGCGAGGGTGCCCCAGGATTTCGGCGTTGCCTTGGGGCGTCCGGTAGAACCCGAGGTGAACAGCAGCACGGCCGGCTGTGCCCCCGACAGGCTCGGCAGCATCGGCTCGGCACCGCTGTCGAGTTTGGCGGGATAGAGCGTCGTTGGAACGGAAACGGCGGGAGACGCGGCGGCGTCGGTCAGGCAGTAAAGATCAGGATAGTCAGCGGCAAGGGCTGCAATTGTCAGCGCCGCATCGTTCGGCGGCAGCAGGGTCACCTGCCTGCGACTGAGCGCGGCAGCGAGCCCGACGGCAAAGCGATAGCGATCGGCGCAGAGGTTGAGCACATATTGGCGGGGCGGCAGCTTGGGGCCGAGGGCCGCGACGTCGCGCAGGAACTGCTCAGCGGTGATGCGCAGGCCACCGCGCACCGCGAAAACCGCGTCGGGCCCGGGGTGGCGGATGAGCGGATAGTGGGGGCCTAGGGCATCGTGACGCACGCGCGCATCGCTCTCGCCTTGGCGCCAGCCGCCTTCCATCAGCCCGACCTCGTCTGCCAGAGACCGCTCGTGACATGGCCGACCATGCGGATCATGTCCGCCGGTGAATGGCGCGGGGCATTTTTCAAGAAAAACGGTCGGCAGGTATGCTCGGCGAGGAACATAAGCGCCAGCAAGGGAAGATTGAGCACGTTGACGAAGAGCGACCAGTCTGCGAGGGGCGCCAGAAGGAAGAGGGCCAGCGACGTTGCGAGCTGCGCGGCGAAGAAGCCGCACCAAACCCAGGTCACGCGGCGCGTGTAGGCGGCCATTTCGGGAGAAATGGTCCCATACATTCGGCGCGCCAGCCCGGTAATCAGCGCATCGCGTCCGGGCCGCAGCGTCGCGGCGAACATCGTCAGCAAGCCGAGATAGACGAGCGCATGCGGCAGGCCCGACGCGGCCACAAGACCGAGATCGATAAAGCGGCCTCCACCGATCGTCGCCACCAGCCACGTCCAGCCATGGCCGACCAGGGCAACATGCAGCATCAGCGGGCACGCGCCGAGCGCAATCAGCAGCCGGCGCGGCACCGGCGATGTCTCGGCCATTCAACCTGCCCGGTGTTGCTGAATATATGAATTCAAGCTGCGCAGGGAGCTGAAGATTTCTTTGTTATTCTTGTCATCCGCGCGGAGCTTCACGCCAAATTCCTTCGATACCGCCAGCGCAATCTCCAGCATGTCGATCGAGTCGAGCCCCAGCCCTTCGCCATAAAGCGGCGCCCGCGGATCAATCTCCGGCGGCGCGATCTCGAGATTGAGCGTCTTGACGATCAACCGCGCCAGCCCGGCCTCTTCGAGGCTCTGCCCGAGACCATTACCATTCATCGTGTTCATGGAGCGACATCTCTCGGCGAATTAAGCGCAACATGGACGGCGCGGCTCCCGCGTCCAACCCATCGCTCGACACTGCACAAGGTCTTACCCCCCAATCTATTCTGACAAAGTTAAGCGAGAATTTCCACTCGCATGCGCAAGTTCTGCGGTAGACCAGAGGCAGAACAGTTGCGATTCCAACGGGTTATAGGTGTGTGTTGTCGGCAAGAGTTGTTGCCCGGCCAGGGCAATAGCGGTTACCGTACCTCTGAAACTGCGTCTTGAATAGGCGACGGAACGCCGCTTGGAGCAGCAGATCAAGCGGCTCGGATTACGTTCCCTAGTATCGCGCCAGGCGATGCGAGCCGGGTCCGCGGAAGACCGTGACCCCCGCCTCGGTCTCGACGGTCGCCTTGGCCGGGGGCGGCGGCGCGGCTGCGGCGGGCGGCACCGCCCTGGCGAGGACGACGACCGTCCCCGGTGCGCCGCCGGCGGTTGGCCAGCCATCCCAGTCGTCCCAATCCGCTGGGCCCCAGCCCCAACCCCAGCCGAAGGGCGAAGAAAAGCGCGACCCGAACCGATTGAAGCCGAATCGATTGACGCCGAAGCTGGTGAAACCGAAGGCGCCGAAGCTGCCGTTGAAGGCAATGGAGCCGCTGAAGCCGTGGAAATGGTTGAAATGCCGGGCGAAATGCGGATGGGAGCCAAACGAGACATGGGCCCCGCCGCTGTGCCCGGCGGCGGCCGGCACCGCGCTCAAACCGACGAGCAGCAACCCCAGCGATAGCGATCGACGCATGATCTGCCTCCCTTGGCGATCCCGCGACGGGATAAATAAAACAACGCAGGCGCTAGGAAATTCCGGCTGAAATGGATCATCGCGAAAGCGACCGCGCCGCGCGACGACGCGCCGGATCGACTTCCGGAAGAGCTGCCGGCATAACGGTGCCGAGGGCAGGGGGCTCTTTCCCGGCCCTTGGCAGCGGCGAACAGGGGGCCTCTCCCATGCGCGCCGCCCGAGGCGATGCGACGACCGCATTGGCAGGGAAATAGTGGTGGAATATCATGGCCGTCGAGCGGGGAAAACCCCGCCTATGCGTGGGGAGGTTGCAATGCGCAGGCTGCTACTGCTGCCAGTAACAGTATTGCTCGCGGCATGCACATTTACCGAAGGCTTCGTACCCTCGACTGCAAAATCGACGTACCAGGCCGACGTTGTCGAGATGGCAAAAAAGGTTTGTACGCCAGAGGGGAAGGTCGCCGTCTTCTACAGCAAAACGGGCGCCGCCAGTTCCGTCCCGTTTGACAACGCAAGCGAAGCGGGCTTCGACTGCGAGCCCGGGCAGCCGGCGTTCGTCACCAACCCGACGCACCCGACGCGCTGACACGGGTGCGAGTCAGCTCGCGCCCAGGGCGCGGCGGCAGCATATCCCGCCCCACGAGCGGCAGTGGGGCGGGCTGGGAAATCAGTTAGATCGCGCGTCGCACGGCATGGTAGGCGACGAGCAGCACGATCGCGCCGCCAATGGCGACAAGAATGCTGTAGAGATTGAGGCCGCTCACACCCTCATGGCCGAAAAACGCCATGATCCAGCCGCCGACGAGGGCGCCGACGACGCCGAGCACAATATCGAGAATAAGACCCTCCCCCTCCTTGTTGACAATCTTGCTGGCGACGAAGCCGGCAATGAGGCCGAGGATGATCCAAGCGATGATCGACATGATCTTCTCCTCACCGTAGACCCTGCTGCTACGAACGTCGTAGAGGGGATGGTCGTCCCTACCACGACGCGTGGCGCAGCGAAACTTCCGGAAAGGGCCGTCGCCCGCGGTTAGGCCGAGCGTAACGCAACGCGCGCACCTTGCTCGGGACTGAGGAGTGCAAGATGCCGTCTCTCACAGAGTTTTGCCTGTTCATTGCAGCCTTTGCCGCAGCCTATGCCTTTGGCGACGACGTGTTGCGCGGCCTTCGCCTGGTGCGACGCTCGGACCGCCGGAAGCGAAGATGATTGGCTGAGGCGGGTGGGCTCACATGGTGAGCCCCGCTCCGATCGGGATCGAAGCGGGGCTCTGTCGGACCCCACCCCTTCCGCCAGGAAAGAGATGGCGCTCATTGAAAACAGGGAATTCGCGCGCAGGTTCCAAACGGCAATCGCGGCCTTGGCCCTCGGCTATCGCCCCGGCAGTGATGTTCGTGACGCGCTTGGCACGCGTCATCTAAGATTCCTTTTGATGGCGCCGTTTGCGCCGGTCCCGCCACCGGGCACGCACCGCCACTCCCGCGCAGAACAGCAGGACAACGATCACAAACGCGATGTAAACGCGCGTGCTCAAAGCCTGACGACCACGGCAGTTCCGACCGGATTATTTGTTCGACCGGCTTGCCTTTATTAGCGCAGCACCGGCGGCAAAAGGAAAGCCCTGCTCGGCGCTTTGCTGGCCGGAGTCGGCCCTAGCGGAACCGCTCGAGCACGTCGACAACGCTTGTCCACCACTCCACGCGGTCGGCCCGGCCGAGCCGGCGCTGAAACTCCGCGGCGCGCCGAGCGATCGAGAGTGCATCGGCGTGGCCGTTCGCGTAGATCATCGCGCGGGCGAAGTGGAGAAGCTCGTTATCGTCGGCGCCACCCATTTCAGGGCAACAGACGCGGTGGAACGCCGGTTCCGGTTGTCGCTGACCGGCTCCTGGCGTGAGGAGCCGGACGGGGTACTTCACTCCGCTGCTTGATCGCGCTTCGTTCTCCTTGCCGCTCTCAGCGCGGCCATGCCCGTCCGGCTGCGTTCGCGACGGCGATCGCAGAACTCGCACTGTCCGGGGGGCGCAAGGAGCTCGGCCGATCTAGCCCGTCGCCTTCTTTTGAGCGGCGGGCCGACTTCGGCTACCTCCGGCGGAGCGATCGCAGCGTTCGAGCGCGCGGGCGGAGGCGCTTGGCGCTGGCGGTTCGGGCAATTCCACCGAACGTGCCCCTCTTCCCCACATCGCGTGCAGCGGATCAACGACATGCGCCGGAGAATACCATCGGTGTCTGTTGGCAAGCGTGTTAGATAACAGACCTGGAGTGTTTGATAACAGAGGCAGCTTGAGGCCGCTCACTGCCGCTTGCGCTTCTTCGGAATCCGAGGCGCGGGACGCTCTATGTCCAGCGCGTAGGCCTCCAGCTCCGCCGCCAGCCTCTCGAGCTCGACCGAAAGCGGTAATGTCGTTGTAGCCGCTAAGCCACGGAGAACCATGGCTTTGCCCCTTAGGTAAGCGGCATCGATGCCGGTCTGCAGCATGGGGATCTCGGCTGCCGCCAACCGTCAACCGGCCATGTCCAGCAACGGATAGAGCTTGATGCGGTCGGCAAGCACGATGAAGAGCTTCCTCGCCTCATCGCAGAACGCACCCGTATTGGCGCGGAGCTCGGCTTCCGTCCACTTTCGACCGAACGACTCCACCGACGGTTTGACGCCGCCCATCTCGGTCGCGAACTTCTTCGCAGTCTCGCGGACGCTTGCATCGGCATGTTGGATAAGCCGCGGGTAGAGCGACTGATCTTCCATCGCGAGGTGGATGGAAAGTTTGCCCAACAGTTTTGAAACCAGGTTCCGCGCCTCGGCGGCAGCGCCCGCAAGCTTTGCCGGGTCGAGCAGCGGCTCAATGCTGTGAACGATTTCGACAAGCTCGGCGTGTTGCTTTCGGTATGTACCGGACGCAGCCATTTGCCCTCCAAGATAAATTGTGTCCCAGGCGAGCCAGGGTGTGGGACGCCAATAGAACCCCCATCGGGGCGCGAGCATGGCCGCAAGCCGTTAAAGAGTTGCTATAATAGTGAGTTACTTTCCAAATCTATTCTACTTTAGATAGGCTGTCGGCCAAAGGAATGGCGAGGCCGCGGTCGCCCTGACACGGGTGGCGCCACGTCCTCGGTGGATTGGAAGGCCATGATCTCGCGTGAATTGGGTATTGCAATCCGACCCGGAGCTGACATGCTATGAGCAATTGCTATGCTATTGAGCAATTGATTGGCCCTAGTAAGGCGAATCATGGCGGGGGCGGATGGAGGGAAAACCCGCGTCGGCGACGGGTGCAAGCGTCGCAGTCCAGCTGAACGAATTTGCCGATTTCGCACGCCAAATCATTGTCATAATTGATCAACTCTCTCAGTCGACGACGGCCGCGCTTGACACTGTGGGATGGCATTCCGGCCATGCCTTCGCTCTGAGGGCTGATCTGGCACGAGTGGCTGAATGCGCCGATAAGGCGAGGCGCGGTGCGGCGCCGACAGCAAGCTCCGACGCTTGATCTGTACCATGACAGACGCCAACTGACCCTCCGAAACATTCGCGATGCCGCCGACCCCGCCAACCGATCCGGCGACCGAAGCCGCAGACCTGCTGAACCTCGCCTCTTGGTGCTCGTGGACGGAGCTGACAGAGCTGATATCCGGCTGCGGGTCCTCTGGTCGAACTTCCAGCAGCGCCGTCCGGCATCATTGAGGCGGCGCAAGAGAAAGGACCCCGTCGGGGGCTGGGAAAGACGGGGCCCAAGTTTAGGGAGTTGATCTGCCAACAGCCCCTTCGCGCGCAACGTTCCCACAAAGAAAAGCCCCCGCCGAAGCGGGCCGTGACCGCGGCTACGGCACGTTCGGAACGTACCTCACGCTCTTCGGGGTATTGGGTGAGGGGCTGGCGGATGGGGTGTCCGCCTGATGCTCCGAAATTTGCGCGCCATCTCGTCAAGCTCCTGAACGGCCTCTGCCCGGAGACGGATCGTGGCGCTCGACGTTGGAGGATGGAACACCGGACAGACCTTCGCGCTGATGGCGGAGCTGGCGCAAATGGCGAGGTGCCCGGAAAGGGCGAAGCGGGACGACGGTTGATCGGCGCCTACCGCGCCCTCGATCGAACGCTGGACGTCAATCGACGGCGGTGATCCAGGCCCGCGCTTCGTCGGCTCCAAAAGTTGAAAACGACTTTATCGCTCCAGGGATCATGAAACTGAAAAGCCGCGCGGCCTGCTTGATCCACTCGGTATCCGTGACGACGGCGACGCGCTCCCACCGTGTCAGATGCTCCATGCCTACCTTGAAATCCTCCCACATGGCGCCGGGATCGATGCCGGCGAAATCCGGTGCGAGTTCATAATAGAGCCGCAGCCGCTTGTGTGTGGCGAACGCCTTCTCGACCGCCGGTGTCAGAACGTCGGTATAGTCCGCCCTAGTGATGCGTCCCCTCCCCACGAATGCCAGAACGTTTTCCGGGAAGCCAGGCAATTGCTCGATCATCGGCGCTCTCCTTGTGGGCTTCTCGGCTAGTTGGAGGACGACCGCCGGCCGATCTCCCCGTTAGGCGCGCCGGGCGGCTTTGTCAGTTAACCTCTGTATCTGCTCTAAGAGGCGCTGGCTCCGCGCAATCAGCCACGCGCTGTCCCGAATCGCTATTTCCCCTTCCACCAGACTCTCCTGAGCGCGCGCGTTGATCTGCTCGGCGGTAAAAATTATCGGTCTTCCCTGGCCCGCAACGTTGATTCGTCGAGTGCCGTCCCAAAGCTCGAAGGCGTCGCACACGTCAGAGCAGGCATCGCATAGAAGGGTCGCGATCATCATCGCTGAGTCGTCGTTGTGGGCGCCGAAATCATGCCGGCCAGCGGTCAGACCTTCTTTATCGCGGAAATAGACGCGATACATGATAAGCCCACCCGCCATCTGACGCCCTGGCAAGAGCCGCGCCAGTTCGCGTTCCAGATCGGCCAGCCGGAATGGTTTGTGGAGGAAGGGCATCGGGCCGCCTTCCAGACGCTCGATGGCTACCGGCTCTCCGCTGATCAGCAAGACGGGCACACCCATCCGTCGCGCGATGTCTACGAGGCCGGAGCTGCCGCCCTGGAGGACTACATCCGCGATCAGCGCCGCGGGTTGGCTCTCGAGAAAGATGCGCTCGCCGGCAGTGCGGTCATTGGCGAGGGCGACCCGATATCCGCATCCTTCGAGAAATTGGCCGATCACCGAGCAAATGTCCTGATCGTCCTCAACGACCAAGATCAACGGTCCTGGCATGACCGTACCCCTCCTGGGAGATATCCCGGCGGGAGCGTTTCTCTCTTTTTTGCGGGATGGAGACCGTCTCTCAGCCGCCAGCTCCGTCATCATGTGAGCTTTACGACCGCGAGTCGATAACTATTCCGTGTCACTCGGAGCCATGAGTTGCTGCTCAGTCGAGGTGCCGAGCGCGTCAGCGCTTTGGCGGCGGCGACCAGGATGAGAAGCCCGCGGCGCCCAGTCCGGAACCGCGCCGATATCCTCAAGGTTTTCTGTTCATGGGAGCGGCACCATGCAATCGTCCGGGCACTATCGAGACCAGGCATCTCGCGCGCGCCGTTTGGCGCGGGGCGTGAATGATCGTGAACTTACCGATGCCCTTGAGCGGATGGCGCGAGACTTCGATCACATCGCGGAAGACCTCGAACGCGGCCTGATCAATATCCGCCACCCGGAGCTCTTGCCGCAGCGGCGCGGCTGATGCCGGTGTTCGAGTCAATTCCATAGGGGACGAGGATGACCGAGATCGAGTCCGACCAATTACGCCAACTGGTGGAACGCACTTATGGTGGGAGGGCTATGCTCGCGCAATCCGTCTCCGTTTCGGAATCGATCGAGGGCGGTCCGGTGTGGGATGGCATGGTTCACATCTTCGATCTGGAGCATTGCCCGACGACGACGCGCGCCTATGCGTGGTCATCATCGGTCCAAGGCAGCACCAAGCGGCAGTTCTTTGCGACGGCGCATTCCGGCGCGATTGATTCGCCTGCTGCAGCGGTGCGGGCGGCGATCGCTGAGGAGCGAAGATCGAGAAAGGGCAAGTCGTAACGGAATTCCCACAAAACCCCCGCTGATTTTTCTTCCCCAGGCGCAGCGTTCTCGGCAGCTCATCCCGGTATGGGAGCGCTCGATGAGCACGAGTTCCTAACCAAGAAGAACCGCCCCGCCCGAGAGGCAGTGCGGATAGTGAAGCGGTGTGGAAAAGGGAAATGGCGGATGGGGTGAGATTCGAACTCACGGTGGGCTTGCGCCCACGCCGGTTTTCAAGACCGGTGCCTTAAACCGCTCGGCCACCCATCCCGCGTGGCAATGTCAATGCCTTGGCGGCAGTTGCGAAGGGAACGGGTGAGCAACTGACGCCGACTTGGCACCCGATTGGCACCGGCGGTGTATCACTTGTGCGGCCGCGCCGACAAGGCGGCATTGCTTGCGAACACCGCCTTGCCACGCAGATCCGTGTACGCAGGCTCAGTTCAAGCTGCAACGCGGTGACGGCACCGGCGCGACGCCGCAGCCATCGTCGAATCCGAAATGTAGCGGCTCAGTCAGGGCCATCACCGGGGGAAACATGCGCATGATACCGGACAATTCCGTCTGCCCCGGTGGCGGAGAGAGGCCGGAGCAACCGCCGATGGCTCCGGCAAGAAGCGTTACTAGGGCTAGACCAACGGCTCGGGAAGCGGTGTGAGGCATGAAATGACCGTAGCACAGGCCGCGGGTGCGGTATTCAGGCGCCGTAGAACAACAACAAAGCCATGAGTCCCACGATAAGGGACAGAGCAATCGCGGTGGCGAGGTCCCAAAGGTCGTTATTCATCGCGTCGCGGGTCGTTCGTTCGCCCCCGATACTAGTACGGCAAGGCGCGGTC
>Ga0335081_10006566_pt1 | contig 18545 bp, 18 predicted proteins | sample Lox_Sample_35_FD_206713 | JGI IMG/M metagenome (GOLD analysis project Ga0335081, IMG submission 206713) | Soil microbial communities from Loxahatchee National Wildlife Refuge, Florida, United States - Lox_Sample_3.5 | ecosystem: Environmental > Terrestrial > Soil > Wetlands | place: USA...
GATCCAGACGAGGAAGGCGGCCGCTCCGGCGAGGACCACCACGCCGTTCGAGAAGACGAGCCTGTCGCCGAGGTTCGTGAACTGGCGCGCGATGAACCGGTCGTGCGCGAGGAGCGCCGACAGCCGTGGGAAGCCTTGGAACGACGTGTTCGCGGCGAGGATCAGCACCGCGAACGTGAAGATCTGGACGACCCAGTACATCCACCCGGCGAAGCTGCCTGCAGGGAAGACGGCCCGGGCCACCTGCGAGACGACGGAGTCCGTCGTGCTCGGCCGTGCGTGCGTGTACACGGCGAGGTACGAGACGCCGACGAAGATCGTGATCGCGACGATGCCGAGCACGCCGAGCGTCCGCGCCGCGTTCTTCGACTGAGGATGCCTGAAGGCGTTGACCCCGTTCGCGATCGACTCGACGCCGGTGAGCGCGCTCGCACCCGAGGCGAACGCCTTCAACACGAGGAAGATCGTCACCGCGGCGACGCCGGGCGCGATCGGATTCGGTGTCACCGCATGCGGACACGTACTCATCGCGCACTTCGTCACGCCCGTCCCGACGGCGATCAGCATCGCGAGGATGAAGCCGTACGTCGGCAGCGCGAACGTCAGCCCGGACTCGCGGACGCCGCGCAGGTTGACGACGGTGATCAGCACGATCGCGATGAGCGACAGCTCCGTGTTGTAGTGCTCGAGCGACGTGACGGCCGACGTGATCGCAAGCACACCGCTCGAGACGGACACCGCGACCGTCAGGACGTAGTCGACGAGCAGCGCGGCCGCGGCGATCAGACTCGGCAGCGTGCCGAGGTTCTCGCGCGCGACGACGTAGGCGCCGCCGGAGGTCTCGTACGCACGCACCGTCTGGCGGTACGAGGCGATCACGATCGCCATCAGCAGCGCAACGGCGATCGAGATCGGAAGGGCGATGTGGAGCGCGCTGAGCGACGCCGTCAGGAGCACGACCATCGCCGCCTCGGTCGCGTACGCGACGGACGAGATCGCGTCCGCCGCGAAGATCGGGAGCGCGAGCGAGATCGGGAGGAGCTCGTCCTCGGCCTGCTGCGACTGCATCGGCCGGCCGACGAGCAGGCGGCGGGCGCGCCGCGGCGGCTCGACCGGGGAGCCCGGGAGATGCTGCGTCGCGCTCACCGCGCCAACGGTAGTGGACGAGCAGGTCGGGCGCGGCGGCTACGCCGCGCGGCGCTTGGAGCGGATCCTCGGCGGCCCGGTCGGCGTCGGCTTCAGAACGAGCGTCTCGGTCGGCGCGTTGGCGAGGAGCCAGGCGAGCTCCTTCTCGGTGAAGCCGCCGCCGCCGTTGACCGGGGCCGGCGCGACGATCCGGTCGAACCGCTCGACCTCCCACAGCCGCCGCACTGCATGGGTGAGCGTCCGCCCCTTCTCGATCCGCGCGTCGACCGGGACACCCGCCCGGAGCGCCGCGTGCTCGACCGCCTCGAGCAGCGGCATCGCGAGCTTCACGTCGTCCTTCAGCGGCGACTCCTCGCCGTAGCGGAGCGGGACGATGAGCAGGTACGCGGGGACGAGCACGGCGTCCTCCGCCCGCGCGATGCGGATCGCCGCGTCGAGGACGGTCTGGTCGAGCTTGCCCGAGAACGGGACGAGAACCCGGCGCGCGCTCGCCGAGACCGGGAGCCGGCGCGGCGGGCGGCGGCGCACGACCACGACGACGAGCCCGACGGCGCACGCGGCGGCGATCACGGCGAGCGCGGCGTCGAGCGGGCTCACCCGTCGCGCTCCGGCCGGTCGGCGCGGTTCGCGACCACGCGGATGTCGACGCCCGGCAGCTCCCGCACGAGCGCGGAGACCAGCGAGCCGCGCAGCACCTCGCGGCGGCGGCTCTCGTCCGGCGTGCCGACGAAGACGTACGTCGTGCCGCGCTCGAAGACGACGCTGCGCACGGTTGCGACGAGGTCGTCGCCCTCCTCCTCGACGAAGTGCGCGCCGAGGACGATCGCCAGCCGGCGCAGCGCGGCGAGGCCGACCTGCCCGTCCTCGCCCAGCTGCTGCCCCGGCTTTCGCACCCAGAGCGCGTCGAGCTGCGCGCCGAGCCGCTCGGCCGAGCGCCACGCGCGCCGGAGGATCCGCTGCGACCGCGGCTCCGGCGTGACGAGCGCGAGCACCCGCTCCGCGACCGCCTGCTGGCTCAGCGGGTCGAGGACGAGCGACTGGCGCCGCGCCTCGACGTCCTCGGCCACCTCGCGCAGCGCGAGCTCGCGGAGCGCGGAGAGGCGCTCGACGCGGAAGAAGTTCTGCAGCGCCACCTCGGCGCGCTCGGGCGGGTAGACCTTGCCGGCGCGCAGCCGCTCCTGGAGCGCCTCCGGCGTCAGGTCGACGAGCACGACCTCGTCCGCCTCCTCGAGGATCCGGTCGGGGAAGGTCTCGCGGACGCGCACGTCGGTGAGCTCGGCGATCGCGTCGTTGAGGCTCTCGAGGTGCTGGACGTTCACGGTCGAGATCACGTCGATCCCGGCCGCGAGGATCTCGTCGATGTCCTGGTAGCGCTTCTCGTTCCGCATCCCGGGCGCGTTCGTGTGCGCGAGCTCGTCGACGAGCGCGAGCTCGGGCGCGCGCCGCACGACGGCGTCGGCGTCCATCTCCTCGAGCTCGAGCGTCCCGTGCTCGGCGCGGAGGCGCGGGACGACCTCGATCTCCTCCGCGAGCGCCGACGTCTCGGGCCGGTCGTGCGGCTCGAGGTAGCCGATCACGACGTCTCGTCCGTCGGCCCCTGCCTGGCGCCCTTCCTGCAGCATCCGATACGTCTTCCCCACGCCCGCGGCCATTCCGAGCAGGATGCGGTACCTGCCCCGCACGGGGTCACGCCCCGAAGACGCCGTGGACGATCAGGTCGATGAGCTTGATCCCGACGAACGGGAGGATGACGCCGCCGAGCCCGTAGATGCCGAGGTTGCGGCGCAGGAGCGCGGTCGCGCCGATCGCGCGGTACTTCACGCCCTTGAGCGCGAGCGGGATGAGCGCGGGGATGACCAAGGCGTTGAAGATGATCGCAGAGATGATCGCGCTTTTCGGGTCGCCGAGATGGAGGATGTTGAGGGCGTTCAGCGGCCCTCGCTTGCCCGGAGTCGTCGAGTACGTGAACGCGAACATCGCCGGGAGGATGGCGAAGTACTTCGCGACGTCGTTTGCGATCGAGAACGTCGTCAGCGAGCCGCGTGTGATCAGCAGCTGCTTGCCGACCTCGACGATCTCGATCAGCTTCGTCGGGTTCGAGTCGAGGTCGACCATGTTGCCGGCCTCCTTCGCCGCCGTCGTCCCCGTGTTCATCGCGACGCCGACGTCCGCCTGCGCGAGCGCGGGCGCGTCGTTCGTCCCGTCGCCGGTCATCGCGACCATGCGGCCGCGCGACTGCTCGTCCTTGATCAGCGCCATCTTCGTCTCCGGCGTGGCCTCGGCGAGGAAGTCGTCGACGCCGGCCTCCTCGGCGATCACTGCCGCGGTCACGCGGTTGTCGCCCGTGATCATCACCGTGCGGATGCCCATCTTGCGCAGCTCGTCGAAACGCTCGCGCATGCCGCCCTTGACGATGTCCTTCAGGTGGACGACGCCGAGCGCCCAGTTGTCGCGCGAGACGACGAGCGGGGTTCCGCCCTGCTCGGCGACGTCCTGGACGAGCCGGTCGAGCTCCGCCGGCGCCTGGCCTCCCTGCTCGGCGATGAACGTCTTCACGGCGTCCGCGGCGCCCTTGCGGATGATGGTGCCGTTGAGGTTGACGCCGCTCATGCGCGTCGTCGCGCTGAACGGGACGAACTCGTGCTCGCCGAGCTCCCGCTCGCGGAGGTTGAAGCGCTCCTTCGCGAGCACGACGATCGAGCGCCCCTCGGGCGTCTCGTCGGCGAGCGACGCGATCTGCGCCACCTCCGCGAGCTCGCGCTCCTCGACGCCGTTGACCGGCAGGAACTCGGCGGCCTGGCGGTTGCCGAGCGTGATCGTGCCCGTCTTGTCCAGCAGGAGCACATCGACGTCTCCGGACGCCTCGACGGCGCGGCCGGACATCGCGAGCACGTTGCGCTGGACGAGGCGGTCCATCCCGGCGATGCCGATCGCCGACAGCAGCGCGCCGATCGTCGTCGGGATCAGCGCGACGAGCAGCGCGATCAGAACTGTCTGCGACTGGGGCGAGTTGGCGTAGATCGCATACGGCTGCAGCGTCACGACGGCGGCGAGGAAGGTGATCGTGAGACCGGCGAGGAGGATGTTGAGCGCGATCTCGTTCGGCGTCTTGCGGCGCTCGGCGCCCTCGACGAGCGCGATCATGCGGTCGAGGAACGACTTGCCCGGCTCCTGCGTGACCTCGATCACGAGCCGGTCGGAGAGGAGCTTCGTGCCGCCGGTGACGGCGGAGCGGTCGCCGCCCGACTCGCGGATCACGGGCGCGGACTCGCCGGTGATCGCCGACTCGTCGACCGAGCCGACGCCCTCGATGATCTCGCCGTCGGCGGGGATGACCATGCCCGCCTCGACGACGACGACGTCGCCCTTCTGCAGCTCCGGCGCCGCGACCTCCTCGAGCTGCCCCGACTGGGAGCGGCGGAGCGCGGTCGTCGTCGTCCGCGTCGCGCGGAGCGCGTCGGCCTGCGCCTTGCCGCGCCCCTCGGCGATCGCCTCTGCGAAGTTCGCGAACAGGACCGTCAGCCAGAGCCAGAACGCGATCACGCCGACGAACCAGAGCTGCCCGTGCTGCCCGCGCGCGAGGTCGAGGACGAAGATCACCGTCGTGATGATGCTGCCGAGCTCGACGATGAACATGACCGGGTTCTTGAACTGCGTCCGCGGGTCGAGCTTCGGGAAGGAGCCGCGGACCGCGGCGCCGACGAGCTCGCGCGAGAAGACGCTGCCGCTGCGTGCCGCCATCTAGCTTCCTCCAAGCTTGTCGAGGGCGAGGTTGAGCTCGAGCACGTTGACGCCGGCCTCGCCGAGGAAGCCGAGGCTGCGGCCGTCCGTGTTCTCGGAGACGAGCTTCTGCACGGTCGCGAGCGGCAGGTGCCGGACGGCGGCGACGCGGTGCGCCTGGAGCTGCGCGTACGCCTGCGAGATCTCGGGGTCGATGCCGGAGCCCGAGGTCGTGACCGCGTCGACCGGGATGTCGTGGATCGTCAGCCCCGGGTTGTACGGGCCTTCGAGCTTCAGCACGGCCTGCGCGTTCTGCTGCACGGCCTTCGCGAGCGCCGGGTTCGTCGGCCCGAGGTTCGCGAACGTCGTCGCGGCCGCGTTGTACGGCGGCGTGGTCGCGGACGGCCGCTCGTGGAAGTACTGCGGCTTCGTGAAGCTCTGCGCCGCGAGGCGCGAGCCGACGACGACGCCGTTCCTCGTGATCAGGCTGCCGTCCGCCTGGCTCTTGAACGCGACCTGCGCGAAGCCGGTGAACAGCGCGGGGATCGCGAGCCCGAGGACGACGGTGAAGATCACGCCGGCGATGACGGCTGCCTTCAGGTCGCGGAGCATCAGTGCGTCAGCCCCTCGACGATCGGGCCGAGCGTCAGCGCCGGGAAGATCATCAGGCCGGCGGTCAGCAGGATCACACCGACGAGCAGGATCACGAACGTCGGGCCGTCGGTGCGGAACGTCCCCGCAGACGCGGGCACGATCTTCTTCTTGCCGAGCGCGCCGCCGAGCGCGAGCGCCGCGAGCATCGGCGTGAACCGGCCGAGCAGCATCGCCACGGCGCCGAAGTCGGCGCTGAAGTTCGTCAGCCCGAAGCCGGCGAACGCACTGCCGTTGTTGTTCGACTGCGACGTGTACGCGTACAGCGTCTCGGTGAAGCCGTGCGCGGCCGGATTGAAGATGGAGGCGACCCCGAGCTTCGTCGCGATCGAGATCGCCGTCAGCGTCAGGACCATGGTCGGGACGAACAGCGCGCCGAGGGCCGCGTACTTGATCTCGCGCGCCTCGATCTTCTTTCCGAGCCATTCGGGCGTTCGGCCCACCATCAGCCCCGCGATGAAGACCGCGATGATGATGTAGAAGAACATCCCGTACAGGCCGGTGCCGACACCGCCGAAGACCACCTCCCCGAAGAAGATGTTCACGAGCGGCACCATCCCGCCGAACGCGGTGAACGCGTCGTGGCCGCCGTCGACGGATCCGTTCGAGGCGTCGGTGGTCGCGGTAGCCCAGAGCGCCGTGTTGGCGATGCCGAACCGGACCTCCTTGTCGGCCATGTTGCCGCCGCTCTGCAGGCTGCTGTGCGTGATGTTCACGCCGGAGGCGCGCAGCACCTGCGAGCCGTGCTGCTCGGCCGGGAACGCGATCGAGACGCCGACCACGAACAGCACGAGCATCGACGCGAGCACCATCGCCGCGTGCCGGCGCGCGAGGACCATCTTCCCGAACATGAACACCTGGCCGGCGGGGATCAGCAGGATCGCGATCACCTCGAGGAAGTTCGTCAACCCGTTCGGGTTCTCGAACGGCACCGCCGAGTTCGAGTTGTAGAAGCCGCCGCCGTTCGTGCCGAGCTGCTTGATCGCGAGCATGAGCGCGACCGGCCCGCGCGCGATCTGCTGCACCGCTCCCTCGAGCGTGTGCGCGGAGACCGTGGCGCCGAACGTCTGCGGGTCGCCCTGCGAGAGGAGGACGACCCCGAGGATCAGCGACAGCGGCAGGAAGATGTAGATCAGCGACCGGTAGAGGTCGACCCAGAAGTTGCCGAGCGTCCCCGACGAGCGGCGCGAGATCCCGCGGATGACCGCGGCGAGCACGGCCATCCCGACGCCGGCCGAGACGAACTGCTGCACCGCGAGCGCGGTCATCTGCGTCAGGTACGACATCGTCGACTCGCCGGCGTAGTACTGCCAGTTCGTGTTCGTGATGAAGCTCGCGGCGGTGTTGAGCGCGAGGTGTGCAGGCACGCCCTTGTAGTGGTTCGGATTCAGGAACAGGTGCGCCTGGAGCCGCTGGACCGCATAGACGACGAGGAAGAAGAAGACGCTGAAGACGAGCACGGTCTTCGCGTAGCTCTTCCAGTCCTGCTCCTTCTCGGGATCGGTGCCGACGAGGCGGTAGAACCCGCGCTCGAGCCAGGCGAGCCAGCGCCAGCCGAACCGCGGCTTCGTGTACACGCGCGCCATGTACTGGCCGAGCGGGTACGCGAGCAGGACGAGGACGATCGCGTAGACGGCGATCTGGGCGATGCCCTGGCCCACTAGAACTTCTCCCCGCGGAACAGCGCGTAGACGAGATAGGCGAGGACCAGCAGCGAGATCGCCAGCCCGATCGCGTCGGCGGCGGACATCAGACCCGGTCCAGGACCACGAGGAGCAGGTAGATCAGCGCGAAGCAGGCGAGCGCGATCCCGATCGCGGCGAGGTCGTACATCAGCGGCCTGCCTCGAGGCTCGCGAGCACGGCGGCGAGCTCGCGCCCCGGATCGGGCGCCGGCTTGTCCATCCAGTCGCGCGCGTACAGGGCGCTTCCCGGCTCGGTGAGCAGGTGGCGGACGGCGAGGACGCCGGACGCCGACACGGGCCGGTCGAGGTCGTCGAGGCGGTCGGCGAGCTCGATCAGCTCGGACCGGTACGGGCGGAGCGCGACGCGGTTGAGCGGCGACGCGCCCGGCAGCCGGTGCTCCGAGAGCTCGGGGACGATGTCGCGGACGGAGTTCGCGAGCAGCCTGCGCTCGCGGCGCGACGTCAGCTCCGCGACGCGCCAGTCGTACGACGTGCCGTCGTGGCCGCGCGCGATCCACGTGTCTGCGGCGGCGCAGACGCGGCGCCGCTCGTCCCAGCGGCGGACCGTGAGGACGACGCCGAGCAGCGCGAGCGAGACCGGCGCGACGAGCAGCGTGTCGCCGCGCAGCCCCGCGGCGGCGCAGAGACCGAAGACGACGGCCGCGGCCGCGGCGAGCGCGAGGAGCGGCGCGAGCACCGCCTGCGGCGGGCGCGGCGCCTCCGCGCGAAGGTCGGCGGTATGGATGACGTCCACGCGGCCAACGTACGACCGCCCCGGTCAACGCTCTCTAGAAGTTCCCGGGACCCGCCTTAAAGTCGTCTAAACGTCGTTCGCGTCGGGGTCGACGAGGCGGTAGCCGGCGCCGGGCTCGGTCAGCAGGTAGCGCGGGCTCGTCGGGTCCGGCTCGATCTTGCGGCGTAGATGCGAGATGTAGACGTGGAGGTAGTGCGCCTCGACGCCGTACGCCGGCCCCCACACCTCGCGCAGGAGCGTGCGGTGCGTGAGCAGCTTGCCGCGGTTCTGCGCGAGCACGCGCAGCAGGTCGAACTCGTGCGGGCTCAGCTTCACGCGCTTTCCGGCGACGGTGACGATCCGCTCGGCGACGTCGATGCGGATGTCGCCGACGTCGACGACGGGCTCCTGCCCCACCCCGCGCCGGCGCAGGACCGCGCGCAGGCGCGCGAGCAGCTCGTCGACGCTGAACGGCTTCGTCACGTAGTCGTCGGCGCCGGCGTCGAGCGCGGCGATCTTCTCCTTCTCCTCGCCGACGGCCGAGAGGACGATCACCGGCGCGTCGCTCCACGTGCGGAGCTCGCGGCAGACGTCGGTGCCGTTCCCGTCCGGGAGGACGAGGTCGAGGATCACGGCTTCCGGCGGCCGGGCGGCGGCCGCGGTGAGCGCATCCTGCGCGGTCTCCGCCGAGTCGACGGTGTAGCCGGCGCCGCGCAGCGTCGCCCGCAGCGCCCGCAGGATCTGCGGCTCGTCGTCGACGACGAGGACGCGCTGTCCCGTCATGCTCGCAGCTCCGCCGGGACCTCGACCACGGGCAGCGCGAGCGCGAAGGTCGCGCCCTGCTCCGGCCGCGACTCGGCCCAGACGCGTCCGCCGTTCGCCGCGGCGAAGCCGCGCGCGATCGCGAGACCGAGCCCCGCGCCGGACCGGATGTCCGTGCCGCGCCGGTAGAACGGCTCGAACACCCGCTCCAGCTCGTCCTCGGCGAGTCCCGGCCCCTGGTCGACGACGCGGACGATCGCCTCCTTGCGCGTCGCGGTGATGCGCACGTGCACGTGCGTGTCCGCGGGCGAGAACTTCAGCGCGTTCTCGATGAGGTTCGCGAGCACGCGCTGGATCTGCGTTGCGTCGACGTTCACGAGCGGCGCCTCGCCGGCGACCTCGACGCGGTCGCGCGCGCCGAGCGTCTCGACCGCCTCGCGCACGAGGTCGTCGAGCGACCAGACCTCGGCGTCCGGCACCGCGCCTCCGGCCTCCAGGCGCGAGAGGTCGAGCAGGTCGCCGACGAGGCGGCTGAGCCGCTCCGAGTCGAGGTCGATCGTCTCGAGCAGCTCGCGCCGGTCCTCGGTGCTCAGCTGCAGCGTCGGGTTGCGCAGCGCGCCGACGGCGGTCCGGATCCCCGTCAGCGGCGAGCGCAGGTCGTGCGAGACCGCACGCAGCAGCGCGGTCTTGACGAGGTCGCTGCGGCGGAGCGCCTCCGCCTCGAGCGCCTCGCGCTCGAGCCGGTCGCGCTCGACGGCGACGGCGAGCAGCGCGGCGAGCGCCGGCAGGAAGCGATGGCGCGCCACGACGTTCGGGTCGGAGCCGGCGGGCGTGTAGATCGTGCCGACGGTCCGGTCTGCGGCCTCGAGCAGGTGCGGCGACGTGCCCGGGGGCGGACGGCGGGCGCTCCCGAGCTCGATCTTCGCCTCGCCGACGCCGAGCACCTGCGCGGCGCGCGTCCCGATCTCGCCGAGCTCGTCGCCGAGCTCGCGCCCGGCAAGCAGCTCGGTGGCGAGCTCCGCGAGCAGCGCCGACTCGCGCTCGCGCTGCTCGGCCGCCGCGGCGCGCCGGCGCGCGCGCGCCGCGAGCTCGCTGACGACGACGGCGGTCGCGAGGTAGACGGCGAGCGCGAACCAGTTCTCGCTGTCCGCGAGCGTGAACGTGTGGACCGGCGGCAGGAAGAACCAGTTGAACGCGAGCATGCTCGCGATCGAGACCGGCAGCGCCAGCCACAGCCCCCATATGACCGCGATCGGCAGGACCGCGAACACGTAGAGCACGCCGAGGCTGAGCACGGGCACCCATCGCTTGACGATGAAGATGACGCCGGTCACGACCGCGACGGCGGCGATGCTCGCGAGCACTCCCACGACGACGGTGCGGTGCGGCCACGTCTTCACCCGGCACACGCTACTCCGCCGGGGGAGACGACACGGACCGCCTCACCCGTCGCGGGTCATTCGCGCGGACCGAGGGATTGTCGGGCCGCAGCGCCGCGACGATCCGACTCGTATGCGGACCTCACTCATCGCGCTGCTCTCGGCGGCGACTCTCGCGGCGGTTCCCGCGGCAGCCCTTGCCGACGGCGGCCCCACACAGCCGCCCGGCACGCCTCCGCCGGCCATCGCGGCCATGCTCTGCAAGGTGGAGGCGGCGAAGGACGGCAAGGACGCGTTCGTCGCGAAGTACGGCGACTCCGACCCGATCTCGGCCTGCGCGAAGCAGGAGCTCGCGACGGTGCAGGCGGCGCTCGCCTCGTGCAAGTCCGCCGGCTCGCGTGACGCCATGAAGGCGTGCGTCGCGAAGGCGATCGGGCTCCCCGCGCCGAGCGGCAAGCAGGGCGGCAATGACCAGAGCGGCTCCGGCCAGAACGGCCAGGGCGGACCCGGCCAAAGCGGACCCGGCCAGGGCAGCGGTCGCCAGGGTGGACCCGGCCAGGGCCAGGGCCGCGGCAACGGCGGCTCCGGCAACGGCCGGCCCGGCGGACAGCGGCAGAACCGGAAGTAGCGAGACGGGCGGGGCGGCCCCGGCGCCGCCCCGCCCTGTCTCAGTCGTCCGCGGCGCTAGCCGTGGACCGAGATGATCAGCGGGATGATCAGGATCGCGACGATGTTCGCGATCTTGATCATCGGGTTGATCGCCGGACCCGCGGTGTCCTTGTAGGGGTCGCCGACGGTGTCGCCGGTGACCGCGGCGGCGTGCGCCTCCGAGCCCTTGCCGCCGTACGCGCCGTCCTCGATCAGCTTCTTCGCGTTGTCCCAGGCGCCGCCGCCGGAGGTCATGGCGATGGCGAGGAAGAGGCCGGTGACGATCGTCCCGATCAGCAGGCCGCCGAGCATCTTGGCGCTGATCAGCCCGATGATGATCGGGAAGAGGATCGGCACCATCGCCGGCAGGATCATCGAGCGGATCGCCGAGCTCGTGACGATGTCGATCGCGCGCCCGTACTCCGGCCGCGAGGTGCCCTCCATGATCCCCGGGTCCTCGCGGAACTGGCGGCGCACCTCCTCGACCACCTGCCCGCCGACCCGGCCGACCGCCTGCATCGCGAGCGACGCGAACAGGAACGGCATCAGCCCGCCGATGAACAGGCCGGCGATCACCCACGCGCTCGACAGGTCGAAGGTGAGCCCGGCGAGCGCGGGGTGCGCGGCGCCCTGCGTGTGGATCCCGTCCGCGTACGAGCCGAACAGGACGAGCGCGGCGAGCGCGGCGGAGCCGATCGCGTAGCCCTTCGTCACCGCCTTCGTGGTGTTGCCGACGGCGTCCAGCGGATCGGTGATCGCGCGCACCTCGGGCGGGAGGTCGGCCATCTCGGCGATGCCGCCCGCGTTGTCGGTGACGGGCCCGTACGCGTCGAGCGCGACGATGAGGCCGGTCATCGACAGCTGCGCCATGACGGCGACGCCGATCCCGTACAGCCCGGCGAGGTGGTTGGCGACGAGGATCCCGGTGGCGATCACGACCACCGGAAGCGCGGTCGCCTGCATGCCCTCGGCGAGGCCCTCGATGATGTTCGTCGCGTGGCCGGTGAGGGACGCCTTCGCGATCTTCTTCACGGGATTCCAGCGCGTGCCGGTGTAGTACTCGGTGATCCCGACGAGCAGGAACGTCACCGCGAGGCCGATCAGCGCGGAGCCGTAGAGGTTGCCGAACGAGAACTTGCCGCTCGAGTCGAAGCCCATCGTCACCGGGATGAACAGCAGCGCCGAGATGACGGTGGCGACGAGGACCGCGCGGTAGAGCGCGTTCATGATGTTGCCGCCCGGCTTCACCCTCGCGAACTGGGCGCCGATGATCGAGGAGATGATCGAGACGCCGCCGATCGCGAGCGGGTAGAGCCAGAGGTCCGTGCCGGTGGTCGCGGCGGCGCCGGTGATGCCGAGCAGCATCACGGCGACGGCGGTGACGGCGTACGTCTCGAACAGGTCGGCCGCCATGCCGGCGCAGTCGCCGACGTTGTCGCCGACGTTGTCCGCGATCACGGCCGGGTTGCGCGGGTCGTCCTCCGGGATGCCCGCCTCGATCTTCCCGACGAGGTCGGCGCCGACGTCCGCGGCCTTCGTGTAGATGCCGCCGCCGAGCCGCGCGAAGACGGAGATGAGCGAGCCGCCGAACGCGAGCCCGATCAGGTCGTGGATCGCCGACGTCGGCGTGTGGTTGAGCCAGCCCGTCAGCGCCCAGTAGTAGCCGGCGACGCCGAACAGGCCGAGACCGACGACGAGGAGACCCGTCACCGAGCCCGCGCGGAACGCGACGTTCAGCGCCTGCGGCAGCCCGGAGCGCGCGGCCTCCGCGGTGCGCACGTTCGAGCGGACGGCGACGTTCATCCCGATGAAGCCCGCCGAGGCGGAGAGCACGGCGCCGACGAGGAACCCGACGGCGGCGCCCCACCCCAGCTTGTCGTACAGGCCGATCAGGAGGAACGGGACGATCGCGACGAGGGCGATCGTCGTGTACTGGCGGCGGAGGTACGCCGCCGCGCCCTCCTGCACGGCCCGGGAGATCTCCTGCATGCGCTCGGTGCCCGCCGGCTGGCGTAGCAGCCACACCGTGAGCCCGAGGCCGTAGAGGACCGCCGCGGCGGCGCAGAGGAGGGCGAACAGCACAGCGTGATGCATGAACCAGCTCATAGCCTCAGGGCTCTCCTTGAGTCAGGACGGCCGGCCAGGACCGTCACAAAGTCAGCGCCGGGTAGGGCCCGGCGCGGGCTGTTTTGTATCAGATCGCGCGGCTGGGCCGTCACAAGAACGGTTGCCGCCGGCGGCTCAGCGCATGCCGTGGCCCGGAAGCCGGACGGCAGGCTTCGCCGGGGCCTGGCGGGGCGGCGCGAACCGGTCGTGCCCGTGGACGCCCGCCTCGTCGGGGCGGCCGCTCGGCTGCGCCGTCTTCGTCTTCGTGCGCTTGCCCTGTCGCTTCTTCCCCATGCCCCAAGGGTCTCACACGGAAGCGTCGGAATCCACGTCCGGGGCCGGCGCGGCTGCGGCCTCGGCGAAGGCGAGCTGGAGGCTCGCCGTCACCTGCTGGACGTCCTTGCGCGCCGTCTCGTCGAGGAGCGGCGCGAGCGCCTTCAGCGCCTCGATCGCAAGCTGCGCCTGCTCGAGGTCGCGCACGTCCGGGGACAGCTTCCCATATCCGAGCGACGCGACCAGCGAGCACGTATGGACGAGCAGGTCGGAGACCTTCGCCTTCCGCAACTCGGCAACGAGCTCCTCCGCGGTCGGCATTCCCTCGCTCATTCCCGCTCCCGGCGCCGGCAGAGCCGGCGCCTCCGCTCCCTGATGAGCTCCGTCGAGCCTACGCTCATCCGACGACCCGCTCGGGCTCGTCGATCTGCTCGGCGAAGATCTGCTCCATCGTCGCGCCCTCCTCGTGGCGCGCGATCTGCCGCTCGGCCGAGTTCCGCTCGGGAACCGCGAGCCACTGCGCCGCGCCGAGCTCCTCCGCCACCGGCAGCACCCACTCGACGAGCTGCTCGATCCGCGCCCGCGCCGGCACCTGCTCGCCGCGCTCGAGGTCGATCAGCTCGCCGCTCAGCCCGTGCCGGATCGCGCGCCAGAGGTTCTCCTCGAGCAGCCGGTTCGGCCACGACGGCAGCGGCTCGCCGTCGTCGAGCGCGCGCGCGATCCGCGCGGTGAGCGAGTAGACGAGCGCCGTGAGCGAGCGCGACTCGCCGAGGTCGGGCTGCCCGTCGCAGATCCGGAACTCGACGGTCGGGAACGCGAGATGCGGCCGCACGCTCCACCAGACCTGCGTGTGCTCGGTGATCGAGCCGGTCTCGTAGAGGAAGCGGACGTAGCGCTCCCACTCGTCCCACGAGCCGTATGCGTCCGGAATCCCGCAGCGCGGGAACATGCGCGTGAAGACCTGCGTGCGCGCCGAGTGGAGGTACGTGAAGACGCCCTCGACGAACGGCGAGCTCGCCGACAGCGCGAGCATCTCGGGCAGGAAGTTGCGCAGCGCGCTGCAGACGCGGATCGCGCGGTCCGGGCCGTTGACGCCGACGTGGACGTGGAGGCCGAACGTGTTGTTGCGCCAGACGACGTAGCGGAGGAGCTCGTCGTTGCGGCGATAGTGCGGCGTGTCGATGATCCGCTGCTCCTGCCACGGGCTCCACGGGTGCGTGCCGACGGCGGAGAGCCCGATCCCGAGCCCGTCCGCGAGCGCCCGCAGCTGCGAGCGCCGCTCGCCGATCCGCTCCGCCGCCTCGGCGAACGTCTCGCAGCGGCCGGTGCGCACCTCGACCTCGGACGCGATCAGCTCGCCGACGAGGTGCGGCTCGAGCTCGGTGCCCGCCGCGCCGGCCTGCAGCTCCTCGAAGCGGCTGACGAGCCCGAGCGTCGACGGATCGAGGAGCGCGAACTCCTCCTCGACGGCGAGGGTGAAGTCCGGGACCTCCTCGAAGCCCGCCCGCGACTGCGCGAGCAGCTCCTCGTAGCCGACCTTCTGTGCGTCGCCCACGGGAAAAGCCTAGACGGCCTAGACCAAGAGCCGTTCGGCGATGCGCGCCCAGCTCCAGTTCCGCTCGACGGCGCGGCGGGCGGCGAGGCCGAGCTCGCGGCGCCGGTCCGGCGGGAGGGCGAGGATCTCGGCGAGCCGCGCGCGGAGCGCGTCCGCGTCGCCGGTCGGGAAGGCGCTGACGTGCTCGAGCCCCGCCGGGTCCTCGCGCCCGAGCCCGGCGGCGACCTCGGCGAGGCCGGAGTGCTCCGACACGACCGGCGGCACGCCGGCGGCCGCGGCCTCCGCGGCGACCATCCCGAACGCCTCGGGGAAGATCGACGGCACCGCGGCGGCGTCGCAGAGCGGCAGCAGGTGCGCGAGGTGACGGTGCTCGAGCGGTCCCGTGAACAGCGTCCCGGGCGGGGCGATCGCCTCGAGCTGCGCGCGGTAGTCGCCGAAGCCGACGACGACGGCGCGCGCGTCGAGCCCGTCGAGCGCCTCGAACAGGACCTGCACGCCCTTGTTCTCGATCAGCTTCCCGAAGTAGACGACGGTGGGCGTCTCGTCGGCGAAGAAGGCGGCGAGCCGCCCGGCGTTGCCCTCGTCGGGCAGCCGCTCCTCGCGGTTGCCGGGATTCGGCGGGTCGTTCCGCGCCTCCTCGAGCAGCGCCGCGAGCGCGGCGTCCCTCGGCTCCGGCTTGAAGCGGTCGATGTCGACTCCCGGCGGCACCTCGTGCACGCGCTCGACGTGGCCGACGACCTCCTCGAGCACCGTGCGGATGTGCCCCGAGCCGACGAACACCGCGTGCGCGCCCGCGAGCGACTCCCTCCCCCACCGTTCCAGCCCGGCGTTGCCACGCATCGAATACTCGAGCTCGGAGCCGTGCGCGTACACGGAGTAGCGCGCGCCCGTCGCCGCCGCGACCGGACCGCCGAGCACGACGTGGTTCGCGAAGACGAGATCCGCCGGCAGCAGCTCCCGCAGCGCGGCGGCGTTCGCCTCGACGTAGCGCTGGCGCTCCTCGACCGTCAGCTCCGGCAGCCGCCGCGCCTCGAGCCCCTCGTAGCGGTCGAGCACGAACACGGGCAGCAGCCGGTCCGGCAGCTCGGGGACGACGACGGGCGCGCCGCCGAGGTCGTACAGCTCCGGGTGCCGCTCCTGGCAGACGACGGTGACATCGTGCCCGGCCTCGCTCCACTCGCGCGCGCAGGCCCGCGCGTACACGTTCGAGCCCGTGCCTCCCAGCAAGTACCCGTGCCAGAGCAATATGCGCATCACACGCCTGGGGCCTGGCCCCGCGGCGCGGGGCCGGGCCCCCGCCGTTGGTGAGACGTCACGTCAGATGGAAGTACAACGCGTACAAGAGCTCGACGGCGGGGTTCGACGTGTGGACGGTCACGTCGCTCGGCGTCTCGAGCAGCGCCTCGGAGTAGTTGAAGATGATCTTCACGCCGGAGTCGACGAGGTCGTCGGCCGCGCCCTGCGCCGCGGTAGCGGGAACGGCGAGCACGCCGACGATGACGTTCTTGTCGCGGACGAGCTCCGGCAGCCGCGAGTACTCGCTGACGGCGACGTTGCCGATCGGGCGGCCGACCTTGTCTGGATCCGTGTCGAGAACGGCGGCGATGTTGATGCCGTGCTCCGCGAAGATCGGCGAGCTCGCGATCGCCTGGCCGAGGCGGCCGGCGCCGATCAGCGCGATGTTGTGCTGGCCCTGCGTCCGCAGGATCTTGCGGATCTCGCCGAGCAGCGAGTCGATGTTGTAGCCGACGCCGCGCTTGCCGAACTTGCCGAAGGCGGAGAGGTCGCGGCGGATCTGCGTCGCGTTGATGTTCGTGTACTCGGCGATCTCCTGCGAGGAGATCCGGGTCTTCCCCATCTTCCGGGCCTGCGTCAGCACCTGGAGATAGCGAGACAGGCGCGCCGCGACGCCGACCGTCAACCGATCCGCCACCCCTATTCCTTCCATTCCGCTTGTGACACCGCAGGCTGTTGTAGCACCTGCTAAGTGGTGTCTGCTTGTGCAACCGCCTTCCGGAGCGCCTCCGGCTGCACGAAGTACGTGAACCGGCGGCGCCCGTCGACCTCGACGACCGGGATCCACTCCCGGTATTCGGCCTCGAGAGCGGGGTCGCCGCCGATGTCCACCTCCCGCAGCTCGAACCCGAGCTCGGCCTGGAGAGCGCGCACCTGTGCGAGCGCGCGCTCGCACAGGTGGCACTCCTGAGCGTGGTAGACGACGACTTCCGGCTTAGGGATAGATCCCCCGGGTGACCGTCGCCTCGGCGACCCGCTGCACGGCGAGGCCGTACGCGGCGACGCGCATCGGCACGTTGCGGCGCTGCGCGGTGTCCCACGTCACGTCGAACGCGCGGCTGACGATGTCGTTCAGCTTCGCGTTCACCTCGGCCTCCTTCCAGAAGTACTCCTGGAGGCCCTGGACCCATTCGAAGTACGAGACGACGACGCCGCCGGCGTTCGCGAGCACGTCCGGCAGGATGAGCACGCCGTTCTGCTCGAGGATCGCGTCCGCGGCCGGCGTGACCGGGCCGTTCGCGCCCTCGCAGATGATCCGCGCCTTCACCTTGTCCGCGTTCTGCTCCGTGATCACCTGCTCCAGCGCGCACGGCGCGAGGATGTCGCAGTCGAGGAGCAGCAGCTCCTCGTTCGTGATCTGCTCCGCTCCCTTGAACCCGGCGAGCGTGTGGTGCTCGCGCTTGTACGCGAACGCGGTCGGGACGTCGATGCCCTTCGAGTTGTGCCAGGCGGTCGTCGAGTCGGAGATGGCGATCACCTTCGACCCTTCCTCGTGGAGGAACTTCGCGAGGAAGCTGCCGACGTTGCCGAATCCCTGCACGGCCGCCGTCATCCCGGCGAGCGACCGGTCCTGCTTCGCGACGGCGTCGCGGATGCAGAAGAGGCTCCCGCGCGCGGTCGCCTCCTCACGGCCGAGCGAGCCGCCGATCGTCAGCGGCTTGCCGGTGACGACGCCGAGCACGGAGTGGCCCTTGTTCATCGAGTACGTGTCGAAGATCCACGCCATCACCGAGCCGTCGGTTCCGACGTCCGGCGCCGGGATGTCCTTCTCCGGGCCGATCTCGTTGATGATCTCGCTCGTGTAGCGGCGCGTCATCCGCTCGAGCTCGCCGCGCGACATGTGCTTCGGGTCGCAGACGATGCCGCCCTTCGCGCCGCCGAAGGGGATTCCCATCAGCGCGCACTTCCACGTCATCCACATCGCGAGCGCCTTGACCTCGTCGACGGTGACGTCGGGGTGGTAGCGGATGCCGCCCTTGGACGGGCCGCGCGCGACGTTGTGCGTCACGCGAAAACCCTTGAAGACTTCGGTCGACCCGTCGTCCATGCCGACGGGGATGGACACCTCCACCGCCTTCTTGCACTGGCCGAGGACGGCGACGAGGTTGGAGTCGATGCCGAATATCGTCGCGACGCGTTGCAGCTGCGCGCGGGCGATCTCGAACGGGTTCTCCCGCAGGTGCGAGATCGGTGCTTCGACTGCGGTCACAGTCAGCTCCTTTTCCCGAGCAAATAGAAAGAATTGCGTATAACCGCGGCGAGTATACGCCCGGTCATCGGAGGGAGAATCGGGCCTTTCTACGGGCCGTCGCGCCTCCGTCTACGGAGGTGGCGACGACCTCGACCGTGTACTGCCCGGGCGGCAGCGGGTGTCCGGCCGGGTCTCGTCCGGTCAGGCCGAAGACGACTCGGCCGGGGAGCACGTCCCGGAGGCGGGCGAGCCGGCCGAGGCTGCGGCCGTCCGGTGCGAGGAGATCGACGTCGAGCCGTGCGAGCGGGCGGATGCGCGGCGAGACGCTGCCGGCGTCGACGGTGAGGACGCCGCGCGGCGAGAGCGTGACGCCGCGGAGCAGCAAGCCTGCCGGCGCCGGT
>Ga0335081_10006567_pt1 | contig 18544 bp, 15 predicted proteins | sample Lox_Sample_35_FD_206713 | JGI IMG/M metagenome (GOLD analysis project Ga0335081, IMG submission 206713) | Soil microbial communities from Loxahatchee National Wildlife Refuge, Florida, United States - Lox_Sample_3.5 | ecosystem: Environmental > Terrestrial > Soil > Wetlands | place: USA...
GCAGAGTGGGAGGGTATCGCTCAGAAGAACGAGGTCCCCTTCGACTTTCTCCAGACTCTCGTCTCTGCCGCCGAACGCCCCCCTGAGGCCATGCTCCAGCATCTCGATGACGGACAAGATCCGCAGCGCTCGCGGGCCTCGCGCAACTCTGGCTGCTTCGCGAGGCAAGATGCGCCGGCGCGGATAGGTGACGGGGCTTGACGTGCCGGGTGTCAGCGGTCCGCTGCGCAGAGCCGGCATGTCAGATACTTGTAGTCATACGGAAAGCAATCCTGCCCACGTCCATTCGGCTGCCACTTCCCTTGAGCCGGCCGACCCTTCCGACCGTCGAGGCCCGCGGCCCCCCGGGGGGGGCCGCCGCGAAACGCTGCCAGATCGCGCCGATGTTCACGCGCAGCGATGAGATCGATCTCGGCGAAGCTCTTGCCACAGATGCTTGGGAACATGTTCGACGAGAGCCACCACACCGCCAATCGCCCATCCGCGACTGTGCAGATGGTGAACTGCTGCCTTTGAGACCGCCGCTCGGCGGCGGGGGCTGTGCCGCACAATCCGCGCGACGCGAGGGCAACGTGATTCACCCAGCCCGGTCGCCCACGTTGCCGACGGGCTCAAAAGCGATCGCCGAGGCGATGGGGTGAGGCGGCCATCGCGCGATCGACCGCGCAGCATCCTCGAAACGGCGCGTCGGAGCACGGGTCGGCGCCGGCTGCTATAACGGCCGGGTGCTCAGTGGCTTTCATCCGCTCGTCGCGCTCTGGTTCGAGCGCCGCTTTGCGACGCCGACCGAGCCTCAGGAAGCAGGGTGGCCCGCGATCCAGACGGGGCGCGACGCGCTCATCTCCGCCCCCACTGGCTCGGGAAAGACCTTGGCTGCCTTTCTCTTCTGCCTCGACCGCCTGGTCAGACAGGGACTTTCGGGCGCTCTCGAGGACGAGACGCAGGTGCTGTACATTTCACCGCTCAAGGCCCTCGGGAACGACATCGAGAAGAACCTCTCGGTCCCACTCGACGAACTCGAGGCACTGGCGCGCGCGCAAGGACTCGTTCTTCCGCCGGTGCGGGTAGCGGTACGCAGCGGCGACACGCCGGCGGCGCGCCGACAGGCCATGCTGAAGAAGCCGCCCCATGTCCTCGTCACCACGCCTGAATCGTTCTACCTGCTCATCACGAGCCGCCGTGGGCGCGCCATGCTCAGCTCGACGCGCACCGTGATCTGCGACGAGATCCACGCGGTGGCTCGCGACAAGCGTGGCGCTCACCTCTCGCTCTCCCTGGAGCGACTCGAGCTGGTCACGGGGCGCCGTCCCCAGCGGATCGGACTCTCCGCCACCCAGCACCCCATAGAGGAAGTGGCCCGCTTCTTGGTGGGCGCGAACCGGGTGAGCGCTGGAGGTGACCCCGATTGCGCCATCGTCGAGATCGGACGAAGGCGCCACCTCGACCTGGCCATCGAGATCCCGAAGGACGAGCTGTCGAGCGTGGCCTCGAACGAACTGTGGGCCGAAACCTACGACCGAGTGGCCACCCTCGCGCGAGAGCACCGCACGACGCTCGTCTTCGTGAACACACGCCGCCTCGCCGAGCGGGCCGCCCACGCACTCGGAGAGCGCCTGGGCACCGACAAGGTGGCCGCCCATCACGGCAGCCTCTCCCGGGCGCGCCGCCTCGAGGCCGAGCAGCGGCTGAGGCGCGGCGATCTCACGTGCGTGGTGGCCACCTCGTCCCTCGAGCTCGGCATCGACGTGGGCGCGGTCGAGCTCGTCGTGCAGCTCGGCTCCCCCGGCGCGATCTCGACAGGCGTGCAGCGCATCGGACGGTCCGGGCACTGGCGGGGTGCAGTGCCCAAGGGACGCCTCTTCCCCATGAGCCGCGATGAGCTTATCGAGTGCGGCGCCTTCGTGCGCGCGGCTAGAGAGGGACGAATCGAAGAGACGCTCGTGCCGAGCCACCCTCTCGACGTGCTGGCACAGCAGGTTGCGGCGGAGGTGGCCAGCGCCGGGGGCGACGTGGTCGAGGGCGCCCACCCGGACACCGGAGGGGTTTCGGAGGACACCCTCTTCGAGCGGTTCCGACACGCCTGGCCCTACCGCGACCTCGAGCGCGAGGAATTCGCCAAGGTGGTGTCCATGCTCTCGGAGGGCGTAGCGGCTGGGCGCGGCCGTTCCACGGCCCTCCTCCACCGCGACGCGGTGCACGGACTGCTGCGCGGCCGGCGCGGTGCGCGCCTGTCGGCGCTTACCGGCGGCGGGGCCATCCCCGACAATGCGCAATACCAGGTGGTGGCGGAACCGGAGGGCGCGCTCATCGGGCAGGTCGACGAGGACTTCGCGGTGGAGAGCCTCGCCGGCGACGTCTTCCTGCTCGGCAACACGAGCTGGCGCATCCGGCGCATCGAGGCCGGCACCGTCCGGGTCGAGGACGCTCACGGGGAGCCGCCCGGCGTGCCTTTCTGGATGGCGGAGCACCCGGGTCGGAGCGCCGAGCTTTCCCGCGAGGTCTCTGACCTGCGAGAAGAGATCGAGAGCCGGCTCGCCCATCCAGAAGTTGCTGTGGCGTGGCTCGCGCGCGAAGGGGCCATGTCGGAAGCGGGCGCGCGGCAGGCGGTGGACTACCTTGCAGCCGGCCGTGCGGTCCTCTCGGTCCTCCCCACGCAGAGGACGCTTGTCGCGGAGCGATTCTTTGATGAGGGGGGGGGCATGCAGCTCGTCCTGCACGCGCCCTTCGGCGCGCGCCTGAACCGGGCCCTCGGCCTCGCGCTGCGGAAAAGCTTCTGCCGCACCTTCGATTTCGAGTTGCAGGCCGCCGCCACCAACGAGGGAGTTCTCCTCTCGCTTGGGCCCCAGCACAGCTTTCCACTCGAGTCGGTCTTCGAGCTCGTCGATGCACGGAACGCGAGGGAGGTGCTCACCGCCGCAGCGCTCCAGTCCCCCATGTTCCCGGTGCGCTTTCGCTGGGATGCCACCCGGGCCCTGGCCATCCCGCGCATGCTGGGTGGGAAGAAGATCCCTCCCACCATCGCCCGCATGCGCGCCGACGACCTGCTGGCCCAGGTCTTTCCGCAGGCCGTGGCCTGCCAGGACAACGCCTGCGAGCGCCCGCGCAGCGAACCGCCCGATCATCCGATCGTGAAAGAGGCGCTCCACGACTGCCTGCACGAGGCGATGGACTACCCGGCGCTCGCGCGGCTTCTGTCTCGAATCGAGTCGGGAGAGGTGGCCCTGGTGGCGAGAGACACTGCCGAGCCGTCGCCCCTCTCGCACGAGATCGTCGGTGCGCGTCCCTGGGCCTACCTCGATGATGCGCCCCTCGAGGAGCGCCGTTCCCGAGCCGTCCACTTGCGACGCGCATTGCCCGACTCGGAGGCGGCAGGCCTCGGAGCCCTCGACCCCGCTGCGGTGCAACAGGTGGCGGAAGAGGTCTGGCCCGACGTGCGGGACCCCGACGAATTGCATGACGTGCTGCTCGACCTTTGCCTGTTGCCGGCCAGAGACGGCGCCCCATTTGCCGCCCATCTCGATTCACTCGTGAGGGACGGCCGGGCAGCGCGGGCCGCCCGGCCGGGTGGCGAAACCTGGGTCGCCGCCGAACGAGTCGCCCTGTTCGCCACGCTCGACCCTCAGGCGCAACTCGACCCTCCGCTGACCCCGCTCGCCTGCGAAACTCCTGCGGGCGCGCCCGGGGAAGCAACGGCGCGCGCGCTGCGGGGTTGGCTCCCCCGACTCGGCCCCACGACGGCGCAATCGCTGGCGGCGCGCCTTGACCTTCCACCGCCGCTCGTACACGAGGGACTTCTCGCGCTCGAGCGCGACGGGGTCGTCCTGCGCGGCCGTTTCCTTTGCGATGTCTCGCACTCGGCTGAGGCGCCCCACTGGTGCGAACGAGGTGTGCTCGCCCGCATCCATCGCCTGACCCTCGGGCGACTGCGACGGGAGATCGAACCGGTCGGGGTAGCCGACTTCATCCGCTTCCTCACGCGCTGGCAACACGCGCTTGCCGGCCAACGGCTGCACAGCACCGCCGGCTTGGCCGAGGTGGTGGGCCAGCTCCAAGGCTTTCACGCACCCGCCGGCGCATGGGAGCGCGAGATCCTGCCGGCACGCATCTCCAACTACGAACCGGCAGCACTCGACGCCTTGTGCCTGCGCGGAGAGGTGGCCTTCGGTCGGCTCGCGGTCGATGCAGATCCGGAGCGAGCACCGCGCCGCCGGAACGCGCCTACCCGCAACGCACCGGTGACCTTGGCACTCAGGCCCGACCTATCCTGGCTCGCCGAAGCCTATGGTCCCCCTGCCGCACTCAGCCCCTCTGCCCAGGCGCTCGTCGAGCTCCTTGCCCGCGTGGGCGCGTCATTCCTGGGCGACCTCTCCGCGATGACGGGACGGCTCCCGGGGGAGATCGAGTCCACCATGTGGGAACTCGTATCGGCGGGGGCGGTCACGTGCGACGCCTTCGCTGGGCTGCGAACGCTCATCGACGCGGAGCGCCCTCGCCATGGGCGCGGAGCACCATTCACTGGTGGCCGCTGGTCTCTCTTGCCACACGCGCCCGCCCTCACCGCGTTGGCGGCAGGGTCGAACTCCGCGAAGGGACCCACCGCGACCGGGGAACGGCGTTGGTCCCTGGTCGAGAAGCAGTCTGGCCAGTACCTGCGCCGCTGGGGCGTGGTGTTCCGCGACCTCCTTGCGCGCGAACCGGGGGCGCCACCCTGGCGGGAGCTCTTGGCCATCTACCGCCGGCGCGAGGCCGTCGGCGACATCCGGGGCGGCCGATTTGTGGGTGGCTTCTCGGGCGAGCAATTCGCCCTGCCCGAGGCGATCTGCGCCCTGCGGGCGGTGCGGCGCGCGGCCCCGCACGGCAGTGAGCGCGTCGATCTCTCGGCGACCGATCCGCTGAACCTCATCGGCCTCATCACGCCAGGCGCCCGCATCCCGGCGACGCTCGGGAGCCGCGTCGCGTACGTGAACGGCGTCCCCGCGCCGCCGCAAGCGATGCGCGCGCTCCAAGGAGTGCCAGACAAGACCGAACCGAAAGCTGGGTGCGCGCCCTGAGAGCCGCATCCAACCAAGACCATTTCCCGTGTCCAGTGCGCAGGTGGGATGATGGCGACAGGGCGCGATCGGCCGCTGGCAACCGCAACGTGAAGGCGGTGGCAGCAACGCGGGCCTTCGCCACGCCAGCGTTCCTCAGTTCTGGCCCCGCCGACCGCCCTGGCTTCACGGCTCTCCCTGAAAGACGGCGGGTTGAGCACCGCCACAGGATGTCGCTCGGTCGCGTTGGGAGCCCGGGCCGATTTGTCTTCGCTTCGGAACCGAAGGGCGACGTTGGCAGTTCCTGCTTGCCGTTTGGTGTCCTCGCGATCGAGAAGCTCTCGACGACCTGAATTCGGCTCACGGTCGAGGCAGCAACGCAAGTCCCCGCCACCCGAGGACAAAGCTTGATGAAGGGGCCCACGCGACGCGCCTTGCTCACGCTGCAGTGCAGCGCTTTCGCGGCCTCGGCCCAGGTCTCTGCAATGTTCTGCCTCCGGGGCCGGCGGATCCGCGCACCCCAGCCGTGCGTCGCGCGCGGTGCGCCTCGATGCGGCTGGGGTGCCTGAGTCCTATTGCCCACTCGGTCGAGTTCCTTCGAGCGGTCTGATCTGAGGCGACTTCGCTCTGCTGCAGGTGACCAACCGCTCTCGACCCCTTTTGTCCTGATTCAGCGCGGGGCCAAACAGCGCTCGGGCACGGATTACCCTCAGGGACGTGCCTCCGTGGCGGTCGCGCCCGTGCCGGCGGACTTGGCGAACGCGTTGCGTAGGGCGGTCGTACCTTCAGCAATCGCCTCCCTGGGTGCGGGATCATCGGTGATCGGGTTGAGCATCACGAAATCGTGGAGCGTCCCCAGGTACCGAACGCCTCCGACACTTACCCCTGCCTGGGTCAACTTGCGCGCGTACGCCTCCCCTTCGTCGCGCAATACGTCGTTCTCGTCCGTGATGATGAGCGCCGGTGGAAGCCCGCGCAGTTGCTCGAGGGAAGCCCGGAGCGGAGAGGCGGTGGGCTCGTTCCGCTTCGAGTGGTCCGGGGCATAGGCATCCCAAAACCACTTCATCGCCTCACGCGTGAGCCAGGGGCCGTCGGCGAACTGCTGATAGGAATCGGTCTCGAAACTGGCGTCCGTCACCGGATAGTAGAGGAGCTGGAACGCGAGCTTCGGCGTGCCGCGCTCCTTCGCGAGGAGGGTCACCGCGGCAACCATGTTGCCACCCACGCTGTCGCCAGCGAGGGCCAGACGTGAACTGTCGAGGCGCAAGGACGAGCCATTCTCCGAAACGAATTTCGTTGCCGCGTAGGCTTCTTCGATTGCGGTCGGGTAGCGGGCCTCGGGGGACGGGGTGTAGTTCACGAAGACCACTGCGGCCTGTGCGCCATTCGCGATCTCCCGAATCAGACGATCGTGCGTGTCCTTGTTCCCCATGATCCAGCCGCCGCCGTGGAAATACATGACCGCCGGGAGCACCCCCTCGCCCCGCGAACGCGGACGAACAACCCGGACCGAGACCTGTCCCTGCGGCCCCACCGAGAGAGTCCGGTCTTCGATATCCGCAGGGAGCTTGGCGCAGGCGCCTGCCTGTACTTCATCGAGCACCGCTCGCGCTTGTTGTGGGGTGAGTTTGTTGATGGGCGGAGCCCCGCCGGCGTCAAGCTTTGCAAGAAACTCGCGGGTGTTCGGCTGTAGGTGGGAGTAGTCTGGCTTTGGCATGGTCGTGTCCCCGACTGAAGTGAACGTCACCGCGAAGCCGCGAGCTTGCGCGACTCCGAGATGGCGATGTCTCCAGTCAAGGCACCGGTCCGCTCGGTCATGATGGGGATGCGGGCAAGGGTTCGGGAGCACGAGCTTTCGCATCCTCAGGGTGCGTGCGGCGACAGCCCCAAGACACGATCCGGATCTCCGGGAGGTCAGGCACTGCTTTTGGTGCCCGAGAAGTTCGCCGAGCCTCCGAAGAGATCCACCGAGGTGCCAGCGCGCGGAGCGCCCTGACTCGCGGGGCAAGTTGTTCGTGGCTCTCGCGATCGCGTTGCGGGCGCCGCACCGCGGCCCATGGAGGCGTGCCTGCGGAAAGGCGCTCCAGAACCACTCCTCCGCGTGGTCGCCCATGAAACCGCCACGACAACCGTGATGACTGGGTGCGTGGCGAGCTCGAATCATGGCCGCGCTTGGCCCGGCGCGTCTGCGCCGGCGGACGCCGCACACGGGCTCGGGCGGACCTTGCCGCTTGTCGGGGTGCGGCGGCACCGACCGCGTCGGGCCGTGGGCGTGGCGATTCCCGCACGCGCTCTGACAACCGAACGCGAGACCGTGCCGGTGCAGACGGGAGCGATGGCACCGCTGGCGGACGACAGGTTGTGGACGCGCCCAGGCGCCGCCGCTTTCGAAAAGGCGGCGCCATCCGAAGGGCGAGCGTCTCGGTTTCGGGACCGCGCGGCTCCCGCCGGCATCCTCTTCGTTCTCAGGAGCGGCATCCCGAGATGTTTCCGCTGAGACAGCGGCATGACTTGCTGGCGACGGCTGCGCGACCGGAACTGATCGCGTGCCGCGCCGGACGCCTCGCGCGTGCCGGCAGGAACAGGGGGCGACGGGACCGGACCGAATTCGACGGATCGAGGCCAATCGGGTCGAAGCACCATGTCCGCCCAGTGCGCGACCGATGCGGAAGCGCCTGACCAAGCTGCCCGCCGACAAGGGGACTCCCCTCGCTGCAAATCGCGCGGCGCGGGGTGGATCCGAACGAGCGGCTCGGCCGGTGGCTGGCTTGATGATGGCGTTGAGTTTCCCCGACCGCCCCCCCGTCGAGATCCACCTTCGCCTCAACCGCGCAGCGCTGACCAGGCCAGCAGAGCCCAGCCCACCATGAAGGCGCCCCCCCCGAACGGTGCAACCGCGCCGAACGCGCGAACCCCGGAGAGCGCTACCGCGTAGAGGCTTCCGGAAAAGAGCAAGGTGCCCGCCGCAAAGAACCAGCCTGCGGCGCTGCTCGTGGCGCTCGGACAGCGTGCGGCGACCCAAGCTGCCGCGATGAGACCGAACGCGTGGTACATCTGGTAGCGTGCGCCCGTCTCGAACACGGCCAGAGAATCGGGCGCAAGCTTCGTCTTAAGCGCGTGAGCGCCAAAGGCCCCCGCGGCCACCGAGACGAACGCGGAGGCCGCCCCCAGGGCGAGAAAGAGACGATCCATCTTGGGCGAGCTTAACTGGCTGCGCCTCTTGACGCGCTCGCTTCTTCAGCCAGCGTCGAATTCGCTCCCCCAAGCGAAGGATCTATCCCGGGCGAATGCGCCTCGCTTCTCATCACCGGGACCCGCGCATTGCGGCCCCCGCGGCCTTTGCGGTCAGTGCTGCGAGGGAATTCCGGAATATGCCGCCTTTCGACAAGCGCGATCGGGCGGGCCCGATCATGGCCAGATCGCGGTGTCTGATGGAATGGGCCCCTCCGCTCGGCCGTGATCGAGATCAGAGCTCGCACGCATCTGTTGCAGTTCGACCACACGACGGTGAAACAAGGGCACCCAGGGTGTGTCCTCGAGCGTCCCGCGGTACCGATCACCGGCCGCGATGATGCTTCTTCTGCTTCTCCCGGCGCTGGCGGTACCGCCGCTCCGCCTGGAGGCGCATCTCCTCCCTGGACCGGACCGCCCTCTCGCGCGCCTGCGCCTCCAGGACGAGCCTCATGGCCTCATGGGCGCGGGTGCTCGGCGCGGGCGAGGCCGCCGCCCGCGCGGCCTCGCGCTGGGCACGCTTCGGGCTCCAGCAGCGCCGCAGCGGCGCATCGCCGACAGCGGCCGCCCTCCACGGCAGACCCCGCCATCTCTCGAGCATGGCGTGGACCTCCGCGTCGGAGGGCTCGGCGCCGAACACAACCCGCGCAACCATGAGGCCGCCGGGTGCGTCGCGCTCGAACACCCCGACCCAGAACGGTTCGTCGAAGAACACGGTGAGCACCGCCACGGCAGACCCTCCCCGCAAGGCGCGTCGCGCCTCGGCGAAGGCCGTGGGTCCGCTTGGCGCAGACGGGAGCTCCGATCCTCCGAAGCCGACCGGGCTCACCCTCCGGTCCGCCCTTTTCCGGCCACTGAGCTGTCAGCGGACCATGGCCCATCGAGCGGTGCGCGTCAACGACGGCGCTGGCCAGGTCCACCACCTACGCAAACACGGCGAACTCGATGGACTACCGGCGAATAGGCGTTCGATGGCTGCGAGCAGGTGCCTGGACAAGCTGAAGCGCCTCGGCGGCGTCCCCGAACGAGGCGGGCCACCCTCATCGGAGAGAGAGGCCGGAACGACCCGTCCGCGGGCGACGCTGCCGACCAAAATACGACCAAAACTCAGGTGCAATGGGGTAGTCCCCATTGGACTCGAACCTCGACCGGGACCTCTCACGAACACGGCTGAAATCAGGGAAAGTCGCATGTCGTCGCATAGTGTAGAGCTTGCCCGGAAATGGTGGCTCGTGTCCGCGCAAGATGTTGCGAAGCTCGTGGCCCAGAGGGCGTCAAGCATGAGCGCAGGGAAGCGCGGCCGCGGCCGCCAGCCAGAACTGTCTGCTCGTTCGCAGACCTCGACCATCCCGATCGCCGACAGCCATCACTAGTGGTCATGACGAACAAGATCGACTGGAAGGAGCTGGGGGAAGTGATCCAGTCGATACGAATGAACAAGCTGAAGCACGTTGCAGGACGGCCTCCGCACCTGCGCGCCCTGTGCCCTTGCCGAACCCGGCAAGGTGCGGTACCGACACGATGGACGACGAGCACAGAGTGCCCCATAGCTGTGGGAATTCTGCGGCCTGATGGCCTGGGCTGCGCTGGTCTCCATTGGGGAGGGCGATGGAACCCACGATTCACCAGCATCCTGCTGGACACCCGGTCGGGACGGAGGTGTGCGTCCTGCTACGAGAAGTCTTCGTTGGCGAGGGTTTCACGCGAGCCACAGACGCTTTCGAAGGGGCGACGCTTTCTGATCGTGGAACGAGATGGGTGGCAACGGAAGACTCTGGCCGCGTCGTCGGGATCGTGTTCCTGGTCGATGGCGCCAGTCCGTTCCGCCAGATCGCCACCGAGGGAGAAAGCGAGATTCACCTGTTGGCGGTCGCGCCGTCACATCGACGAAGCGGAATTGCGGATACCCTGATGCAAGCATGCCTCCGCGAGGTGCGAGACTCCGGCGCAAGCCGCGTCGTGCTCTCGAGCCAGGTGACCATGCGCGCCGCGCATGCTCTCTACGTCAAGCACGGATTCCACCGGATACCGCAAAGAGACTGGGGCCGAGGGGACGGCCGGCGTTACCTGGCATTCGGCCTCGAACTCAGGGAGCCGATCGAGTAGTCGCCCGGATTTCGGCAAGGCCGCCGCGATACAAGGACTTGAATCTCTGGCCATCGGATTCATCCGACGCTCTATCCAACTGAGCCAAGGTCGAAAGCTGTTGGCTTCTCGGAGGCTTCGCCGAGACTCCGCACGGACGCGAGCTGACGACCAGGATCACGCTTTGCGTGGGCCAGCGGCGAAGCACGGGCCAGGGGTTCGCGTGGGCCGGACTGCCAGCCTTCAAGTCCGATAGGCGACTTCAAGCCCGCCGCCCTCGTCAGCGACCTGCGATGGTGCGGATCGCCGCCACCACCACCTCGGGACGCGCATACTGGATGTAGTGCCCGCACCCCTCGAGCCATCGCAGCTCGCTCGCGGGCAGCTCGCGCACGAGCCGTCGACTGTCCACGCTCGACTCCTCTGTTGGATCCTGTGCGCACCCGATGACGATGCTTGGGCTGCGCACGGCACCGAGCCGAGCCGCGACCCGCGCGAGCCCCGGCGCGTTGCTCGTCTGCTGCCGGGCGTGCACGGCAAGGCTGCGCGGGTTCACCCATAGCTGCTGCCGGTAGGCGACGAAGTCAGCTGGCAGACGCGCGCGGTCGGGACCGATCATCTCCTTCAGGATGCCAGCGACCGTCCTTGGTCCCAGCCGTGGGCCAACCCAAGCCGCCAGGCCTTCACCGAGCAGCGGCAATGCGATGAGCCGGTCGAGCGACTTCGCATGTGCGGCCGGATACGATTCGGGCGCGAGCAGCACGAGCCCACCCACGACATCGGGCTGGTCCTCTGCGATCGCGATCGCGACGCCACCGCCGTGGCTGTGACCAACGATCACTGGCCGCACGAGGGAGAGCGCGCGAATGAGCCCTGCTATCAGGCGCGCGTTGCCTGGGTACGTGGCCGCATCTCCGGGTGCCTGCGAGAGGCCGAAGCCGGGGCGATCGACCACCGTCAGACGGTAGTCCGCCGTGAGCTGGTCGAGGACCGGCTCGAAGTCCTCGGCCGAGCCCATCCCGCCGTGCAGCAGCACGACATCGCGACCAGCGCCCCGCCGATGGTAACTCAGCGGAGTACCGTCAATGACCGCCGTCTCTCGGCGAAGGCGAAGGGGTGCGGGGTCGGGTCGGTAGACAATGCCGGTCGCGACGAGGCCAAGCAGGAGCCCGATGAAAACCAGGCCGAGCATGCGCAAAGCTCTCAGCATCCTATCTCTCCATAAGGCCAAGCGCGGGTGAGCCAAGCAGGGCGAACGCGCTCGCCTTGGTTCATGATCTCCTCGAAGTCACCGGTGCGGCACGCCGTTCCTCTTGGTGTTTGGCTGGGCGAGGGTCGACGAGGTTTGTTCAGCTCGTCGAGGCGCTCCTCTATCAGCTTGCGATCCGCATCGCGGGACAGCAAGCGCGCGCGTTCTGAGGAGGCCCGCCGCGCGATCGGGATCGGGCAGCGGTCCCCTCCGTGCAAAAGAAGACGGCGGGGCTGCCCGTGCGGGGTCCAGCGGCGACCCCGATCGGGACGCCGCTGGACAGTTCGGGTATGCGAAGCATGCGACGAAGGCGAACTTCATCGCATCTCCCCGCCGCCTTTGAGGAGGCCGCGCAGAGTGCCCCCTGTGTGGCGGCCAGGCGCATCCGGTGGACTCGACTCAGTACGTCCAGTTCGAACGGCCAGGCATCACGTCGAGATCGGGAACCCCAGCGGACGTGGTGATTGCCATCGTCGCGCCGGTGGGCCTCGGCCGCGCGACGGTCGACGTCTGGTCGAGCGATTGCTGGGGAACGATGAACCGTCAACAACCTCACTCGCAGATCATGGGGTCGTTCGAAAGAAAACGGGGTTTCCATGGAAAGAGCGCTACAGAACTTCCCACCGTCGCTTGGGCAAGGTGAGCGATCACGCCAGATCCGCCCCCCGCACCGCGGCCTCGCCGCAACGCTGTCCCAGCCCCCTGTCTGTGGAGCCCTCGTCGACCGAGTTCTCGAGAGGCTTCCCAGGTCGGAGGACGTATCGCGCACGCACACCGACGTGCTCTGGGGGGGATCCTGAGCCCGGAGCGAATCCCCAAGAAGGAGTGAACAGCTTCCTCGGCGCGCAGCGCAACTCGTCGGCCGAGTGCGAGGCTGGCGCGCTCCACCTCGTCCAGAGGCGATACTGGAAGGCGCTTGCCGACTACGGGCAGGCCGTCCCGCGCTATTCGGGGACAGCGGTTTGGCGACAGGCTCAAGGCCAACGCGGCTCGCGTCCGCTGCGCTGCTCCTCGTCGCGCATGCCCGCACCTGCGAGGCGTGCTCGGCAGCTGAGAGGACGCTCATCTCCTCCGAGACCACCTACCACGTGGCCATGGAAAGTATCCTGCGCGACTGGGTGGAGTTCACAGGCTCGCTCTCTTCGCTCACGGCGGAGGAGAGGCGCGCGCTCGCGACGAGGTCTCGGCGCCGGGTCGCACTGGTCGATGCCCGCGAGATCGCTCGTGCGGAGGTCGAGAGCGAGGCGCTTCCGCCAGACCTCGCGGCGACCTTGACGCGAGAGCGGGGCCTCTCCCAGCCATTCAAGCTGATACGCGCTCTGGAGGACTCGGATCGGGCACTCGAGAAGTGAACTGCGAGTGGACCATGTCCGACTTCCACCTGCGGCTCCCGGGCTGCTGCCGGAAAGCGCTCCGAGACATCGCCGGGGTTCTGGCGTGGGAGGTCGCTCGTGGCATCGCTCATCGCGCAGCAGGTGAGGTCCCAGCCCGAGCGTGCGAATTGATTCGTGGACTTGGGAGTAGCCACGATCAATGCGAGCCGAATTGTCCACAAGAGGTGGCGGCCTCTCGCGAGCGCCGCGTTGCGCGTCGTCAATCCCCTTCGGTCTCGGGCGGCACAATCTGAAGCGCCCTGCGCAGCCTTGCCGCGCTCGGATGCGCAGCGTGCGAGGCGCACACCAGCCGCACGATGCCGCCGCCTCCCTCGTTCGTGAGCGCCACCGTCCCGGGCTCCGGGCAAGGAACGCGCTCAGCCTCGTCCCACTCCCCGCCGCACCTGGGACAGCGCCACCGGCGACCAACGGAGCTGCGCAGGCCCTCGCCCACACAGTGGGGGCACACGGCCCAGGGCATGCCACAGCGCCTCACGTCAGTTCGCCCCCGACCTCGCCAAGCTGGAAGCGGCCAGCGCCCTCGACCAGGCGGTGGGGGTTCCAGCCAGCCAGGTGAACACCGCCGCACGTCGCTCGGGCCCGTCGTGGGAGCGAACGCGATCCGTAACTATCACCGTTGGCAAGCACACCAACAACCGCACTCCGTGCCGAATGCTCGCCGAAAATGCGTTGAAACTCAAGCCTTGTGATGACTTCGACCGCGCTCGGCTCACGCGCCTCCTCAAGGAGATACCCCTGGCCTGCGGCGGATGACGGCAGCGTGGCCTCCTTGGAACGGAAGCTATCGAGGGGGCCCAGAATGCGGCACCGAAGCGCTCTCAGAGGCACGCGACGCCTTTCGCCGCAGGGAATCGAGAAACGGATGGCGCGCAGGGCTGGGTTCAATCGCGCCACCTACCGCCAACTCATCCGGGCGACGCCGGACCGCCCAGCAGAATTGGCAGGACGGCTTCCAGCGGGATTGCTCCCTCCCACCGGCTGACAATTGCTCTGGCACGAGCATATCCCGGTGCGAAATCCCACCCGCCAGCCCTCTTCAGCGTGAGGACCAACGGCCGTGCTGCTCGCTTCCGCGGGAGATCCGGCGCGTTCGCCAAGCTACCGTGAGTGAGACGCTGAACAGGTGTGGCACGACGATCAGGGCCAATTGCTCGGGCCCCCTGGCACGCGCCAGGAAGGAGGCCCTTCCACCATTTACCAGTCTGGTATTGATCAGGGACCGGCCGGGGACGCCTTGGCAGGTGGCAACTGGGGAACCGAGCCCGTGAGCGGCGAGAGCCCGAGACCTGGGACAACCTCGCCAGGAGTGGTGGCCTTCCCGTGCTGGCTTTCGAACAGGGTCTGGGTGCCCTTGGACACGCAGCGCCACGCAACCTCCGTCTCCACGCAGGCTTCCCACCCTTGGCACGCGCCGCACAAGGTCGGCTCGCACAGGCCGGTTCGCGGGTTGCACTGGGTCCCGTTGGTGCACATTGCGTAGCAGCCTCCTTCCGCCCGTTGCTGAGCCGAAACGCCAAGCCCGAGGGCCGTGCTGATGCCAGCGGCTTGCAGCGTGTAGGGAGCGCTCGATTTGCAGGCCCAAGGCGCCACCAGCGCCATGGCAAGGACCAGTGCAGCAGCCGGCCGAACTCTTCTCGTCATCCCGCCTCCCTCGCGGCTCTGGCCCGACCAAGACCGACGCGTGCCCGCCACCCGACACCACACGACTGGAGAGCCAGACTCCTTGCAAGGATCCTCCCGAATGACGCAGGCGTCCAGCCAGACGGAGCACATCGACGTTCCGCCCGGAGGCACTGGCGCGGATGTCCAGCCGTCGAGGTACTTGAAGTTGCTCACACCCTGCCCGTTCCACACTCATGCCCCGCCACCAGTCAAAGCGTCTCGACAGTTGCGTGGAAGCGCTGCCTGATTGTCGCGGTCGCACTCCTCTGGGCTCCAAACCTCCGGGGGATTCCAAGACGTGGAGCCAATGCCGTTCACGCATCACCTGGTCGGTCGTTCTCGCCCTCGCCTACGCCGCTGGCCACGACGTCGGTCTCGCGACCGAGGTTGCCTCTCGACGAACGACCCGCTCCGAGGTGCCGAAGCAGGATGGAGAAAACCCACCCACTCGCAGGTTCCGTGCTGCTCGCTCGATGCCGCCCGTCGCAGGAGCGGTTTCGCGCCCGGCCGGGCCACAGCGACCTGACAGGCACATCGTTCGTCGGTGCGACCTGCGCGCCGTCAGGGGACATCCCGTGGGATCGCTACCGTGGGCCATCGGCCTGGTCCAACGCGGAGGTTCGGCGCAGACGTGGAATGCCTGGAAGGTGGGGCAATGGCCGAGACAGGGCAATTGAGATACGCCTGACGCTCCTCGAGTCGCCAACCCGCTCCGCATCCCCTCGGTGCTCCCGGCTGCGGGGAGACCACCGTGGTTCGCAGAGCATGCGCCTTGTTCCCGGACGCGCACGCGTCCGGCATCTTCATGCAGGAGATGCGCGAACGCCCTGGTTGACCGGGCTTTCGGGTGGTCGACGGACGGACTGCCCGGCTCGCCACGCTGGGTCGCAGTGGGTCCGACCGCAGGTCGCTACACGGTCCACTCGCCGAGTTCGAGGCGGTGGCCCTCCCGTGGCTCGAACCGCGTCCGGAATCCTCGACGAGATCGGAAAGATGGAGTGCCTGTCGGATGCGTTCGTCAGGGCGGACACGTGCTCGCAGCTTTGGTCCCGCTTCTGGCCACGGCTTGCAGGAGGGGGTTCGAGGAGAATTGCAACCGGCTCTTGGCGCAGTTGACGCCACGACAGCGAAGGGTGCGGGGGGACGAGGTCTGCGCACCATCTTCTACGATGCTTTGCGGGACGGGGAACCGCGCACGTGGTGAGGGGTTCCCTCTGGCAACACGAGGCGGCTGTGCCCCGCGCTGACCCGCTCGACCAAGACGTTCACGCCGATGCGCTCGTGCAGCTCGGGGACATGCGAGATGACCGCGACGGTGCGCTGGCCGGCTCCCAGCTGGTCGATGGCCGCCATGGCCTGCTCGAGCGTATCGCGGTCGAGCGTGCCGAACCCCTCGTCGATGAAGAGCGTTCGGGCGTAAGTCCGCCGCGTCGACAGCGTGGCGAGACCGAGCGCGAGCGCGAGGGAGACGAGAAAGCTCTCTCCGCCGGAGAGACCATTCACTCCCCGCACCTCATTTCCCAGATCTCCGTCCACGAGCTGGAGGTCCAGATCGCGGTGCGGCACGCGCTCCAGCCGGTAGCGCGGCGCGAGGCTCCTCAGATGACCGTTCGCCGCCTGAAGCAGCGCCTCCAGCGTGAGCCCCTGGGCAAACACGCGCAGTTCACGACCGTCGTGCGCCCCTATCAGGGCGGAGAGACTGCCCCAGCGCTCGGACGTTGCGCGCTGCCGGGCGAGGTCCGCTTCGAGCGCCCCGCGTGCGGCCCGATGCTCGTCGTCCTGCCTCAGGCGAACGAGCGCTTCCGTGTATGCGAGCGCGGCTTCCTGCGAAGCCTTCTCCGCCGCCGCAGCCCGTCCCTGCACCTCCGCCGCTGTTCCTTGGGGTCGTCCCTGAGCCACGTGGGCGTCGAGCTTTCGCTGGCGCTCCATCCGGGTCGCCTCTCGCTCGCGCACCGCCTCGTCGAGTGCAGCGATGAGCTTGCGCTCAGCGTCCACCCAGTCCTGGCCATGCGCGAGTAGCTCGTCCAACCGATCCCGGCTGAGGCCGCGGCCTTCGAGGGCCGCCGCGAGCACCGCGGCCGCCCGCGCCGCCGTCTCTCGGGCGCGAATCCGGGTCGCCTCCGCCGTCTCGAGCACTGCCTTTGCTGCCGCGACTACCTGGGCCGCGTCGCCAAGGCGCCCCGTGGACTCGGTGAGAGCCAATCGTGCTATGCGCTCGGCTTCCGCGCGGGCCTCCTCCACTTCCACCACCGGCTTCCCGTCCAGGAGCTGCGCGCGCTCGGTCTCTAGCGCGGTTGCGGACGCATGCTCCACCTGGGCTGCGCGCGCGGCGTCCGCCGCCACCTGCGCCTTGGCCTCCAGCGTCGCCCGCGCCGCCTCCCGCTCCGGCGCGAGCCTTGCCTCCGTGCCCTCGGCATCCGCCAATGCCCGATCGTGGTCTGCGTGAGCTGCCGCGAGCGCCTCGCATCTTCTCGCGAGCACTTCGGGCCGCTCCCGCGCTTCCTGGCGCCAGCCCTGATCGAATCCGAGCGCCGGCTCCAGCTCTGCCTCCAGGCCGTCGCGCCGCAGGTTGAGCCCGCGGGCCTGCTCCATTAGCTGCCTCGCGGTCCCGGCCGCACGCTCCGTCACCAGCTCGGCGGCGGCGTGCGCCTTCTGCGCCGTCTCCGCCTTGCCGCGCGCCTCGTCCACTGCCCGCCGTGCCACCTCGACAGCATCCCTTCGCACGATCGCCGCCTTCTGCGCCATCTCCGCACGGACAACGGCTGCCGTCGCCTTCTCCACGAGCGCGGCGAGAGGCTCCGCGGCAACGGTCACCACGTCCGGAACGTCGGCCCCCTCGAAGGTTGCCCGCGCCACCTGATACCGTTCGTCGGCCACCACGAGCGCGGCCCCGAAGCGCGCCTTGTCGGTCGCGGCGCGTGCTTCCTTCTGCTCCTCGGCGGAGATCAGCGCGGTTCGCTTCTCGCGTTCGGCCCGGAGCGCGCCGAGTGCGCTCTCGTCCCTCTTCACGGCTGCGGCCTGCTCCTGCCGCGCGGTTCGCTCCGGGGCGTGGCGGACGTAAGGATGCTCGAGGGCTCCACACAGGGGACAGGGTTCGCCCTCCACCAGCTCGGCCCGCCGCCCCTCCAGGTCCAGGGCAGCGTCGATCCGCGCCAAGGCTTCGCGGGCTGCGGCAACCCGCGCCTCCGCCGCGACGATCTCGCGCGCACCCTGCTCGCGCACGGCCCGGAGCTCCTCGAGAGCCTTCCGGGCCCGGGTTGCCTCCGCATCGGCGCGGTCACGTTCCTCCGCTACCGCATGTGCCTCCGCTGCGATTGCACTCAGCGCCGCCAGCGTGTCGCGCCGTGCTCTCGCCTCGTTCACCTGAACGGCGAGCTCGCCGAGGTCGTCGCCAGCGGTAGCGCTCCACGCCGCGGCCGCCTCCTTCTCGAGCGCCGCAAACACGTCGGCGAACCTCTTGGCGTTCGCGGCCAGCGCGTCGCGCTTGGCTACCGCGTCGGCGACAGCGCGCCGTGCGACGGCGATGGTGCCCTCCGCCCGCGAAAGCTCGCGGACGACTTCGGCATGGCCAGCGAGCCGCTCCTTCCAGCGCGGCCACTCCGCCGCGAGCGGGCGTTCCGCCGCCCGCTCCGCGAGCCATTGCTTGGCGAGTCTCCTCCTCGCCTCGGCCTCCGTGCACTTCTTGTCCAGGGTCTCGAGGGCAACGCGCCGCGCCCTCACCTCGGCTTGGGCCGCTGCCAGAGCCTGGTCTGCCTCGCCAAGCCGGCGCGTGGCACCGGCGATCTGGACGTCCAGCGCACCAGCACCGGCGAGCGCTGGCCGGAGCCGTTCGGTCTCGGCGAGCGCCGCCGAGAGCGCCTGCTCCGCCTCGGCACTGGCCTCGCGCGTCCGGT
>Ga0335081_10006568_pt1 | contig 18543 bp, 11 predicted proteins | sample Lox_Sample_35_FD_206713 | JGI IMG/M metagenome (GOLD analysis project Ga0335081, IMG submission 206713) | Soil microbial communities from Loxahatchee National Wildlife Refuge, Florida, United States - Lox_Sample_3.5 | ecosystem: Environmental > Terrestrial > Soil > Wetlands | place: USA...
GATGCACCGGCGAGTGAGCCAACCTTGAGAAATGAACGTCGCTTCATATTTTCTACCCCTCAAGTTGTGAGATGATTTCTCCGCTTGCTCTGTCCAGGAATATCATTCGAGATCGTCCGGCCGGAACAGTTGTTTTCGTCCTCTTCCCGCGGTAAGCCACGGTAGCTTCTTCCGCTTCACTGCTTTCCGAGACACACGTGCAAAGAACTGCATGCTCATATACTGTCGGCAGGACCAGGACGGAAGAATGCGCATCTTCAACTTCAACAGCCGAAACGATTCCTGTCTGTTTCAGAACGTACCGATAGAGCGCAGTGACAGATTCCGGACTCTCGGCAAGTTCAACAGGCAGAGGCGACCAGAAGATGTTGCCCTTTCCGTGGGAGATCGTCTGGACGGATGGCTCCGCGCTCCCCACTATCACTGCTTTTTCGACACGCTGCAGCTTATCACCGCGATACCCCAACACGAATCTTACACCATCGATCGAAAGGGACTCTTCTTCCGCGATCGGCATGATGGCAGATTCAACTCCCAACGCTTTCATACGTTCCTGCGGGAGCCAGTGATCATCTGTATCGACTGGGCCGCTGATGAGAAGGTTCGAGCCCGATTCCACCATGGAACGTACAGCGTTCCAGGCACTTTCATTGAGTGTCCGCGATGATGGAAGGATAATGAGTTTTGGCTGGCGGGACAATTTCCCCATTCCGTATTCTGAGACTGCAGCAACAGGAACATGGTGATTGTATGCCATCACCCGTACGCATCTCCTCGTCGCTTCGGTGACAAGATCCCGCGTCGAAAATTGGTTCGAGTGTGAAATCACCATGAGCACATCTTCGTCAACCTTCCCTTTAACGAATTGACGGTTGGAGGCGAAGAACTTCGCGAACCGCCTGATGACATCAAACTCCGGTTTTGCCGTTCCGGCGGCTCGAAACACACCGATTGCCGCTTCGTTATCTGAATCCATATAGGGATTCGTGTTCCAGACCCACTCGATAAATCCGGCGCTGTTTCCGCTCAGAGAAATCGCCAGCTTCCGTTCGAGCAAATTGCGTGCATCCTCCTCGGTGCGCCACGGAGTTCCGTCCATCTTCTCATAAAACATCACTCCGGTTTCTTCAATGAGATTGAGTTTTCCCGGAACCTTCGTCATGACGCTGTCCCAGAGGAGATCGTCGTTGTTCCACCAGTTATGAAGGCACGTAAAATCGACCCCCGAAGCATAGAATTGCGGACTTGGTCTGTCACTCGTACCTCCTTCATCCTGTCCGATTGTTACAAGCTGTCCGGGGTTTCCGTTCGTCCTGACCAGCTCCCTCAGCTCGCCCGCCCAGCGTGTCACCATCTCCTGTGCAAACAGCCGATAATCGATTACTTTGATCGGGTGATTGGTATCGAAAAATATCACGTCTGAAAACTCCTCAAGTTTCGGGAGCGCCAGCACCTCGCCGGGGGGACAGCGGTACATTTCCGAAAGTGAAGCGATCCGGTCTTGGTCGCGATCGAAATGGTAACGCGATTTCAGCCATGCTTCCCAGGCCGCAACCTCATACGTATCATAATTCGGGCGCACCGACCACAGCTGCTGCGGATTACAGAATGACGGTTCGTTGATGAGATCCCACATGACATCATTCATCATCCGGTATCGCTGAACAAAGGCGAGGAGAAATTCCTTTTGAGCGTTCACGGACCTCGGGTCAAGAAACGGATTGACGCCGCCCCAAGATTCCGGAAGGAATGCAAAAAGCGTGATGATGACCGGCATATCGTATTTCCGTGCCGTCAGAAGGAACGCGTCCATGGCGCGGAATGCCTGCTCATTCGGGGAACCGACATCGAGCATGTAGTTCTTCCACGCGGTCCAGATTCCCGTCCGGACCATGTTGATACCCGCTGACTTCATCCGCCGAAAATCATCATCCCAGACTGCCGGATTGGGATCCAGGAGGAATTTCCGGTGAACGTCCGACGCCATGTATGTCGTACCGGTGATCGGATACGGCTGACCATCGCGGATGAAATTTGCACCTTCAATGCTCAGCGGCTTGCCGGCAGACAGCAATCGATCGTCCGTTATCCAGTATCCGGTTCTCGCTGTAAGAATTTGTCGGGGACCGGAGCCGACAGCGGGCGATTCAAGCGAAAGCCGGACATGTGTTATGCCTCTGGTGTGCGACGGCAAAACAGCATTCCCCGTTGCAAGCGTCCCGGCCCCAAAGAGCGGGATACTCGTTTCGGCAAGATTTTTTCCATCATCTCCCTTCACCACGACCCGGCACTTCCCCTGCGCCAGCCGCTGCACATTTCCTTTGGGATGCCGGAGTTGAATCGTGACAGCAGGGGATTCTCCCTCCGCGTAACACGCCGAAGAACTACGCGCATTCAATTCGGTCGCGCCCTGCATTGCCTGCGATGCAAGAGCGCGGATCGCAGAAGCCGGGATGGTACCGCTCATGGCAACTACGAGCCAACGTCCGCCGGCACACTCTCCCTGCATCCGATCGATTTGCACTACCGGCGCCACGCGGTTCGTTTTCAATCCGTCAACACCGAGTATCAGCGGGTTGAGGATGGCATCGCGTTGACCCGCGCTTCCATCCTCCGACGGATAATCCTTTGTGGAGGTGAACTTGACATAAAATTCGAAGAACTTTTCGGCTTTAAGTCCGCGAACGAGATCGCGACCGCCCGGAAATTCATCGCTCACCGAATACGACTCGACAATCTCCGGCGAGACGGGATATGCCTGCGTAAGGCCGAGAAGTTTATGATATTCTGTCTGGCGAACCTCCTGATGCCAGCCGCCGTACTCCGATCTGACGGGCACGGCAAAGGGGACCCCTCCTAGCCAAAGAAGATTGCCGCCTTCCATGAGGTAGGCATGCACCGGGGACCAGCTGTCCTTTGGAAACGCCGATCCATACGGCATAACGAGGAGATCGCACCGGGAGCCGGTGAGAGTAGAGAGCTGCATGTTGTTGAGAAATGCGGCATTCCATCCGCGGAATGCTTCCTCGAGAGCAGTCCGGCTGATGTGCAGATCCTCGACGCCGGGAAATGTGCCGTCGAAAAAGACTGCAATACGAGGTGTTTCAGGATCCTGAAATTTCGGGAACCCCTTCGCAAATCCGGCAAGTGCAAATGTGCCGGCAGTCTTCATGAATGCTCGCCGATTAATACTCATGTGCGAAACTCTCCCCCTGCCGCGGCGGAATACTTCTGAATAATCTCGAACGGAATTTTTGTGTCGGCAAAAACTTGCCAGAGCTTTATTTTGTTGGACTGGACGATCGCTTTCCACGCAGCCGGCAGTTTCCACGACCGGGCCGCATCCGTATTTCCGAGCCCCTGATACGAAGCGCTTGCCTCTCCGCAGAGGAGTACGAGATCATGGTCTTCCATTGTGATTGAAATGTCGATGCGGTAATCGGGAAACCACTCGAAATAATGCTTCCACCCCACCCGCATCTTTTCTTTTCCCTCGACGGCGTTCCCGTGGGCGTCGATGAATACGTGATCGTCCGACATGAGCCGTCCTATCCCTTCAACATCATGACGATTGATCTGTTGAACGAATTCCAGAGCGAGCACATTGTTCGTCGGCATGATCGATCTTCTTCAGGCGCAGAAAGATGGTGGAAGTTATTCAACAATCATCTGAATTGCAACTGGGCATTTCTCGACTTCGTCACGGTTCGCCGCAGAGGGCTCAGAGAAACTCACCCGTGGAATTCGGCAGTCCTTCACGGAACCTCGATACTCGGAGCGGTTGAACATTCAGTGTGCGAGCCGAACCGTAAACGATGATTTCTGCAAGAAGCTTACCGAGCGCCGGCGAGTGCATCACACCATGACCCGATGAGCCGTTCACAAAATAGAAATTCTGACATTCCTCGAGTGTCCCGAGAAGAGCGTGTTTGTCAGGCGTCATTTCATACAGCCCGGCCCAGCATGAAGAACGATCAATGGACGCAGTTGATAAGGAGCGGATCCTCCGATGCGCAAGCTCCTGGACAGTTGAGATCCAGTCTTCCTCGACGAATGTATCGAACGAGGAAGGAACATCCGTCGGCTTCAGCAGGAGCACCCTTCCATCTCGCACGCGGAAATGAAACCCGTCTTCGAGAAAGATCGTCATCGGCATGGTCTCCGGCAGGAGGTGATCTTCTCGCACAACGGCAACCTGTCGCCGCAACGGAAGGAGAGGGATTTCCAGCTTTGCAGCTTTGGCAAGTTCACCGGCCCATGCACCGGCAGCATTGACGACCCGGCAAACGGAAATCTTCCCGCGCGACGTGCGCACTTTGGTGATTCTGTTGTGTGTCAATTCGAAACTGGCACATTCCACACCGAACTCAAACTTCACTCCCTTCCTTTCTGAGGCATCCCGGTATCCCGAGAGTATGTTCATCGGGCGTATGAACCCGTCGGTAGGACAAAATGATCCACCGAGTATGCCGCCGTGGTGGATGAAGGGATTGAGATCGAGAATTTCCCCGGGAAAAACCTCGTGCGCCTCCGGTAAACCGCTCCGGTGCTGAAGTTGGAGCGCATCCCGGAGCGCCGAAAGGCCTTGAGCAGAATGCGCGAGAAAGAGGTACCCGCACTGACGGTAACCCGAATCGATGCCCGTCTCCTCTTCGAACCTCATGAGCATTTCGCGGGCAAGGAGGGATAATCTGATATTGATCTCTGTCGCGAACTGACAGCGGAACCCGCCGGTTGCTTTTCCCGTGCTTCCTTCTCCGGGACGAGCGAACCGGTCGATGACCAGAATGTCGTGACAACCGAGCTGGGCGAGGTGGTACGCAACACTCGCGCCGATAACTCCCCCTCCGATGATCAGCACATCAGCGGTTCTCACACGCGACTCAATCCTTGTGTCTCACGCGGATCTTGCGTGTCGCCGTGGTGCCGTTGGCAGTTACCCTCACAAAATAAAATCCATCGGGCTGATTGCTGATATCAACCGGCAGGAACGATTCTTTCACATCGGGATAAAATTGATGGAAGACGGTCGCGTTGGAATCGGCGTTTTCGATCGTAACATCAGTACCGGCAGGTTCGTTGTTGAACACTTCGATGTGGAATTTTCCGGGATTCCGAATGGGAAAGGCATTCACCAGAGGAAGAGTATCGGTAACAACCGGAGGGGAGCTTTGCGCCGCTGCCGTGAACCAGAAATCGATGCCGCTTCCGAAATCCGAATTGAACGATTTGATCAGATGACCGCGCATATCGAGGAAACGTATATACCCGAATCCGCCATCGGGATTCGCCCAGAAATCGAGCCCGTCGGCGGCCGTATCGTTCACCACAAAGTGGTAACATCCCTGCTGTAAATCGAGCGTATCCATATAGAGTGTGTTCGCCCGCAGAGATCCGAGACGACGGCTTTGGACAATTGCCCCGTGCTCATCGGTAAGCTGATAAGCATTATTCGTTGAATCGTGATTCGATCGGAGTGCGAGAATGAACCGCATCGGATATGTCGGAGGAATCGCCACCGTTGAAGTCATGGCGTTGTCTCCGGGATATTCGTCCATCCTTCCGTTCGGTTTTGAGAGTATGACCTTGAAGGTCTTTTTTCCTTCCGAAGCCGAAACCAGTCCCGGCAAGACCACTTCTGCGGATTTCTGTGAGGGAAGAAGGCCCTTCCACAGATATGTTTGCATCCTGCCGTTTTCGATGCCGTAGGCAATCGACACGGAATGAAGCGGATCCCGGCCGCTGTTCCGGATCATGATACGCGGGGAACTGCAGACGGGGTTCATCCTGTCGAAATCATCATCAGTGCTCGGCGCCTGGATTTCGTCGAGCGAAACATCATCACGCGCGCGGGGAGACTTTTCCAAAAAGAGATACGAGCTGAAATAGTAGCTGGCGGTCGGCTTGCTGCGGTTGATATACGGCTCCATATCAACATTGACCGAATGTTCTTCACGATCCCTGATCGCATAATCGTAGACGTCGGGATAGACCATGGATCCGGGGCACCATCCGGCGCGCGGGTAGATCCACGTTCCTGCCTGAGGATAGAGCGGATTGTTGCCGCACTCCCTCCAGATCTGCTTTTGATCGATGAGAGTATCATCAAAAAAAACCCGACGGTACTTGCTGCAGAATTCCGCGCAGTTTTCCGAATCATCCATCCCGTGTCCGGTTTGGAGTATTCTCAGTCGGGCAATGCTGGTCCCCTTCGGCGGCGTAAAGGAGACCGGTGCCAGCGAGTCCTCAATCGGCCGCGTACTGTCGCCGTACGGGAAGGAGCCCTGCCAGAGCTTCTGGTACCCGAGACATTCCACGGCGGGTGGACCGGGGCTCAGGGCGAAGTCGAGAGTGATGAGCCATCCCCGGTCGGTATTTGTTTCATATCCCCCATGACTGAATTCCACCTCAACGGAATCGTGGAGGAGAAATGCGAAGTCCGTAACATCAACCTTCCACGTAAACTTCCACGTAGGGGTGAAGCGCCATCCGTAGGGTGAGATGAGCCGCGCAATTTCTATATCCGTCGCCGGCTTGCCAACGCCCCCGATACGTCTCAGGAAAATATTGTCGATGTAATCCCATTCACCGCAGTGAAGACTATCAGGACAGCGGTAGGTCACCGAAAGCTCCGCTCTTCTGTATTGCGTATGCCGCGACGGAAAGACAGTCCAGGAGCGATACGGGTTCACACCCCTGGACGGATCGGTAATAACCTTTACGTCATTGTGAGATATGATATGAAGGGTTCTTCCACTCTGCCCGGCAGAGATCAGCGTGGTGGAAACCAGAAAAAGGAGCGACGCGCGGACAATCCATGTTCGGTGTAGTACCGGCATTTCAGATGTGCCTTAATTAGTTTATGCTGATTTCATCGACGAAAAGCCAGGACTCGCTTCCCGCCCCCGGTTTTCCGTCGGGGATTCTGCCGGCGTTCTGTTCAAAAACCCTGACGTACCGCGCCGACTGCTTTCCGATATCGATGGTAATGGAATTTCCCGCTGCGGCGATTTCTTCGGGACCAAGGAATTTCACACTCCGGAAATGTGTCGTATCATCTCCCACAAATATCTCAATGCTCTTTGGAAGATAAATCCAGCTCACCTCCAGCTGAAGCAGCCCGACCGTTACACTGGAGTATGATGCGGATCCGCCGAGATCGATCGTCGCCTCGAGATTTGGTCCCCAGAAGCCGAGCCAGTTCCTGCCATAATGGCGCGGGTCTCCGCGAATCCCATCCACGAGCGTGAATGCGCCGTCGCCCGGGTATGTCTCGCTGGGGGGAACTTTCAGAGTAATGGGCCTTCCTGTGGATTTCGAAACGACGAAATCCTGATTGAGAATATGCCCCCGCAGGTCTCCATGCTCTCCAAAATACGCAAACCGCACGTTCAGACTCTTTTCAATTCTGAGGGGTTCGATATACGATGGAGATGCCGAAGACGGATCGCTTCCATCAAGTGTATAGTGAATGCCGGTCGAGTCGAATGAGGAAGCGAGCTTCAACGCCACACCGCTCACTGCGGAAAGCGGGCTCACCGATGTTTGAATCTCGTAAATCGCCTTCGAATAATTCACATGCATCGAATCGAGGAGTGAAAAATGCCGGATGAGCCGGGCACGGAAATCGTCGTAGTTCCGGAGGTGCGCCGGGGTCCAGTCGACCTCCGCCAGTGCGACCATGCGCGGAAAAATCATATACTCCACATGTTCTGGAGTCGCAACGTATTCTGTCCACATGTTGCCCTGTGCTCCCAGGATATATTTTGCATGTGAGGCGGGAAGTTCAGCCGGCACGGGTTCATACGAATAGACTTTCTCGACCGTCGTGTACCCTCCGATCGCGAGCGGCTCATACTCGGGATTTCCCTGGTAGTGATCGAAATAGCAGTGTGAGCCGGGGGTCATCACAACGTAATGCTTCTTCTTTGCCGCGGCGATCCCTCCTTCTGTCCCGCGCCAGCTCATGACCGCGGCGCGCGGCGCAAGCCCCCCTTCGAGAATCTCATCCCAGCCAATAACCTGTTTCCCCTTCGAGTTGAGAAACCGCTCGATGCGTTTGACGAAATAGCTTTGAAGCTGGTTTGCATTCCGGAGCTTCAATCTTTCCATGAGCGCGCGGCAGTAGCGCGATTCTTTCCAGCGAACCTTTGGGCATTCATCCCCGCCGATGTGAATATATTTTCCCGGAAAGAGCCTGCAGACCTCAGCGAGGACATTCTCCAGAAAGCGGAACGTCTTTCCCGTGGGACAGAAGACATCATCGAACACTCCCCACGATTCGGACACCTGAAAGGGGCCACCGGTACAGGAAAGCTCGGGATACGATGCCAGCGCCGCGAGCGAATGACCCGGCATCTCAATTTCCGGAACAATGGTGACATGCCGGGACTTTGCATACGCAACGATTTCGCGGATATCGGCCTGTGTGTAGAATCCCCCGTATCGAATGGAATCGAATTTCTGATCGCTGTAGGGTCCGATCATCGATCCGTTGCGCCATGCCCCGACTTTTGTCAGAAGCGGATACTTTTTGATCTCAATGCGCCAGCCCTGATCATCCGTCAGATGCCAGTGGAAAACATTCATCTTGCACATCGCGATATCATCGATATATTTTTTTACGAATTCCTTCTGGAAGAAATGCCTGCAGACATCGAGGTGCATGCCTCGCCAGGGAAAGCGGGGTTTATCCAAAATCGAGACCGACGGTACCGACCAGCGGACGCGACCGGCTGCACCGTTTCCAAACACTTCCGGAGGAAGAAGCTGCAGCAGCGTCTGAACACCGTAAAATAATCCCGCAGAGGTATTCGCACGAAGATCAATCGCTCTTGGATTCACATCGAGAAGATATCCCTCACTCCCCAGCCGTTTATCCTGAATGAGTCGAACGATAATGGTGTTGAAAGATCGCGGGCTTTTGCTGTGCGACACAGAAAGTCTGAAACCGGCTGCCTTCCGGAGGCGTTCGGAAAAATATTGGACCGTCGACGATACATCACGGCTGTTCCCGGATAAAACAATGTTCGTCATGGATTCGATCACAAATTCTCCCGGATGTTGCGTCATCATCACCGGCAGGGGGATAATGGAAATCGGCCGTCCGGTCGAATCTGCGGGACGCGCGAAACCAAAGCTCCCGGCGTTCAGCAGCATGGAGATGGCCGGTACGATCAGGCCGGCAAGATTGAACCGATGTTTGATGAAGGAGAGAGACGTTCTGTTCATTGCGAGAGACCGGAACATTCCGGGCAAATGTTCTTGAAAACTTCGCGGGCAATCAATCCGGCGCCCTCCTCATTCGGATGAACGGTATCGGGGAAAAGTTCCGGCCTGCCGGTGAGTGCGCTGTAGAGATCAATAACAGGAACCCCCGCTGTCTGGGAAACGAGCCGTACCTGGGGAATCACCTCCTGGTGAATAACCGAATCCGTGATGCCCCAGTTCCCCGGAAATGCCGGAACAGGAGTACAAATGTAGACCTTCGGGTGTGATGCCAGGTTCTCAAATTCCCGTATAAAGTCTAGATAATCCTTCACGTAGTCATCCCGGAACTTCCAGTTCCACGGCTTCGAGTCATTTGTCCCGAGCTTGATGACGACGATATTCGGGAGGAATGATCTGGCATCCGCGAACGTCTTTTCGTTCCAGTACGGATAATCCCCCTTCCGGAGAAGTGTGCGTCCGCTGGAACCGAAATTCTTCACATCCCATCCGGGACCGAGCATTTTCTGGAGCTGCGCGGGATACGACTGATGTTCGCGATCCTTTATCCCGTCACCGTACGTAATGCTGTTGCCGATACACGCCACACGAACCGGATGTTCAATCGACGGAACCTGTGCGATTCGTCCTGCCGAACATCCCTCCAACAGCATTCCGACGACGAGCGCCGGCATCCACAACCAAATCTTTGATTTTAGTCTGATCGTTTTCATACCTCTTCACCAACGAATGGAGATTCGAGAACGCGAATTTTCAATCGTGACAGCATACACACCCGGATGACCGGGGAGATTCATGACATTCAAAGAACCTCGACCTGTTGTTATGGTCTTCAACTCTTTAAACCCGTGTAATATCAATTTCACAAAGTGGAATGAAAGAGGATATGATCCGTTCACATTCCCGAGAGTAACTCTCTTTTCGCTCGGTTCAAACCGGATCTCACGGCTGGAGGATATTCCCTTCTGATAATCATAGGTGATCCCATCATCTTCATAATAGACGAAGGTGCTTGCTTCCTTTCCAAAATAGACATGAAGTTGAAGCGTATCGGACGTCCGCTGTGAAGTATTCTGCACAACTGATTGAAACGGAAGGACGGATCCCGCTCTTGTGAAAACCGGCAGATCATCGAGAGGAGACCGAACGAGAGCCGATGTATCACCCCGATAGTAGGTATCATCGCTCAACCGGTACCACCCGCCTGAGGGGAAATACACATCGGCATAGCTCTCTTTGCTTGCGACGGGGGCAACGAGAAGATTATCGCCGAACAGGTACTCGTTCTGGTATTGGGACCAATAGACGTGCTCATCAAACGGCTGGACGATCGCAAGAGTCCTCGCGACCGGCATGCCCGTCTCGGCTGCAGTGAAAAATGTCGAATAGAGATACGGCATCATTCTGTACCGTTGTTCGATACACTGACGTGCGAGCTTTTCGGTTTCCTCACCGAACGACCAGGGTTCCTGGCGCTTCCTGCCGTACTGTTTATGATTCCGGTAGAACGGGGTATATGCTCCGATCGAGAGCCATCGTGTAAAGAGCTCCGGAGTCGGATCGCCCGAGAAGCCGCCGATATCCGGACCGGTGAAGGGTATCCCGGAAACACCCATGCTGTTCACCAGCCGTACCGCCAAAAGCATATGTTCATCAGTCGAAGCATTGTCGCCGGTCCACAGCGCCGAATATCGCTGGATGCCGGCATATCCCGCCCTGCTCAGGACGAACGGCCGCTTTCCTGACATGAGCGCCCTCGCTCCCTCGAATGTGCTGCGAGCCATCTCCATGCCGTACACATTGTGCGCTTCCTGGATTGTTGTCGGGGATCCGTCAAAACTCAGTCTGACAATATCAGGAATGTGCTGTCCCCAGACTGCCGGCTCATTCATATCATTCCAGAATCCTTCCACCCCGGGAGTGACGAGCCTGGAAACGGACTTACCCCACCATGTCCGCACATCGGGATTTGTAAAGTCGGGAAAGTGGCATCTTCCGGGCCAGACACTGCCGATATAGTTCTCACCATCGGGGTACTTGATGAAATAATCTCCGGCGACTCCTTCGTCGTGGGCAAAATATCCGTTCTCCACCTTGATTCCCGGATCAATTATGGTGACAAGATGAAACCCCGCCGCGCGCAGGGAGTCGATCATCTTTTTGGGATCCGGGAAGCGGTTTAGATCCCAGGTGAAAACTTTGTACCCGTCCATATAGTGGATGTCGAGATAGATGACGTCGGCGGGAATTTGCTTCTCCCGGAACGTCGCCGCGAGCTTGAGAACTTCGGCATCGGGATAATAGCTCCAGCGGCACTGTTGGTAGCCAAGACTCCACCGCGGCGGCATTTGGATCCTCCCGGTAAGTGCCGTATAGGAAGAAATGATTTCCCCCACGGAACAATCACCGAAGAAATAATAGTTCATCTCGCCGTCCGAAACCGAGAAGCTGGAAAACCGGTTATCGGAGGAAGCGCCGAAATCAAAATTCGTGCGATATGAGTTGTCGAGGAATATCCCATAAGTCAGATGATCGTGCAATCCGATAAAGAACGGAATGGATGCATACAGCGGATCATCCTCCACACCGTACGAGTAATGATCCGTATTCCAGTTCACATATGATTGCCCCCGGCGGTCGAGCGGCCCCGTTTTTTCGCCGAGTCCGATAAACCGTTCATCCGGAAAGAGGTGTTTATATGAAGTCTTCTGTGTTCCTTCCGATACGAATCCAAGCCCTGCATCGTCTTCGTTAAGGAGACGGTGTTGCCTGTTGTAAAAATGGAGCCGAACAGGTTTCTCCGAAACGAAGATCTCGAGCGAATCCGTTGAAAGTCTCAGCTCCTTCCCATCCTCCTGAATGCCGGTAAACATTCCCTCCGGATTACGGATAACTGCATACGAAAAATCTTTCAGGAATTCGCCTTTGGTGACGCGTACCCGGATCACGGTTGGAGAGTAGACCTCGAGCATGATGGTTCCGTTGTCCGCCGCAACGAGCACCCCGTGATCAATTTTCGTGTAGGATTTGAAATTTCCGAGGCCTTCGGCAGTTCGTCCGGGTGAATATTCGATGAGAAAAACGGTCAGGAGAGTCGTGGAAATTAGCAAGTGATAAAAGTTTCGGAATAGTATCATCATCATCATACGGGATGGAAAAAAGCAGGCACGCGTCACATTACGACATGGAGAATGAAGGAAACTCCCTGCGAAGATATTCCTGGACGATATGGATGTCGCTCTGGCACGTCAGATCAGGGACAGCCTCGGCAAGCGGGATGGTCATCATTGCATCGGGGTCATCCGCAAGCATCAGGAGAATCGCCTGAGGGAGATCTTTCTCGAGGCGTGCGGGATGGAGCGGAACGCGCTCAAGATACGGAAGCACATGATCATACGTGAACCGGAAAATATTCATGCTCACGCCGACACGCCCGTCCGGATCGGTAAGACGGGAGATCTCCTCCGGAGCCGGTTTCTCTATAATATCCTTCAGAAATCCGCGTCGATCCTTGCGGATGACTGCAAATTGTTCGATGCGGTGGTGGTCAAAACCGAGAGCACTGCGATCGTAATCGATCAATGCGCTGATGTTCCGGTCTTCAAGAAGAAGGCGAAGAGCTCGTCGTGAATAGAGGTTGTCGCTGTTGCAGACCGTGAACTGCCGGCCGGACCAGTCATCCCGTGTCCGGAGTGCCTGAAGAAGCGCATCGGCAGTACCGAGCGGTTTGGTTCTGCCTGCAGGGATTCGCTGAACAGCATAGGAGATTGTCAGGCCGTGAAACGCATTTCCGCGATCGCTCTTGCCGTAGTGTGCGCGAAAATCCTCGTCATGTTCTCCGACCACGAGGACAACATCGCGGTACCCCGATTCGCGAGCATTATGAAGCAGGTAGTCGAGCAGGGGTCTTCCGCTCTCGCCCACACCGATCATAGACTTGGGGATCGTTGCGGCCTCGTCTTTCAGTTTGGCATCGAGCGCACCCTGAACCGATGCTGATTTCTTCATTCGTGAACCGATACCCGCGGCAAGTATGACGAGGTTGGGATCCATTCAGGCAGACTCTTTGATCCAGACGGTCTTGACGTTCACAAATTCCCGGATGCCGAACGCGCTGAGCTCCCGTCCGTATCCGGAATTCTTTACTCCGCCGAACGGGAGTTGCGGGTCTGATGCGACCATCGCATTAAAGAAGACCGATCCGGCATCAAGGTTCCGGAGAAAGAACTCCCGTTCCTTCGGATCGCTCGTCCACACCGAGCTCCCGAGTCCGAACGGTGTATCGTTAGCGAGATGCACTGCCTCTTCGGCCGATTTTACGCGAAAGAGCAGAGCGACCGGCCCGAAAAGCTCCTCGCTGTAGGCGGGGGTATCTGATGGGATGTTTTCGAGAACCGTGGGAGCATAGAAATATCCCTGCCGGCGAAGTTTCTTGCCGCCGATAAGAAGACGCGCGCCGCTTTCAACTGCGGTGCGAACCTGCTCATCGAGCGTTTCCAGGCCGTCGAGCGTCGCAAGGGGGCCGACATTTGTCCGCTCGTCCATGGGATCACCGACGACAAGCCGCTCCATTTGCTCGACAAATAATTTGCGAAATGCATCATACAACTTATCATGCACAATGAATCTCTTGGCGGCGATGCACGACTGGCCGTTGTTGACCGTCCGTGCCTTGATGCCGACGGCAACTGCCTCGCCGAGGTCCGCAGAAGGCATCACAATAAACGGATCACTCCCGCCGAGCTCAAGAACAGTTTTCTTGATAAGCTTTCCGGCAAGGCTTGCAACGCTTCTCCCAGCCGGTTCGCTTCCGGTGAGTGTCGCAGCTTTGACTGTCGGATCCTCGAGAACGCGCTGCACCTGATCCGAGCCGATCAGAAGCGTCTGAAATACTCCTTCGGGGAATCCGGCACGGCGAAAGATTTCTTCAATCGCGATGGCGCACTGCGGAACATTGGAAGCATGCTTCAGCAATCCGACGTTCCCCGCCATGAGCGCCGGAGAAGCAAATCGGAATACCTGCCAGAAAGGAAAGTTCCATGGCATGACGGCGAGTATTGTGCCGAGCGGTTCATACCGGACATAGCTCCTCGAAGCACTTGTCGGGACAACCTCGTCTGACAGGAACTTCTCGGCGTTGTCGGCATAAAAACGGCAGACGCGGGCGCATTTCTCGGCTTCCTGCCGCGCCGCAACGATCGGTTTGCCCATCTCGAGCACCATCAGCGATCCCCACCGGTCTTTTTCAGATTCCAGGATGTCGGCAGCTTTCCGCATCATTGCCGACCGCGCCGCGAAAGATTCCGTGCGATGCTTCAGGAATGCCTCATAGGCATGCCGGAGTTTGCTCTCCACTTCATCTTCGGTGAATGGCTGGAAAGTCTTGAGTGTCTTCCCGGTTGCAGGATTGATTGTTGCAATTGCCATCGAGGTCAGAACTCTGAAAAGGAAATGCAGAATTTCAAACTTATGAGAATGTAGGAAGATTCGCTATGAGTGTCAACCGATGAACGAGACCAGTGATTTCAAATCAGGAAAGATGAGATCGGGTTCGGCGTTCGAGGGAAGTGTTGCACCGGAACCGGTTTTGCCTTTTCTCCTGTCAATCCAGACCGTATGCATCCCGCACGATTTCGCAGACGGAATGTCGTGATGAAGACTCTGTGCGACATGAAGAATCTGTGACGGCTCAATCTTCCACTGTTCGATCGCACGGAGAAAATTCGTTTGCGACGGCTTGTATGACTGTACCTGCATCGAGGTAATTAGATGTGTGAACTTCACTCCGAGTTCGCGGCTTGTCAATTCAAAAAGATCATCATCGGTATTGGATATCACCCCGAGCGCATACCGTTCCTGTAATTTTCGGAGAGACGCAACGGTATCTTCGAACGGTCTCCACGTTGGAAGTGATTTCTCCAGGACGCGTTCTTCATCCGGAGTCGCATCAAAACCGCACTCGGTCGCGAATGAACGGACAACCGCCCTCAGCACTTCACGGTATGTTCGAAAAGGAGGCAATTCCAACCGAGATTCGTATCTCGCATAGTGTTCAAGAATCGTGTCCGCTTCCATCCCGACACGGTGGGCTTGAAGAACGGGCTGGAGGGCTGAGAAAATTCCGGATTCCCAGTCGATGAGCGTGCCGTAGCAGTCGAACGTCAGGACGCGCACCTGCGGCAGTTCTTTCATTTCCTTCCCTCCGCAGTATCCCATCGTTGGATGTACTGCGTCCCGCAAATGGCGGAATAGGGGCACCTGGGGCAATGCTCCTCCATATCCTGAGCGGGAGTAAACTCGCGGCGCGGATCGCAGATTTCATCAATCAGCTTGAAGAGAACAGGTTTCACCGCGCGGTAGGTCTCCAGCGGCGAGTACTTCTCACCTCCCAGGCGATACTCAATGGACAGGTCGATCGGCTGCCTTCCGAGAAAGAGAATCGCCGGAGTGACCTCCTCCGCGCCGCGCTTGTAGTAGTTCGAATAGAGAAGCATATAGAGCGGCAACTGGAATGAACCGATCGCATCCGACCAGGTCTCGCGATGAGCGGGGTCGAGCTTTTCGAGATCGACCGCATGGTATTTCGCATCGCCGCCCGTTTTGTAATCGAGAATCATGATGTTCTTTCCGCCGCGCGATTCCACCCGGTCGATGCGTCCGGAAAAACGATAACCGGACTCTTCAACTGAGAGCGATTGTTCAAGCGCGGTAACAATGAGCTGCTCTTCCGTCAACGGAATTTGATAGTTCTCCACAAATCCCGTCAGCTGACGATGCACCTGCTCTTTCATAAGATAGATAGCTCCGCTGGTGCTTTCTCCGTACGTCTTCCGGAAATTCCTGTCGATCACCTCATCAAGCCGCGCACCGGGAAACATCTGCGGCGAGAGGAGTTTTCCCAGCAAAGGATCGAAGTATTCCTTGAGGATGGCATGCACAAGCGTACCGATATCCGACGCTTCGACATCATCGGTGATTTCATCGCGTTCCCGTAAACCGAGAACATAGCGGTAATAGAACATCAGAGGGCAGGCAAGATACGTGTTCAGAGCGGTCGCGTTGAATTGCATCCGGTTTCTGATGAACCTGACCATACCGGATGTTTTCTTTACCGCAGCGACATCAGCATTGGCAAGGTTCAGCTGATAGCGTACAACCTCCGCAAATTTGTTCCCGGATAATTTCTTGTCCTCCCGTTCTGCCTGCCACTGGAGTTTCTGGATAAACCGGCTCTTCTCCTTCCTGTTGTTGGACGTGTAGAAGAGATGCACCTCTTTCGCGGACCGCAGGAGGAGATCGAAGTAGTATTCGGACAGGAGTTCCCGTTCACGCGACGTCTGCAAACCAAGAACCTTCCGGACCTGGTACGGAAGAAGCAAATCCTGCGTCTCTCCTCCCGGCAGGACGTCGTCCGTGGCATCGAGAAGATAGACCGTATCAAAGGCAAGGTTGCGGGTTTCGAGAAATCCGAGAATCTGCACCCCCTGAAGCGGTGTTCCAGAGAACGGAACCGTTTGTGCACCGACTCCGTACCGGAGAAATTCCGCGTATCCGCCCGTATCCTGAAATTTCTGACCTCCGACAATCGATCCGGAATAACGGCGCAGAAGCTCCATCATCTGTTCAACATACGGCCGAAAGAGCGGATGCTGGCGGGCCGTGCTTTCTTCAAAAATATACTCCAGCACCTCACCCGCCCGTCGTGCAAAATCGCCGATCGAATCGAGTTTTAGAAATTTCCCGATCGTCTCCCGATGGATGGCCGCACAATGTTGCCGGAGTTCTTCCGTGGTATATGTTCCTTCGATGCCCGCAAGACGAGCTGCAATCTCCTCAAAAAGCTTCCTGTCATTTTCGATTTCTTCCAGACTGATCAGAACCTTCGACTTAGTTTCGCCGAGGTGTTCCTCAAGTGTATGAAAGAGTATTCTTGTAACGTCCGATCGACCCTGAATCCGGATATTCTTTGTGTACGGATGGAGGATGAACCGGAGATACGAAGGGACGGAAAATTTCCCGTCCTGCATTGAGGAAACGAGATCGAGAATGCTCTTGAGAAACGCATAGACCGGTGTCCGGGAGAGAGGATATCCGAGCGAGATATTGTATCCGTCGGGCGGAAGGAAAGAGATCGCATGCTGGACAACAGGAAAGAGTGTATCCGCCGAGGGCAGTACGATCACTGTCCGTTCATCCAGAGTGCAGGTCGTTCGCTGCTGCTGAATCTTGGCTGCGAGCGCAAAGACCTGACCGTGAGCATCCGGCGATTCATAATAATGAAGACGCGGTTGTTGCAAAGTCTCCTCACCCGCTTCAGGAATGGAAACGCCAATCTGTTGCAGCTGTGCTCCAAGTCCAATCCCCGCCTGAACGACGAGGTGAACATTCGACCGCCGCATGAGACTCCTGACGATGATCCTCTCGGGAACGGTGAGTGCGTAAAGTCCGGCAAGGACGATACTCCGGTACGATTGGAGGTCCGCAGTTTCGATGTTCTCGGCGACAGACCGGATCAGCATCGCGCGGGTCCGCATTTCACGACGCCCGACCTCCCGGTAGAATTCTTCGAAGAACTGCCCGAATGTCCTGAACCGCGGGAACTCGATACCCCGGAGAACAGCATGCACCTTTTCGACCGGCAGATTCGTCAACATCACCTCTTCAAGCTCCGAAAAGAGTTTCAGCCCGATCGGAAGAAATGCGTCGAACGAGTCATAGCGTACATCGGAAAACGGATGCTCCGCTTGCCGGTGGATGTCGAAGAGGAGAACTGCGGCGTCTTCGGGTTGAAGTGCTGCCGGAGTCGAGGGATCCATTTCTGCCGCAAGAGATTCCAGAAATGTTTCCATGGAATAGATCGCCGGAGGCAGGTAACCGGCTCCAACGCGCTTGGCTATCGCTTTCCGCAGGAAATGAGCCGGACGTTTTCCCGGAAAGACCACAATGGATTTGTCGAATTCAGATCCCGCCGACAAGAGAATGTCCAGCACGCCATTCACCAGCGATTGCGGGGGTGTTATGATGCGAACTTCATTCATTCCACGAATCTGACGATGTGACGATCGATGTACGCGAGTACTCCCCTCACACTGCGGCCCCGGAAAATCTCACGGGCGATCTCCATGTATCCCCGCACCTGGACAACATACTCAGGCTGCTCATCGCCGGTTTTGAAATCGATGATTGTCACCGCGTCCGGATCTACCACTAACCGGTCTACACGGAAAAGCCTTCCACGCGATGACACGATCTCCCGCTCGTTCAGAACGGATCTCTCCCCTCTCTGTTCGAAGAACGGCCGTATTTCAGGATGCC
>Ga0335081_10006570_pt1 | contig 18537 bp, 14 predicted proteins | sample Lox_Sample_35_FD_206713 | JGI IMG/M metagenome (GOLD analysis project Ga0335081, IMG submission 206713) | Soil microbial communities from Loxahatchee National Wildlife Refuge, Florida, United States - Lox_Sample_3.5 | ecosystem: Environmental > Terrestrial > Soil > Wetlands | place: USA...
TCTGAAAAGCGGTGTCCACCCGCGGATCAAGTCCGCGGGCAGGCTTTTCGGGATCATGCTTTAGCGGAGCGGTTTTGACATTCGCCACTACCACACTGGCCGGAACCTCGCGAAGCGAACGTCGAATCCAAAGCTCCACTGTCCCCGAACGTTGCCGCGAGCTACTGCTGGTTCACTCGTCGGATGTCGGGTGTCGGGAAAAAACGGACTCAAGGCGGGAATCGCATTCGGAAGCGATTGACCCATCACGTCGTTTGTAGCCCCGGCGATGACCGCTGATGCCGCACTGAACAAGCCCCTTTAGAATGATAGTTTGAGCCGATACCATGCCGCCTCCTGACAACTGGAAGCGCGCATGAGACGCCGGCGATTTCTCGGTTTGGTCGGTGGGGCCGCGGCATGGCCGCTGGCGACGCGCGCGCAGCAGGCGAGCCAGCCGCGCCGTATCGGCGTGCTGCTAAATCGGTCGGCAGACGATCCGGAAGGTCAGGCCCGCCTCACCGCATTCCAGCAGCGCCTGCAACAGTTAGGTTGGAACGACGGCCAAAATGTTCGGATCGACGTTCGCTGGGGCGAGGACAAATTCGAACGCGAGCATCAATACGCGGCTGAACTCGTCGCGCTTTCGCCGGATGTCCTTCTCGCGAGCGGCACCTTGAGCTTGTCGGAGCTACAACGCCTGACTCGCTCGATTCCAATTGTATTCGCTGCCGTTTCTGACCCTGTTGGCGGCGGCTTTGTCGAGAGCCTCGCGCATCCTGGCGGCAACGCGACAGGGTTCATGTTGTTTGAGTACAGCATGAGCGGGAAATGGCTGGAACTCTTGCGCCAGATTGCGCCGCACCTGACGCGCGTGGGCGTCTTGGGCATGGCCAACGTTCCCACCGTCCCCGCTGTGTTCGCGTCCATTCAAGCTATGGCTCAATCGCTCGGCATCGAGGCAAAGCCCTTCATCGTGCACGACGCGGGCGAGATGCAACGCGCCGTCGCGTCACTCGCCGGGCCGAACGCCGGCCTGATTGTAGAGACAAGTGCCTCAGGATCGGTTCATCGCGATCTGATCATTGGACTCGCGGCCCAGTACAAGCTGCCTGCGATCTACGTCTACCCGTTCGATGCGGTCGAGGGCGGGTTGGTTTCCTATGGCCCCGATCCGGTCGAGCCATTTCAACGTGCGGCGGACTATGTCGATCGCATCCTCAAGGGCGAGCGGCCGGCCGATCTGCCGGTCCAGGCGCCCACGAAATACCAGCTCGTCATTAATCTTAAGACTGCCAAAACCTTGGCAATCACTGTGCCGCAAACACTGCAAGCTGGCGCTAATCAGATCATCGAATAGTCTTGCTCAGCGTGTTCCAATTTTTTTCGGATCATCTTGCGATTTCACATGACATCAAACCACTTTGGCGGCGCCGCTTGGCGCTCCGCGCTCAGACTGGTCGCGGCCGTGGCGAAGTTGCTAGTTTCTCGCCAAGGACAGCGGGAGACAACCGATGACTTTATCTTGCGCGATCTTCCTGGGCCTGTGCGCGGCGGCGATCGGACTTGCGCCCGCGATCGCGCGCGCCGGCGACCCGGTGCTGCGCATCGCCAAGCAGGGCAGCATCGAAGCCGGCGGCCGGGTGATCGATTGCTCGTCCAATGACGGCGGCGATCCGAATTCGACGCGCTGGCCTGCCGGCCATGTCGTGATCGATCAGGTCTATGCGACCTATCAGTACCCGGCCGACCAGCGTTACCCCTATCCGATCCTGCTCAATCCCGGCGGCGGCCACACCGCGCGGGTCTATGACACGACGCCGGACGGCCGCGAGGGCTGGCTGACGTTGTTCGTGCGCGAGGGCTTTGCGGTCTACGGCGTCGATCGGCCGAACACCGGCCGCGCCGGCACCGATATCTGCAAGATCAATGCAGTGAAGCTCGGCCGCGCGCCGGCAAGCGAACTCCCGGCGATGAACCGCTACGCGGCGGAATCCTCCTGGGTGACGTTCCGCTGGGGTCCGAAATTCGGCGAGCCCTATCCGAACACGCAATTTCCGATCGCCTATGCGGACAATTATTATCCGCAGACGGTCAGCACTTATCGCGATCCCGAGGAGACGGCGAAATCGGTCGCGGCATTTGCAGCGCTGATCGACAAGATCGACGAACCGGTGATTCTCCAGAGCTGGTCGTCGTCCGGCCTGCTCGGCTATCTGACCGCGAGCGAACGGCCCGACAAGGTCAAGGCGATCCTCGCGGTCGAGACCTCGCCGACCGCCTTCGACATGATCCCCAAGGAGGCGCGGCAGAAGATCGCCAATATTCCGATTTACATCGTGATCGGCGACCACGCGCCCGACCGGGTCGCCGCCTCACGCAAATTCCAGAAAGAAATGGCGGCGCTCGCCGGCGAAGGCAAAGCCGGCAACGTCACCGTCGACGTGCTGCCGGAGGCGGGCATTTTCGGCAACGGCCATACCATGATGTTGGAGAAGAACAACAAACAAATCATGTATCGCATGATCGCCTGGCTCGAAGGCAATCTGTTCAAGGCGAAGTAGCGACGGCGATGCGAGTCCTATCGCGCTTCACGCTCGCCTGTGTGCTGGCGCTCGCCGCTGCCGCGCCGGCCTTGGCGCGCGGCGCGGACAAGCCGGCCGCTATCGCCGCTGCGGCCGGCGTCGCCGAACTGCGCCGAAGCTTCACCCTCGACGGCAAGCCGGTGCCGCCGGAAATCTTCCGTGATTTCGGCGACGGCGATCTTGCCGATTCCGGACCGATCTGGGTCAGCGTCGATATCGCCGCCGCGATCGGGTCCAATCGCTATGCCGACGCGATCAAAAGCGAGCACGGCTGGTTCAGCCAGAAGAAAGCGTCGCCCGACGGCGGCGAGGAGACCGGCTACCGCTTCATCGGCGCAACCGCGAACGGTCTCCTTGTCGTGCTTGCAAGCTATAGCGGCGGCGGCTCCGGTGATTTCATCACGCTGCATATTCTCGATGTCGCCGCAGTGCGCGCTTACGACAACGACGGCAATATTTATTGGCGGATCAATCTCACCGTTGTGCGCAGCACGGCGCTCGGCGATCGCTGGGATGGCGAGGTGAAAATCGCCGGCAATCGCATCAGCATCGTGACGACGCGGAGCGGTCCGGCCGACGCCAGCGCCGAGCGCCGCCCGCGCGCGATCGTGGTGCGGCGGCCGTGATCGGCCGAAACGGCAAGCGATCAGCCTCCGAGGCTGTCGGGCTCGAGCACGGCGCGGGCGCGACGCGCCGCCGCCGTGCGCGGATGGCCCTCGTGAAGGAGAATCGCGAGGCGCGGGCGCAGTGTGAGGTCGTGCGATTTGGCGGCTTCGCGGAACAGACGGTTCTGCGTCTCGTGGGGCAGGTGGCCCCAAAGCCGGACCACCGCGTCGCCGAGCGCGCGGGTGAGCTGTTCGCGGATTTCCGGGTTGACGGTCGCATTGACAGTCGCCTGGGCCAGCGCGTTCATGGCGTGCTCCTCAGCTTGACACGACTACACCAATGCACGCGGGGCATTATCGGTTCCCGCCGGCCGCTTCGAGCCCCGCGGCATGGCCGTCCGGCGCCGAATAATTTAGCGAGCTCCAGGCCTTAACGCTGTGCTCGCCATCCCTATGCTTGCTCCCCGGTAACGCCGCTTGATGCAAATCAACGCAATCGCTATCCGGCATGGCAAACTTTGCGTTGCAGTGTTCCCGCACCATGCCGGCATCATGCGCCCCGACCGCGCCAGACCGAACAGAGCGCCGCTATTGACGTCGCACCGCCTCGCGCGGCGGCTGCCGCGAGGCAGGTCGCTCGGATGAGCGCATTGGGCCGCCTCGGCAGGCCGTTTGGCGGCAATGCGACGCGGCACGGCGCGATCGCGCGCGATTCGCAGGTCGCGCACGGCAGCTTCACGGCGCTCACCGTCGGTGCGCTCGGCGTCGTTTATGGCGACATCGGCACCTCGCCGCTTTACGCCATGGATCAGTTGTTCTTCGGCCATGGCGGCGCGCCGCCGACGGCGGGCGACGTGCTCGGCGGCGTGTCGCTGGTGATCTGGACCATCACCCTCATCGTCGCCGTCAAATACGCGATTTTCGTGCTGCGGGCGCAGAATGACGGCGAGGGCGGCGTGTTCGCGCTTTACGGTTTGCTGCACGGCTACCGCCGGCGCGGCATCACCGTGTTGTTGTGGTCGCTGATGCTCGGCGCCGGCTTGCTGTTCGGTGACGGCATGATCACGCCGGCGATCAGCGTGCTTTCCGCCGTCGAAGGCCTGCAGGTTGCGGCGCCCGCGCTCGGCCACACTGTCATTCCGGCCACTGTCGTACTGCTCGGCGCGTTATTTGCCGTACAGTTCAAGGGCACGTCCGGCATCGGCATCGTGTTCGGGCCGGTGCTTGCGGTGTGGTTTGCGGTGATCGCGCTGCTCGGCGCCATGCAGATTCGCAATCACCCCGAAGTGCTGGCCGCGTTCAATCCGATTTTCGGCCTGAACTATCTCGGCCACACCGGCTGGTTCGACGCGCTGCTCGTCCTCGGCGCCTTGATGCTGGTCGTGACCGGCGGCGAGGCCATGTATGCCGATGTCGGCCATTTCGGCGCCAAGCCGATCCGGGCGAGCTGGTTTGCCGTCGTCTATCCGGCACTGCTGCTCAATTATCTCGGGCAGGGCGCCTACCTGTTGAGCGGCGTGCCGGTTGCGGGCGGCAAATTGTTCTACAGCATGGTGCCGGAAGCCTGGCTCTATCCGATGGTGCTGCTCGCCACGCTGGCGACCATCATCGCCTCGCAGGCACTGATCTCCGGCGCCTTTTCCTTGTGCGCACAGGCGATCCGGCTCGGCCTGTTCCCGCGGCTCGCCTTGCTGCACACCCACCATGCCCATGCCGGCCAGATCTATGTGCCGTTCATCAACCGCTCGCTGTTTCTCGGCTGCATCCTGTTGGTGCTGGGCTTCGGCTCGAGCGCGGCGCTCGCCGCCGCCTACGGCCTCGCCGTGTCCGGCGTCATGGTGATCACCTCGCTCGCGATGTTTCCGGTGGCGCGGCGGCAGTGGAAGTGGCGGCCGACCACCACCTTCGCGGTTTGGCTCACTTTCACGGCGATCAACGGCTGCTTTCTGGTCGCCAGCTCGCTCAAATTCGTCGAGGGCGGCTTCGTGCCGCTGGCGATCGGCGCAGCAGTCTTCGTGGTGATGACGACCTGGCGCTGGGGCCGCAAGGCGACCTTCGCGGCCTATACGGCAAAGCCGACAATGACCATCGGCGAGCTTGTCGAGCTGCATCGGCACTGCGACGTCTTCATGGAACGCAACGCCGTGGTGATGTCGCCGAAGCCGCTGCGCAAACTCGACGATCGCACGCCGGCGCTGATGGAGATGGTGTGGGAGCGCCACGGCATCCTGCCGCGCAACCTGATCCTCATCGAGGTCACGCACCGCAAGGTGCCCTATATCCACGACGATCGCTATCGCGTCACGGTGTTCGATCGCGACAGAAACCGCGGCGCCATCATCGGCGTCGAGGTGAGCTTCGGCTTCATGGAGGAGCCGAATGTCGAGCGATTGCTGGAGGACATGGCGCGGCACAAGGAGATCGACCTGCCGATCGATCGCCGGCAATGGATCGTCCACGTCTCGCATGAAAATCTGCTGGCGTCGCAGCGCATGAACATGTTCAGGCGAATGCGCTTTCATCTGTTCTCGTTCCTGCGCCTGGTTTCGCAGCCGGCCTATTACTATTACGGTCTCGGCGACGAGATGCAGTTGTCGGTCGAAATCATTCCGGTGCGGCTGCATTGAGCCGCGCCGCCTTAATCGGCCCGCAAAGCGTGTGCAGAGAGGCGCAATACAAGGAGGCCGTCACATGACCGCATCGCATCCGTTCCGGCTTGCCGCGGCGCTCGCCGCCGCGCTTTTTGGCGCATGCATCGCGGCGCAGGCGCAGCAGACGGTATCGGCGTTCCAGCCGCGCGTCACCGTCACCGGCGAGGGCAGCGTCAGCGCGATTCCGGATCACGCCCGGTTTCACGCCGGTGTCACCACCCGCGCCAAGACCGCCAAAGAGGCCGCCGAAGCCAACAACAAGCAGATGACGGCTATCACCACGATGTTGGCCGACGCCGGCATCGCCGCCAAGGACATCCGCACCTCGCGCTATTCGCTGCAGCCGATCTATGCGCCGCCGCAGCCCAACACCGAGCCGAAACTCACCGGCTTTAGCGCGGCCAACCAGGTCGCGGTGACGATCTGGCAGCTCGACACGCTCGGCGACATTCTCGATCGCCTGGTCGGCGCCGGCGCGACCGACATCGGCAGCATCGAATTCCAGCATTCCGATCCGTCGAAGCTGATGGATCAGGCGCGCGACGCCGCCATCGCCGATGCGCGGCGCAAGGCGGAAATCTACGCCCATGCCGCCAACGTCAATGTCGGCAATGTGGTGTGGATCAGCGAGGAAGGCGGCGCGATGCCGCCGGTGCCGATGATGGCGGTGCGCGCCGCGAGCCCCGGACCGCCGCCGATCGCGATTGGCGAGGACCAGCTGAAGCTGCACATCACGGTCAGCTACGAGCTTGTGCACTGAGGCCTGGATGCGGCCGGCGCTCGGTTATTTGCCGACCAGCGATACGTCCTTGCCGTCGTTGTAGCTCGGGATCGTCCAGCCGTTTTCGTCGTATTCGGCCATGCACTGCTCGGCGAGCGCTTCCATCTGCTTGAGCTGGCCGTTGAACTGGGCCTGCTGCAGCGGGAAGATGCGCACCAGTTCGTGGCTGCCCGAATAGTTCATCTCGTAGAGCTCATGGCGGGCGCCGAACTCGCTGCCGACCGCATCCCACAGGAGCTTCATGATCTTGATGCGGTCCTTGTAGTTGATGTCGTTCGAGCCGCGTACGTAGCGGGCGAGATATTTGTCGATGTCGGGATTTTTGAAATCTTGCGCATTCGACGGCAGATAGATCAGGCCCGACGCCACCACCTTCTCGATGATGTTGCGCACCGCCGGATAGGCTTCCGTCATGAACAGCCGGTAGGTGCTCGAGGCGCGGCTGTTCGGCAGCACCGCGCCATCGACCCAGGGTTCCGGGTTGTACGCCATGGCGTCGGTCAGCGACCAGAACAGGTTGCGCCAGCCGACAATCTCGCCGATCTGCGCCTGCACGCCGCGGAAACCATCGACGCCGGTGGCGCGCGCCGCCTTGACCAGGATGCCGATCAGAAAGTCGAGCTTGACCGCGAGCCGCGTGCAGCCCTGCAGGGTGAAGCCGTTGAAGAAGCCGGACTTGGCGTAGAAATTCTTCAGCCGCTCGACGTCGCGGTGGATGAAGACGTTTTCCCACGGGATGAAGGCATTGTCGAACACGAAGATCGCGTCGTTCTCGTCGAAGCGCGAGGTCAAAGGGTAATCCCACGGCGAGCCGGTCGCGGCGGCGGAGAATTCGTAGGACTGCCGGCAGATCAGTTTGATGCCCGGCGTGTTCATCGGCGCGATGAACATCACCACCATGCTCGGGTCGGTGATTTCCTGGCCCATATTCTGGCCGAGGAAGTTGTAATGCGTCAGTGCCGAGTTGGTGGCGACGACCTTGGCGCCGGACACGTAGATGCCGGCGTCGGTCTCCTTCTGGATGGTGATGTAGACGTCCTTGACCGCCTCGACCGGCTTGTTGCGGTCGATCGGCGGGTTGACGATGGCGTGGTTCAAATAGAGCACGGCTTCCTGGGCGCGCTTGTGCCAGGCGCGAGCATTGGGGGCGAACTTGCCGTAATATTCCGAATTGGCGCCGAGCGTGTTGAGGAACGACGCCTTGTAATCGGGGCTGCGCCCCATCCAGCCGTAGGATAGCCGCGCCCAGGCCGCCATCGCGTCGCGCTGCGCCACCACGTCGGCGCTCGATCGTGCTGCCTTGAAGAATTTGTGGGTGTAGCCGCCCGAGCCGGTATCGGTCGGCGCGGTGAGCACGGTCTTGGTCTTGGCGTCATGCAGCGCGTCGTAAAGGCGCGCCACCGACACCGCCGCGTTGCGGAAGGCCGGATGCGCGGTGACATCCTTGACGCGCTCGCCATAGATGTAGACTTCGCGACCGTCGCGCAGCGATTCCAGAAACTCCGCGCCGGTGAACGGTCGCTGCTTGCCTTCAATGATCGCTTCGGGACGCTCAGACATCAGGTACTCCATCGTGCTGCGTTCGTTCCCCGATATGGTGTAGTGCGGCACGCTGCGCGGCGGCCGGGAAACGGCGGCTGTGCTCCATCATAAACGTGCTCTTGCCGAGAAAGCGCCCGCAGCGCAAGCCTCGCCGGCGCGTGAAGCGATGGCCGGCACCAGCCCGGCCATCGTCGATGAAGCGGCGCGCGCGGGTCAGTCGAGCGGTTCGACCTTGACGATCGAGGCGCCGTGATTGCTGCCGACCCACAGTACCGGGTGGGCGCCGCGATCGTCGACGAAGACGCGGCGGATATTGGTTGACCGCGGCAGTTGATATTCGACGATGTCGTCGGTCGCCGGATTGAGCCGCGCGACGCGGTCGGTGAGCATGGAGCCGGTCCAGATCTCGCCGTTGTTCGCTTTGACCACGTCGTAGGGCGCATCCCACGGCGTCGGCAATTGCCATTCCTTGATCACATTGGTCTTCGGATCGAACCGGCCGATGCCATTGGCGCCGTATTCGGCGAACCACAGAATGTTGTCGGCATCAACCCGGCCGCGGCGCGGCCGCGAGAACGGCAGCGGCGTCTTCCAGATCGTCACCACGTTGGTCTTGGCGTCGCGCCGGCCGATCGTGGTGCCGCCGAAATTGAGCAGATAGACGTTGTTGTCGAGATCGGTCGGCATGCCATAGGCGTTGATGTGGGTGCCGTTCTTGTCGGCGGCCTGGCCGAGGTCCTCGTATTTGCCGGTCGCGAGATCGAGCCGATAGTGCAGGTGGGTGTCCTGGTTGTTGGTCCACACCTTGCCGTCAACGTCATCGTGCGACGGCGACACCATGGAGGCCTGCGTTGTCGGATTGAGCCATTCCTTCGGGAACGGATAGGCGGTGACCTGTTTGCTCTTCGGGTCGATCTTGTAGATGCCGGCCTGATACATGCCGGACAGCCACAGATTGCCCTTCGGATCGAATTCAAGATCGAGGCCGCCTGTCGGCTCCTCCGGCCGCAGCACCGGCGTCGCGACGTCGGTCACTTTGCCGGTCGCCGGATCGAGCTCGCCGACGAACTGATGGCTGAAGTCGGAATACCAGACCATGCCGTCGGGGGTCATCACCACGTCATGCGGCTGCGCGTCTTTGCGCGGCAGGTCGTATTCGGTGATGATGACGTGGGTGGATCGGCCTTTGAGCCGCGGGAACGGCTTCAATGGAAATTCCAGCGTCTCGGCATTGTTGAGATTGATGCTGGCGAGATAATCCGCGGTCTGCTTCTGCATCGATGCCGGGATCGGCGCGCGATCGGAATTGTTGCCGCCCGGCAAGAGCGGCTGCGGATGCGTCGGCGTCGAGCCCGGCGAATAGCCGCCCATGCGCTTGAAGAGCTGCATGAACTCGTCGGCGTCGTGGGTCGATTGCACGATGCGCTGGACGGTATGGCAGCCGACGCAGTTGGTCAGCGCCGCCTTCACCTTGTCATCGCCCGGCAGGCTGTTGAGCCATTCGCCGTTGCTGAGCTGATTGGCGAGCGCATTGGTCTTGGCGAGCGTCAGGTCCGCGGTGCTCGGCCCGTTCGCGGTCACGTCGGCCGCCTTGGCGCCGTCGAGCTTGTAGCCGACGGCGCGGATCGCCAGCGTGTAATGCCCGGGCGCAAGCCGATCGGCCGCAAAGCTGTAGACGCCTTGCGCGTTGGTGACGACGGTGGTGCTGATGGTCGAGCCGTCGCGCTTGGCCGTGACCAGCACGCCTTCCATGACCGGCTCCTGCGCCGAGGTCACTTTGCCGGTCAGCGCCACGCCGTCGGCATCGGCTCCGCCGGCAACGAAAAGCGCAGCGACGCCCGCCGCAGTGAACAAAATATGTCTTGGCATGTTTCTCTCCCGAAGCCGGTGCCGGCACAAACCGCACATTCCGGCGTAAAATTAATGTCGCGGCATGCCGCCGCGTTGCCCGCAGTATCGGCGGGAACGAATGATGCGGCAAGGAGCTTCGTGAAACGCGACGGCCGGAATGCTTCGGGCTGTGACGTCCAAAGTCAATGTCGCAGCCCGAGAATCTGTCGTGCGTCGGCCGGGCTTGCCACCTCATCACCGAGCGTCTCGATGATGTGGGCCGCCTTCTCGACCAGCGCCGCATTGCTCGGCGCGAGCTTGCCCTTTTCCAGATAGATATTGTCTTCGAGCCCGACGCGGACATGGCCGCCGAGCAGCACGGTCTGCGCCGCGATCGGAAACTGATGGAGCGAAATGCCGAAGGCGAACCAGGTGCATTGCGGCGGCAAGAGGTTGCGCATGTAGAGCACCGCCTCGGGCGTCGCCGGCTGGCCCCAGGAAATGCCGAGGCAGATCTGGAACAGGCTCGGCGTCTTGATGTGCCCGGTCTCGATCATGCGCCGCGCCAGCATCAGGTGGCCGGCCTCGAACACTTCGAGCTCCGGCAGCACGCCGGCGTCGCGAATGGCGACCGCCATGGCTTCGAGATAGCCGGCGGTATTCACGAAGGCATATTGCCCCATATTCATGCTGCCCATGTCGAGGCTGCAGATTTCCGGCTTGAGCTCCTGGATGTGCTGCACGCGCTCGGCCGGCGTGCGCATCGTCGTCGAGGTCCCGGCCGCGAACGGATCATTGAGGCCGGGCGCAAAGCGCGCGCCCGGGCCGGTCGTCAGATTGATCACGACGTCGCTGCCGCTGTCGCGGACGCGCTCGACCGTCTCGCGATAATGCGCGACGGCCATGCTCGGCTTGGTGGTCTTGGGATCGCGCACATGGATGTGCACGATAGCGGCGCCGGCGTTACGTGCTTCGATCGCCGATTGCGCGATCTGCTGCGGCGTCACCGGCACCGCGGCATTGCGGCCGGGCGTGTCGGCGGAGCCGGTCAAGGCGCACGAGATGATGACCTTGCGCTGCATGTGTCCTCCCTGCGCCGCTTCGTTGCTCGAAGCGGTCGAATAGTGTGAATGCGGCTAACCCTTCGTCTGGTGGCAGGCTTGCCACAGCCGCTGCGCGGAAGCCGGCATGTCGAGGTGATTGCCGGCGCCGCCAGGAATGGCGTCGGCGACCGCATTCATCACCGCCGAGATCGCCGCCGTGGTGCCGGCTTCGCCGACGCCCTTGACGCCGAGCGGATTGGTCGTCGCCGGCACATTGATCATGGCGTCGCGCAGCGCCGGCATGTCGTCGGCGCGCGGCATGGCGTAGTCCATGAACGAGCCGGTGACGAGCTGGCCGTTGCCGCTGTCGTAGACGATCTGCTCCATCAGCGCCTGGCCGAGGCCGGCGGCGATGGAGCCGTGGGTCTGGCCCTCGACGATGGTGTGGTCGAGCGCGCGGCCGCAATCGTCGACCGCCGTATAGGTGACGATCGCCATGTGGCCAGTGTCGGGGTCGATCTCGACCTCGGCGATGTGCACGCCGTTCGGATAGGTAAGCGGCGTCTCGGTCGTCGACTTGGTGTCGAGATCTTCGGCGATCTCGCCGCGCTTCTTCATGCCGGCGGCGCGGCTGGCGACCTCGAACAGGGAGACCCGGCGGTCGGTGCCGACGACTTCGAACTGACCCGCTTTGTAGCCGATGTCGCCTTCGCCGGTTTCCAGCAGCGCCGCCGCGATCGGCTTGCCTTTGTTGATGATGGTGTCGATTGCCTTGACCAGCGAATGGCCGACCGTCATGGCCGAGCGCGAACCGACCGAGGCATAGCCCGGCAGCTCCATCGCCGAATCGCCGTGCCGGTGTACCATGCGGTCGGTCGGCACGCCGAGCCGCTCGGCGATCACCTGCGGGAACACCGTGGCGTGACCCTGGCCGGTATTCTGCACGCCCAGACTGAACACCAGCGTGCCGTCGCCGGGAAATGTCAGCATCGCGCTTTCGACCGGCGCGCCGCCGGAATGTTCGAGCAGGCAGCAAATGCCGATGCCGCGATATTTGCCGCGCCGCATCGCCTCGCGGCGGCGCTGCTTGAAGCCGTCGTAGTCGGCAAGCGCCAGCGCCTTGTCGAGCAGCGGCTCGAAATCGCCGCTGTCATAGGTGGTGCCGACCGCGGTCTTGTAGGGCATCTGCGATTTCTTGATCAGGTTGCGCCGGCGCAGCCTGATCGGGTCGATGCCGGTGATGCGCGCTGCCTCGTCCACCACGCGTTCGAGCATGTAGCTCGCTTCCGGCCGTCCGGCGCCGCGATAGGGCGCGGTCGGCAGCGTGTTGGTGAAGACGCATTTGGTGGCCATGTCGATGCGCTTGATGTCGTACATGCCGGGCAGGCAGCGGGCGAAATTCATCGTCGGGATATTGGCGCCGACCGCTCCCACATAGGCGCCCAGATTGCCGACATTGCGCACGCGCAGCGCCAGGAACTTGCCCTTCTCGTCGAGCGCAAGTTCGGCTTCGGTGTAGATGTCGCGCGCCTGGTTGTCGCTGAGGAAGCCTTCCGAGCGTGTCGCCATCCAGTGAATGGGCCGGCCGAATTTCTTGGCGCCGACCATCAGCGCGATGTTCTCGGGGTAAGCGCCGGTTTTGAGTCCGAAGGCGCCGCCGACGTCCTCGGTGATGACGCGCACGCGTTCCTTCGGCAGGTTCATGATGCCGACGATGTTCTCGCGCATGGCGCCGGCCCCTTGCGAGCAGGACCGCACGATGTAGCTGTCGGTTGCCGGATCGTAGCTCGCAGTGGCGCCACGCGGCTCCATCGAATTGGTCGTCATGCGCTGGTTCATCACCGCGATCTTGGCGACGAATTTGGCGGTGGCGAAAATCTCGTCGACCGCTTTGGCATTGGCGTCGGCATCGGGAGCAGGTCCCGCCCAGTCGACCGCAATATTGCCCGGTGCCTGCGGCCACAATTGCGGCGCGCCATCGCGCATGGCTTCGCGCGCGTCGACCACCGGCGTCATTTCCTCGTATTCGACGGTGACGAATTCGGCGGCGTCCTGCGCCGCCGCCGCGCTGTCGGCGACCACCATGGCGACCGCCTCGCCGATATGTATGATGCGCTCGCCGGCAAGCGCCGGTCGGTGCGGCATGACCAGCGTCTTGCCGCCGCGGCCAGGCACCGGCGGATGGCGGCCGATACTGCCGGTCGCCGCGGTGTCCTTGGCGGTGAGCACGCCGATGACGCCCTTGGCCTTCAGCGCCGCCTCGACGTCGAGGCTGACGATGCGCGCGAATGCGTGCGGCGAGCGCACGAAATAGGCATAGGCCTGGTCGGGCAGCGGCGCGTCGGCGACATAGCGGCCGGCGCCGCGCACCAGCACATTGTCCTCGACGCGGCCCTTGAACGGCGCGTGGGTCGTCGAATCGCTTTTGGCGTCCATGCTGCAGGTCTTCCGAATGTGTTGGCTGGGATGGTCGGTATACGGCCATTTTATAGCCGAAACTGCGGCGCGCCAAAGGGGCTTGGCGCCGCGGACCGCCGAGCCGGTTCGCCGCCGTCGCGCACGGCGGGATCGCATGGTGTGCCGGCTTGTTTTACACTATATTTTTATGGATATAGCGTGTCCGCAACGATGCATATCGCAGCGCCGATTTTTCTGCTGATGTCCTTCGCCATGGCATCAAGCTTTTCCGCCGCCGCACAGCCGGTCGCGCTTTACGCCGCCGGCAGTCTGCGCGCGCCGCTGACCGATATCTCCAAAGCCTTCGCGGCCGAGAACGGCACCACGGTTGAGACGAAATTCGGTCCGTCCGGCACCTTGAAGGACGAGATTGCCGGCGGCGCGCCAGCAGGCGTCTTCGCCTCAGCCAATATGGAGCACCCGCAGGCGCTCCAGGCCGCCGGCAAGAGCGGACCGGTGACGCGGTTCGCACGCAATGCCTTGTGTGCGCTGGTACGGAGCGGGCTTTCAGTCGATAGCGCCAATCTGCTCGATCGCATGCTCGACCCGACAGTCAAGCTCGGCACCTCGACACCCAAGGCCGATCCGTCGGGCGACTATGCATTCGACGTGTTCGGCAAGGCGGAGAAGCTGCGCCCCGGCGCGCGGGCGATACTCGCGCAGAAGGCGCTGCAGCTCACCGGGAGCGCGACCAGCATGCAGCCGCCTCGGGGTCGTGCCGTCTATGGCTGGCACGTCGCCGAAGGCCGCGCCGACATCTTTCTTGCTTATTGCACCGCGGCGCGCGAGGCCAAGCAGCAGAATCCCGATCAGCAGATCGTGGCGCTGCCGGACAATCTGGCGGTTGCCGCCGATTATGGTCTCACGGTCATCAATGGCGCGCCACCGGCGGCTGCGCAGCTTGCCGCCTATATTCTGTCGCCTGCCGGCCAGCGCGTCCTTGCTTCCTATGGCTTCGGTGCCGCCAAGTAGCAGCGTCGCGAAGGGCCGTCGCGGCTTGCACCGCGCGGCGTAATGCGCAAGACAGGCGCGGTCATTCCGGGGGGAGGACCTATGCCGCGCACCATCGACACGCACAGCCACATCCTGGCTGACGCCACGATCAAAATTCTGCAGCGGGAAATGCCGAGCCTCGGCCTCAAGCTTACGCCCTATGACGCGGAGAATTCGGTCGTCGAAGTGCGCGGCGTGCCGTACCGGCCGTTCCCGCGCGGCGGCCATGATCTCGAGGCACGGTTTGCCGACATGGCAACCTCCGAGGTCGACATGCAGGTGCTGTCGGTGTCACCGCAGACCTGGCTCTACGGCATCGAGCCGTCGGCGGGCCTCGCTTCGGCTGTGATCCAGAATGACGAGATCGCCCGTCTCGTCAAAGAACATCCGGATCGCTTTGCCGGCATCGCCACACTGCCGATGCAGGCGCCCGACAAGGCCGCAGAAGAATTGCGCCGCGCCATGACCAAGCTCGGGCTGCGCGGTGCGATGATCGCCTCGAACGTCAACGGCAAGAATCTCGACGATCCAAGCTTCGAGCCGGTCTGGGCCGCCGCCGCCGCGCTCGACGCCTTCATGATGATCCATCCCGGCAACGTCGCCGGCGCCGACCGGCTGCGCTCCTATTATCTCGGCAATCTGATCGGCAATCCGCTCGACACCACGATCGCCGGCGCCTGCCTGATCTTCGGCGGCGTGCTCGAACGTTATCCGAAGCTCAATTTCGTCATGGTGCATGGCGGCGGCTTCATTCCCTATCAGGGCGGCCGCTGGGTGCACGGCTGGCAGGTGCGGCCGGAGCCGAAGCTGCATCTGAAGGAATCGCCGCAGAAATATCTCGATCGTTTTTTCTACGACACGATCACCCATTCGAAGCCGGCGCTGGAATTTCTGGTCGGCTCGGTCGGCGCCGATCGCGTTTTTCTCGGCAGCGATTATCCCTACGACATGGGCACGCTCGAATGCGTGCGGCAGGTGCGCGCGGCGAATATCTCCGCTGGCGCCCGAGACAGTATCCTCGGCGGCCATGCGGCGAAGATTTTTGCTCGAACTTGACCGGCGGCCGTCAGGCCAGGCGATCGGGCAATCCAGCCCTGCGTCAGGGTTCTGGATTGCTTGAGGTGGCGGCCGGGGGTGCGAACCATTTCCGCTTGCGCAGGCTTGAACGGGCCAATAACACGTCCCCATGAATGACGCCGCTTTCGTGCGTGTGCCGGCGCGCGCGATCACTACGCTGATGCAAGACGCTTTCGCCGCTGCGGGCCTGCCCGCCGCGGACGCTTCACGCTGCGCAGAACTGATGACGGAAGCCGATCTCACCGGCGCCGACGGCCACGGCATTTTCCGCCTGGCGCAATATGTGCGCCGGCTCATGGCTGGGGGCTGCAATGCGCACCCCCGCATCGCCGTGACGAAGACCGCGCCGGCAACCGCCCTGGTCGACGGCGACAATGGCATGGGCCATCTGGTAATGACGCGCGCGGCGAACGAAGCGGTCGCGATCGCGCGCGAGAACGGCGTGGCGTGGGTCGGGGTGCGGCGCTCGAACCATGCCGGTCCGGCAGGGCTTTATGCCGAGATCGCGGCGGCCGCCAATATGGTCGGGCTTTACGCCGCAGTCGCCAACGCCAATCACATGGCGGTGTGGGGCGGTTCGGAATTGCTGCTCGGCACCAATCCGCTCGCGATCGGCGTGCCGACCGGCGATGGGCCGATGATCTTCGACATGGCAACCACCATCGTGTCTTACGGCACGGTGAAGAAATATGCGCTGCGCGACATGACGATGCCGGAGGGCTGGTTCGTCAATGCCAAGACCGGGGAGCCGATCACCGATCCGAACCGCACCGCCGAGGGTTTGCTGCTTCCGGTCGGCGGCTACAAGGGCAGTGGCCTTGCCATCATGCTCGGGCTGATCGGCGGCGTGCTCAACGGCGCCGCGTTCGGCCGCGATGTCGTCGACTTCAATGCCGACGACGACAGCGAGTGCAATACCGGGCATTTCATCTGTGCCGTCGACATTGCCCGCTTTATGCCGCTTGCGACATTCACCGCCGAAGTCGATCGCCAGCTCGCCTCGCTGCGCGGCTCGAAACGCCTGCCGGGCTTCGACGCAATCCGGCTGCCCGGCGACCGCCGCCGCGACTGCCGCGCCGAACGGCTGCGCGACGGCGTGCCGATCGCGCCGGCGCTCTTCGCGCAGCTCGACCGGCTTGCCGCCGAGCTGAAAGTGACGCCGCTGAGGGAGCGGTGATTTTCATTACCCATCACCGATAGATCGATGCTTCGCCCCGGCACGTTTGCGCTCACGCTGCTGCTGTGTCTGTTGACCGGCCTCGCGCCGCTGTCGATGGACATGTATCTGCCGTCGCTGCCGGCGATCGGCGAGGCGCTCAATGCCTCGACCGGGCAGGTGCAGTTCACCATTTCGACTTATCTGTTCGGCTTTGCCGCCGGGCAAATTTTCTACGGCCCGATTTCCGATCGTTTCGGCCGGCGACCGGTCATCCTCACCGCGCTGGTGGTCTACGGCATCGCCAGCGTGGTCTGCGCGCTGGCGCCGACCATCAATACGCTGACCGCGGTGCGCTTCGTGCAGGCGCTCGGCGGCGCCGGCTCGATCGTGCTGGCGCGCGCCATCGTGCGCGACCTCTATACCGGCGTGCGTGCCGGGCGCGAATTGTCGCTGATGGGATCGATCACCGCCTTTGCGCCGATCGCGGCGCCGGCGATCGGCGGCGTGCTGCAAACCGCATTCGGCTGGCGTGCGAGCTTCGTCCTTCTGGTGATGTTCGCCGCGGTCTCATGCCTGGTCGCGGCGCGTTTCCTGCCGGAAACCTTGCGCCAGCGCGCCTCCGGTCCGTTCTCGCTCGCGACCATGGGCGGCCTTTATCGCTCGGTGCTGGTGCATCGCGGCTTTCTCGCCAATCTCGGCATTCTGACCTCGACCTTCGTTGGCCTGCTCGCCTGGGTATCGGGGGCGTCCGTGGTGATGCAGGGCGTCTATGGACTGTCGCCGGTCGCCTTCGGCACGACTTATGCGGTCGGTGCCTGCGGCTACATGCTCGGCACCACGATCGCGGCGCGCATCGTGATGCGGCTCGGTCTCGACCGCACCATCGGCATCGGCGTCACCATCATGGCGGCTGGCGGTCTGATCATGGCCACGGTGGTGGCGCTTCACCTGTCGCATGTCGAATGGCTGGTGGCGTCGATGACCATCTATCTCGCCGGCATGGGCTTCGCGATGCCGCAGACCATGGCGGGCGCACTGACGCCGTTTCCAGATCGCGCCGGCACCGCCTCCTCGCTGCTCGGCTTTACGCAGCAGTCGAGCGCCGCGATCGCTGCCGGCGCGATCGGTCAATACCTCGGCCATTCGGCGTGGCCCGTTGCCGGCACGGTGGCGACGATGGGCTGCCTGTCGTTCGTGATCTGGGCGCTGACGCGCAACGTGCGCAAGACCGATCGCTAACGCTGTCATTCCGGGCGCGGCATGTGCCGCATGCGCCGCGCGCGTGGCTGGAAAAGCAAAAGGTTGTTAGCTTGCCGCCGCGTCCCGACACCGGGGTGCGTGAAAAATTCGGGGAGGAAGACGGTGCAGGATTACATTCGCGCCTGCAGGCTCGCTTTCGTGCTGCTGGCGCTCGGCGCCGCGCTCGCGCCGCTCGCGGCGCAGGACTATCCGACGCGGCCGGTGACGATCATCGTCGCGTCGACACCGGGCGGCGGCACCGACATCGTATCCCGCATTGTCGGCGAGCAGCTTGCCAAGCAGCTCGGCCAGCCCTTCGTGGTGCAGAATATTCCCGGTGCCGGCTCGGTGACCGGCACCGAGGTCGCGGCCAAAGCCGCTCCCGACGGCTACACCTTGCAGACCGGGCTCAACGCCAGCATGGCGGTCAATCCGAGCCTGTTCGCGCATCTGCCCTACGATCCGGTCGCCGACTTCGCGCCGGTCGGCATGCTGGCGGAATTTCCGTTCGCCGTCGTGGTCAGCAAGGATTTTCCGGCGCAGTCGCTCAAGGAGCTGATCGCGCTCGCCAAGGCGAAGCCGGGCGCGATCAACTA
>Ga0335081_10006572_pt1 | contig 18534 bp, 15 predicted proteins | sample Lox_Sample_35_FD_206713 | JGI IMG/M metagenome (GOLD analysis project Ga0335081, IMG submission 206713) | Soil microbial communities from Loxahatchee National Wildlife Refuge, Florida, United States - Lox_Sample_3.5 | ecosystem: Environmental > Terrestrial > Soil > Wetlands | place: USA...
ATCGCCGGCTCTGGGAATACCACGCTCATATCCGGACTGAACGACTTCGTATGGGCCCTCGTCGTGTTGACCTCGTTCCCACGCGCGATGCTGGTTATGTCCGGGGTGTTTGGGCTCTGGCGGGCGCTGCTGATCTCGAACGCGCTCTTTGCGGCCGGGGTTGCAGCGGTTGTGCTCGGATTGCTGGGCGGCACCACGTGGCTGAGTAGCGGATTCTGGGCGCCAGACGGTGCCTATTCGCGGTACGTCTGGCCCATCATCGGCGTCGCGTGGGTCGTGGTCGTAAGCCGCGTCCTCATCACCCGAGGTTCTGCTACCCGCGCTGGATGGTGATGCCGCCGTGGAGCGCGGACGGGGGGCCGATCGGTCTGAGCGCGTACGGAGGCATCGCGCTTGGTCACGAGACGCTAAGCGGAACTGTTCACGCGAACAGAAACCGTTCCGCTTAAGGAGCTATGGTTTCGGGTCCGAGCTAGTTCGACGAAGTAAGTACTAGAATTCCCGGACTGATCGCAAAGTTCTCCCCTGGCTTACGGAACCCTCTTGATTTTGAGGAAGTCAATTCTGGGGACGTTAAGGGGACGATAACAAATGCTCTCCGGTATCATTTCGCACCAACTGTCACGGCAGAGGCCGCGGGTTCGAGTCACGTCGTCCCCGCCATTCTTTTTCAGTAACTTACCCGCGGTGCCTCATTTTGGCGTAGGCACAAAATAGGAACAGGTTCGGCGAGAAGAGGCCATCACGCCTTTTCATTTCGCAGGTTTTCGTGGGCACAAGAGCGCCACAACAGCATCGTGAGCAGTGCGCTTCTCCGTTGTGACAGCCTGCGTGTAGGTGTCGAGGGTTACACGGATCGTCGAGTGGCGTAGGAGTTCCTGCATAATCTTCAGTTCGGCTCCAGTAGACCGAAGCAGCGTGGAGTAAGTGTGGCGAAAAGTATGCCACCCGATTCGCTTGTTGATGCCCAGCCTGCGCGCCACCGGAAGGATATGGAGCCTCATGATCTGCTGTGCCAGGTAGGGCCAACGACCTCGGTGCACCGGACTCGCAAATACCCAATTCTCTGGCGATTTGTACCTACTTTGAGAGTGCCATTGCCGCAATGCCTCAACTAGATCGTCGTGAGCGGGGACGGGTTTCTGGGAACTTTCCCTCTTGCAGATCCCAACAACTTTCTGGACGATTGAGCGGGTGACGTGGATCTGTTTCGGCTGGAAATCAACATCCTTCCATTTCAGTCCGAAGATCTCGCTTCTTCGCAGACCTGTAGTTACGGCTAGCAAGACCAGCGTCCGCTCGCGGAAGCGAAGACTTGCCAGCAAGCTCTGCACTTCGGTCGTCGTGAGAATGTCCGGAGATGTCTTTCGTTTTGCGCTTTGCCGCACCCATTCAATCGGGTTGCGTTCGCAAAGGTCGTGGCGACGGCCATGATTGAAAAGCAGACTCATCACGTTCCGTATCTTGCAACGTGATCCCGGAGCTAGAGTGAGATTCTTCAGCCATAACTCAACTTCCACAGCTCGAATGTCCGACAGTGCGTATGAACCCCATCGAGGCTCGATCCACTTCGTTAGATATCCAGCATAGATTCTCTTGGTCGAATACGAGATGCGCGGATTGCGATCGACAAGTTCTCGTTGCTGATAATGCCTCGACAAGTCGGCTATGGTGATGGATTCCTTTCGAATCCGTACATCGTTTACGTTGATTTCGCGTCTCAGTCCCACGGCCATCTTGCGGGCGGAAGCCAGGCTTTTCAGTTCCTCCGCACTTCCGAGGACGATGCGGCGGTGTATTCGGCGACCCTCTGGCCAGGCTTCACGCCGTCTGAAACTCCAAACATCGGGACCGCGTTTGCGGTGTTCCACAGTTACGCTTCCATCCTGCATGTCGTTGCTCCTTTTTCGAGTTCGGAATCGTTGGTTCGCGAGCTTGGACATGCTAATTGGAGCCTCCAGGAACACTGGATGCCATTGTGAACGTTGCTTTGCGGCGGCAGTGCCTCCGGCTTTGCTGATTTTTCAAAGATGCGGCCTTCGGCCACAACGCTAAGCGGCGGCCTCCTTGCCCGGTTTAAAGAAGGCAAGCAACTCGGCGTTAATCTGGTCCTTTAAGGTCGACACCATCCCGTGGGGCGCACCAGGAATGACCTTCAGAATTGCCCTTTTGATCAGCTTGGAAGACAGAAGAGCCGAGTCCTTGATCGGCACAATCTGATCGTCATCGCCGTGGAGAATGAGCGTCGGCACATCGAACGTTTTCAGATCTTCGGTTTGGTCGGTCTCAGAGAACGCTTTAATACAGTCGTAAACAGCTTTGTGTCCCGCTTGCATACCTTGCAGCCAGAATGAGTCGATTAAACCTTGTGAGGTCCTCGCCCCGGGGCGATTGAAGCCATAAAAAGGCACGGCAAGTTCCTTCCAGAAGCTCGACCGATCTCCGAGCACTGCGGCACGGATCTGATCAAACGCTTCGATCGGAGTGCCGTTTGGGTTCGCCGCCGTTTTCAGCATCAACGGAGGCACGGCACCAATCAAGACTGCTTTGGCTACGCGCTTTGTGCCATGGCGTGCGATGTAACGAGCGACTTCACCTCCGCCAGTGGAATGGCCGACATGGATCGCGTTCTTTAGATCGAGCTTTTCAACCAGAGTTGAGAGATCGTCGGCATAGGTGTTCATCTCGTTGCCTTCCCACGGCTGGCTTGACCTTCCATGACCGCGGCGATCATGAGCGATGCAGCGGAAACCGCGGTCGGCTAGAAAAATCATCTGGTCTTCCCAGGCGTCCGCGCTGAGTGGCCAGCCATGACTAAAGACAACTGGCTGTCCTGTCCCCCAGTCCTTGTAATAAATCTGTGTTCCGTCTTTGGTCGTAATCGTCGCCACGTTCATTCTCCTTTCAGGTTGTTCGTGTCATCATCTGCGCAAGCTTCTTTAGGTTCGAGAAAAAATTCTCCATTGACGGAATCGTCGCCCGCAGCCTAATTTCGACGTCCGACTCTCTACGGAGTCACCCATACTTTGCCCGGCGCGACCAGATCCGCATTCGGCAATTCTGTCATCAGTCGAATTCGCTGCCAATTGGCCTTCTTCGATGGCTTCGCCAGAAACGTAAGCAGGTATTGGTGCGTCAATCGTTTTTCTGCGTCTTCGAGAAACGGAGTGAACGAAACTGGTGGCCCGGTGAACCCAATGTAATAGGCTTCTCCTCCTGTCTCCTCCGCTAGTTGCGACAGATAGATTTGCCCCCAGTACGTCTGCCAATAGCTATGACCGAAATGTCCTACGCCGGGTGTATATATCGCGGAAACTGTAATGCCAGCGCGCAAGGCAATGTCGATCGCTTCATCGAGGTACGGGTCCTGCAGATCTCCCGTACCGTACAAACGGTCAACTCCGTCGGTGGCCACAATGACGGCTCGCCTCGCAGAGGTTGTGGGCCAGCGCTTCACCAGATCGGTCAGCGAAAGATACGGGCTACTGTTAACCCGTCTTATTCCCAGAGGAAGGCGCAATGCCTTTGCTGCCAGCGAGTGATCGCTTGTCAGATTCTGGAGAACTTGTGCAACCCCATCACGCATGTAGGCCACACCAACCGTTGTCGTGTCTGGTTGTGAGTTGATGAAGTTGCGCAGATCGTCCAGTTGTGTGCCCAGGGTGGTATTCGATCCATCGTCTAACAAAATCATTAGTTCCAGCGCAGCATGTTCGCTTTGAGCTGGGACCCACTCGACCACTAGGTCACGATCGCGGCCCTCATGCACCATCACATCTTCCCGGTTGATCACTGGTGGTTCCTTTCCTTTGTGGGCTTCCACCGTGACCACGATGCTCACGGGAACTCCCGCCGACTGCTGCGCGTGTGCGCCGGCAACGATGATTGCTAATGCAAATGCGGCTAAGGTGAACTGACGGTTATTGTTCATAGCGTGCCTCTCTGTACAAAGTCTCTTAACGAATTCCGCCTTTTACTCTTTAGGTGGACCCATGTGATCGCGACCGTGCTGGCGATGCAGATTAGTGGCAATCAGACCAGCTGTTTTGCGTGAAGAAGCCATGACCTCACGGAACTGCTTCCGACCTCTCCACTCACATCGTTAAGACGACGCGAAACTGCGCGTCACCGCTCATCATTCGTGCGTATGCCTCGTCTGCTCTTTCGAGTGGGTAGGTCTCGATCATCGGCCGAATGCCGGTGAGTTCAGCAAACTGCAGTGTGTCCTCAGAGTCTGTGGGGATTCCGCTTGCCCATCCATGGACGCTTCGGACTAACGGAGTAATCAGTTGGAGTGGCGTTACTTCGATCGGATCGCCTGTTGCACCAACCACAAGCAACTTGCCATTCGGCCCCAGACCATCGATCAAATCGGACATCGATTTCGAATTGGGCGCCGTCGCTAGAATCACCTTGGCGCCGCCCAATTTCCGCAGCTCCTGCGCGGCATTCGTGGCTTGGCTATCTATATACAGCGCCGCGCCGAGTTTCTTTGCCAGTGCGGCATTCTCCGGCCCTCGGCCGATGGCTGCGACCCTGTAGCCAAATTTGCTTGCAAATTGAAGTCCCAGATGACCGAGACCACCAACGCCCTGAATCGCGACAAGATCTCCGGGCAACGCGCCGCTGTGCCGCAAAGCGTTGTAGGTTGTGACTCCCGCACACAGCAACGGTGCTGCTTCGACATCGCTCAAAGTATCTGGTATTGCGGCAAGGGCCTCTACTGGAGCCAACATGTATTGCTGATATCCACCGTCGTAGTGAATGCCCGGGATTTGCATGTTTTGACAGTGATTAAAATCTCCACGCCGGCATTCGCGGCAGGTGTTGTCGTGGCCCCCGTGCCAGCCGACCCCGACACGCTGGCCTTTCCGCCAGGCCGAAACACCGGTGCCCACTTCGTCGATGACACCTGCCACTTCGTGCCCAGGAATGCGGGGATACTGAATACTCGGGATCAGGCCATCTTTGGTGAGCACATCGCTGTGGCAGATGCCACAAGCCTGCACCTTAATGCGTACCTGTCCTGCCTTGGGTTCTGGAATATCACGTTCGACGATCTCGAAGGCCGATCTGGGTTTGGAGACCTGAGCGACTTTCATGGTTACTACTTCTGGTTTCGGTGCGACTCTTAGCGTTGCCATAAATCCTCCTGAGAATTAGTAAGCACGAGTGGGAACATCAGGGTGGAGATTGACTCGACTAGCTAGTCGAGCCGCCGCCGCAATCGTGACCGCTCGCCAATCTCGTATCTCCGATCGAGGCGGGCTGTCCATAAGTTCCGATTCTTCGATCCAGTCCTCCGCAGAAAGCTCGGCCTCCCCAGGGCCGTACGATGACTTCACCGCCGCGATAAACGCTGATAATTCGCGCTCGGCCAAGTGCATCTGATCGGTGTACAACGAATTCGAAAATGATTCACTCTGACTCATGACAGTCTTCTTTTCTGCTTTACTAGATCCCTCCCGACGAGCCAGCTTGCCGTAGCACGACGTGCGATGGATCGCTGATGTGGGTGATGATCAAGAATCTCTGTGTTGTCGATGCTTCGGTTGTTGCGTCGGGGTGAACGAGCACTTTGAGCGGGCCGACCGTCTGGACTATACCCGCGCCATCTGGATTGGCCTTGAAAGTCGCCAGAGGTTCGAGATTCCCATAGGGAGGATGATTGGACTGTGCAAGATATACCCGGTACTCCGCGCCTGAAGTGAGTCCCGTGGCGGCAATCTCGACAAGATCGAGAAGGCCCAACGAATTGACCGCTACAGATGCGTGTGCCACTGGCAGTGCCGTTCCTGCAGCCTCCAAACGGATGTGCTCGGTATTGCTTGCCTCTCCGAGCGGGACGAGGTTGTCAGTGCCGGCGCCGGTTGGAACTGCTCCCGGAACATAAACGAGAGCTTGCGTCGTCTGCCCGACGGGGACGTTGGCGATGACCTTGTTCGTTAATGTGTCAATCGCTACCGCATGGTTCCCATTTTCCAGAGCGACGTAAACTCGTGTGCCATCGCCGGAAGGCCAAATACCGTGAGGCAAATCTCCGACCGGAATCGTGGCGATCAGATTTGGAGTCGGGCCGCGCTGATAGACCTTCACCTGATTCGTGCCGCCGATAGTGACGTACGCGAATTTCCCGTTACCGTTAGTGGAGAAGTTCACGTGATTCGTGATCGCTCCCGTGTCAATGAGCGACAGCTGGTCGAAGGGCGGTTTGGCGCTGAATACTTGCACTTTGCCGACGTCCTTCAAAGTAATCCAGACTTCATCATTTTCCGGGCTGACAGCGATGTCAGGACAAAAGGGACTGGCCTGCGGAATCCGCTTGACGATCTGATGAGAAGCGGTCTCGACCACAGTAAGTTCGGGAGTAAAGCTTGAGCATACAAAGGCATATTTGCCGTCAGGTCCGAACATGGTCATGCCGGGGCCGTTAGCCAATTCGATCCGGCGAATTTCCTTCATCTGAGTTGGATCGATCACAGAAATGTAATCTTCTCCGCGAACCGTCACCCATAGTTCCTGCCCATCGGCAGTAAAGAACGCCTCGTGAGGCGACCGGCCGACGTAAACAGTTCCTTTCACTTTGTTCGTTGCTGTGTCGATGAGTGTCACAGCATTTGAAGCGATCGATACCACCGCCAGAGTTTTGGAGTCCGGCGAGTAACCAAGGCCGTGAACAAGAAGCTGTCCTTTATAGAGCGGGGACAACGCGCCAGGCACGGGATTGCCCAAACGGATCACTCCTAGCAACTTGTTGCTGGAAGGATCGATCACCGAAACGGTATTCGACGTCTGATCCGCGGCGTAGACGCGATCATGGGATGAGACCGGAATATTGGGGCGTCCCCATGGAGCCTGTTGCGCGACTGCGAACTCGACGACAGTTAGAGTCACGACGAAATACAAAATCCGGCTGGCTGCATCTCGATAAATTCGCATGGCTATTTGTCCTCTCTTGCGCCGGCGTCCTGTAGTAGAGTCGGATCGTTCTTGTGAAGCGCATGCCGGGTAACCCAGAGTTGCATCAACTGAATTTCGGATTCCTGGTCCGTAATAATTTCCTGCGCAAGCCGGCGCATTTGTGGGTCGTCGCCGAAGAGAAGTTCCGTTTTCGCCATGTCGACGGCAGCCTGGTGATGCGGCAGCATGAGGTTTGCGAAGTCCGCATCTTTGTTGCCGGATGGTTCTGCGGCAGCCATAGCTGCGTGCATCGTTTCCATGCTCTTCATCAAGGCAGCCCAGTTTGTATCTTGGCTAGCCATGTGGCTCATCGAATGATCCTGCGGCCACACGGCGACAGCGACGAGTGGAACCAGCGTTAAATACAAGAACTTCATCCTGAAAGCCATTTGTTCCTTCTTTCGCAGCTGCGTTCGCGTTCCTAACCCACAACCTGATTTTTGCTTGTGGTTTCATCACGGACAGCCGGCGTCGCTGTTGCGGGCTTGTCTTCTTCCGCTTTGATCGCGGATCTAAACCCGCGAATACCGTCGCCGATCCCTTTACCTAGTTCCGGCAGTTTCTTGGGGCCGAAGACAAGCAGAGCGATACCAAGAATGACCAACAGATGCGTGGGTTGAAACAGTCCTTCAAACATGACGCGCTCCTTTTAGTTCTGTCTTTCCGATTGAATTCCCGAGAAACCGCCGAGCCAGGCCGCGACGCCAAGTTCCAGATACTCCTAGAAAGCAGGTCGTGGCCTGGCCGTCGTCACCGATCATCTCGGCGCATATCGTGTGAAGACGTAGTCCGCCTTCTCGACCTTCGTGTGGCATGCGTACCCACACTTGGCGTCGTGTGCTTGCGGCGGCTTGTCGCTCAAGTCGGCAGGCCTGAACGTATTCGATGCGGTATCGAACTCGAACGCGGCGTAACCCCATCCGCCGCTGTCTGCGAACCGCTTGCTATCTTTCAGCATGAAATCCATGTCGTGCTGGGTATCCGGCAGAATCGGCTGGCCGGGTTCCCAGTCGCTCTTTTTCGAATTCCAATGGATCTTCGCCATGCGGGCGCCATCCGGGAAGGGCTTGCCGTTATCGGGTATGCCAGCCTTAAAAGCGGCGACGGTTGCAGGATCTCCCAGGACGCCCACCAACTTGTCTCCGCTAAGGCTGACGGCGATTAACTGCCAGCTTTCGTACCCCTTGAAGTCGGAAAACCCGAGCCCATTTGGCACTTTCAGCGCGTACTTGTCCTGGCTGGCGCAAAGAACAATTGCGGAGGCGATTGTGATTGATGCCGCAATGCCTGCAGTGATCAGAATGTTCTTGTGCTTCATATTTCGCTCCTCATTTAGTTTTTGAACCGCTGGGCCCGACTCCATGACTTAGGTCATGCCGTGAACGACTGAAGACGTTGGGAGTTGCGATTGGTGTTTGCCGGAACTCCCAACAATCGCGAAGTCGCTAGACTTCGCGCTGTGCGGCGTCTGCCGCCGTGGCCAGATTGGTCATGAACGTAAAGAACCCATCGGACTGGCCGATGAACAATCCCATGGCAGTCAGAAACTTGAGCGCTCCCGTGGCCACTCCTGTCGTATTCGTTGGTCGGACTACTGAGCACAGCGGCAGGCTGGGGTCGATAAAGGGGCAAGGTTCCGGCAGGATCAGGTTCGTCTGGAACATTTCGCGAATACCGGGGCCTCTCTTGCCGGTGTTGGGATCGCGGCCATCGTTGAGGTCTGGAAATGTCAACCCATTCGTCGGGTCGGTCAGCGGCGGCACATGACCATCCAGTTTTGACCAGGTTTGAAAATGCATGAGCTCAATCGGTCCCATGCTGATGAGCAAGCGCAGCACTTCTACGCTTGTCACCCTTTGCGCTAACGCCAGGCGCAAACTGCCGCCGCCTTGTTCCACGGTCGGGATATGGAATGCCGCAGTATTAGCGATGGCCTGAATGTGTTTGTCCGGAAATAGGTCGTCATCTGTTCTCGGAATGGCCGTGAACTGCCCATTACTCAGATCGGGAACCGCCTGCTCAAACGTAATGGGATTCACGTCGGGATTGTTTGCGCTACTGCGGTAGCGTGTCCACCAACTGGTATTGATCGTCAACTGCATCAGGTTGGTAAGCCGTAGTGTTCCGCTGGATCCTGTCGCCGTGCTGCCCTGCAGCGTGCGGAACGGTTCCATGTCCACGGGGTCGGCACCATTCGAAACAAGATATGCATTCAGGAAATTCTGATGGCTCTTCTCGTCGTCCGTTATGTCGTGAAGGTATTGAGGGAAATTGTGATCAATTCTCCTCAGTTTCTCGGTATAGGTTCGATTACCACTTCCTCCCGACTCTTCACTGTCTCGGATGCCGCCCAGTTCGTTATATTGCGTGTAAAAGTCAGCCTCGAGAGCTTCCCCAGCAGCCAGGAACTGCAGGATGGCAATATCACCCGCAGTGAGGCTACTGCTCGAGCCTGTCCGCTGCGCAGCCGCCTTAGTGACGCGGCCGAGCAAGCCCGTTCCCATGGCTACTGCGCCGGCGCCCACCAATCCTGTTTTTAGAAAGCTGCGCCGACTCCCAGGAGTGCTGATCACACTTCCGTCATGCTTCATTTTGTTCCTCCTTTGTGTCCACGCATCTTCCGGCAACGAAAACAAGACTGGGGAGGGCTATCGCGTTTCCGAACGCCCAATGATGTGCCTTATAGTCCGTTCCCCTCGGTCATCTTGTTGTCGATTCGCTTAGAGTGCGTTTCGATGGTGCGATATTGGAACGAACGATTGCGCGCAGACAAACCCAGATCGGGTTGCTGTCAGTCAATTCGATGGAGGTGAATTCAGGAACTACTTTAGAGGGGGTAGGAGACACCTTGAGCGAACTCAGAGATCGAGCCGCTTGCGACCAAAAAGGATGGCATCGATCGACTGAGCACCGGGTCCTAGAATTGTGATGGCGATAGCTATCGCTGCAAGCAAGATGACGCTCCGCAGTTGATCAGTGCCTCTAAGGACGATGCCGAGCTCAGTCAACGTTACAAGCGTGCAGGCGAGTGGCGTCCACAGACCGATGAGAAGGAATATTGCTGCAATAGCTGCGATTATTTGCAGCGCAATTGATTCGCGTTCTGGCGGTCCCATTAATGCAACGATGCCGTCGTGAATCAAAAGACATCCGACAACCAGCCGTAGCAGGAGAAGTCCTCTTCCGGGCCAGCCATTAGGAAACATCGAATAGAGGCGTTGCACGAGAACCCTTCATGTGAAACTCAAAAGGGTAGAACGGATCAAGGACAATTCGACACCCCAAATCCGGGGAGGGGGCGGCCACTCTTTCGGGGGGTTATAAGTCGATGATTCCGCGCTTCAGCGCGATCGTGACGGCGTGCGTTCGATCGCTTGCGCCAAGTTTGGAAAGGATATTCTTCACGTGTCCCTTGACCGTGTCCTCAGTAATCGAAAGTCGATCGGCGATCAGCTTGTTTGCATTGCCGCCAGCAATCATGCGCAATACGTCGATTTCTCGTGAAGTCAGAGCGTCCTCGACTGCGTGTTCTGCAAGTTCGGCTGCGACCTCAGAAGGGATGCGCTTTTGGCCGGCATGTACGGCGCGGATCGTATCGAGGAGTTCTTTCCGGAGAAGACTCTTTAACAAATAAGCTCGTGCACCGGCTTTCAGAGCGCGCAAAACCTGGACGTCTCCCCTGTAGGTTGTTAACACGATGAAACGAGCTTGCGGAAATTCGCTGCAAATGGCGGCCATTGCCTCGATACCGTCCATGTCTGGCATCTGCAAGTCCATCAATGTGAGGTCCGGTCGGTGCTTTCGAAACTGTTCAAGGGCCTCCCGCCCAGTAGAAGCTTCAGCGACCAGCTTCATATCTGACTGACTGCCAAGCAGAGACGCGATGCCTTCTCGCAGCATCGGATGGTCGTCAACGGCGAGAACCCGGATCAAGCTAGGATCGGTGCTCACTATGTTGTTCCGTTTCTTTTGCGGAAAAGTTGGAAACCTGTGCGTGTTGGGGATCCCTCGTAAGCGATGGACCCTGGAATATTCAACTCTACTTCCGTGCCAGCTCCAAGTTCGCTCCACACCTGCAACTGCGCTCCTATCTGGGTGGCTCGCTCGCGGATTCCAGGCAAGCCCCAGTGCCCCGAGCGCCCGCCGCGTTCAACGACGCTTGGGTCAATGCCCTTGCCGTCGTCGCGGAAGCGTAGACGAAGCGAGTCGCTATAGGTGATCTCCGTCTCGATATTACGTGCCAGTGCGTGACGAAAGGCATTTCGCAAGCACTCCCGCGCAATACGGTATATCTCGTCTTGGAGAATAGGACGCACGGCGCGTGGACCACCTTCTACAAGCACACGAAAGGTTGGCGAAGAACCGTTGCCTTCCGCGAACTCTTTATTCAAGCCAGTCATCAGGTCGGTCATCGATTTTGCCAGGTCATGACTTGCCAATGTGGAGGAACGTATGTCCGTTATAGCATCTCGACCTTCGCTGATTGCTTGATCGGCCCGAAGGAGAGCGCCTTCGAGCGCCGCTTTCGCATCGGTGGGGCGCGCCGGAAGCATCTCCTCAACAGTTTGAAAGCGGAGCATCAATCCTTGAAAACTTTGTAACAAAGTGTCATGCAGTTCGCGCGCGATTCGCGTACGCTCGCTTACTCGTGCTTCCACGCTCACGTCGAACTGGTGCCGCACCTGACGGAGGCGCATTTGATACAAACACCACAACAACAGGAAGAATGCGAGCACACATGAAGTGCGAAACCAGATTGTCTGAAACCAGGCAGGGGCAACGCTGAACTGTAGTGCCGCACCCGGTGTGTTCCATACGCCGTCCTCGTTGGAAGCGGCGACAGTGAATCGGTATTGGCCTGGACGGAGATTGGTATAGAAGGCCTGGCGTCTTGTGCCCGCGTCTTGCCAAGTACGATCACTGCCGTCCAAACGGTAGCGAAATTTCACCTTCTTCGAGACAGCAAGAGTGGGAGACGTGTAGTCAATTTGAATATCGTGGGCCAGCGCTGGCAGCCTCAGACTATTTTCAGCCGGATATAGTTTGCGGTCGGCAGTTACCGACTCGACGTATACGGGCCTTACGCTCGACTCTTTCGCCACACGCGCCGGATTAATGGTTTGAACGACGAGGGCGCCGACAAACCACAAGCGACCGTCAGGAGCCTTCGCCGCCGGGTTGAACGGAGCTTTTCCGGTTCGAGCGCCGTCCAGGGTATCAAGAGTTCGCAATTGCAGCACAGATTTAGGATTATTCCGCCACTTCTGGATCTCCGCATCGGCTAGTTCCACGTATCCACATGGAGTGCTCAGCCACCAATTCTGGCGGTCGTCTCTAGTGAATCCAAAGACACCATCGCACGGTAGGCCGTTTTCTTTGGTCAGCAGCTGAACCATGCCGGCGCGCAAGCTGATCAGCCCATCTTCGATTGCAGCCGCGATGACCGTGCCATCCTGCTGCACTTCGATTTGGCGCACGGCGGGGTCACCCTTGAGATTCATTGGAAAGATGTCGGTTGCGTCTTTCCGGAAATTCACGAGCTTGCCGTCCACCGTCCCCAGCCAGATTCCTCCACTTGGATCGGCCGCCAAGCTATGGCCGGCAGGTACCTGCGAATCCGAAAGCTCCTCTTGTACTTTGAAATCTCGAATGCGAATAAGCCTTCTCGGATTCGAAGCGCATTCAGCCCAGATGTTGCCGTCAACATCTTCCGTCATGCCGACGACCATCCCCAGAGGGCTATGATTAGGACCGGGGATCGGACGAAAATGGTGGTTCTCGTAAATGTAGAGTCCATCGTCCACCCCAACCCAGAGATGCCCCTCACGATCCTCCAATAAGGACGTAACCTGATTACCAGGCAATCCATCTTTCTTTCGTATGGAAACAACTGTTTCGTTGCGAATAGAATCTAGCGATCCGTTGTTCGACACCCATACTGTGCCATCGTGCGACACGATCACGGAGACTGGCAGATCCGCTCCGAGCCCTTCCGTCGCAGAGTAGGTCGTGACCCGCGGTTCCTGGAAGCTATCGAGCCCGTTCGACGTGGCGGCCCAGATAATTCCTTCCTGGTCTTCGTACAAATTTGTTACCGAGTTGCTTGATAGCCCGTCGGCCAAACCAAAATGATCAATCGTATTATTGTGGATACGGTAAAGACCCTTGTTCGCAGTTCCCACCCATAAATTTCCGTCTCGGTCCAGAAGAAGTGCGACTACTGAGATTTCGGTATCATCAAAATTCGGCGCAGACAATGGTTTGAAAATGCCGTCGCGAAATCGCTCGAGTCCCAGACCGCGTCCCGCTACCCCAATCCCGACCCAAAGCGAGCCATCAGAGTTCCGGACAAGAGTCTCAATACCGCCTTGTCCTAAGTTTGACCTCAAAGCCGGGAGTTCGTAGGCTTCGGATGCTCCCGCCTTCCAGTGGAGCAACGTCGTGTCGCTCCCAATCCAAAATCCTCCGGTTCCATCAGAAAGGATAGGAAGTGCGGTTTGAATCGGATTCCCATCGGCCTTGCCAAAGCACCGCACCTCTCGGTCCGTGGCATGGCAAAGCGATCCGGGAGAGCCTGGACGATACCAGGTGGTCACCCAGAGTGATCCATCTCCTTCCTCTATCATGCGACCAGGAGAGGCTTCTAAGTCGATGTGCGAAACAATGCGATCGCCTTGTACGTGGTTGAGGCCACGATCATCGTTGATCCAAAATCCTCCACTCTTCGCGGGCACAAAAAGATAGTTGTCCTTCGAAGCGGATGCGGGCGGCAACCAGGGGACAAAGCGAACGCCATCAAAGCGGAGAATACCATTCCATGTTCCGACCCACAGGTAGCCGTCAGCCGTTTGCGATACCCAATCTAAAGAGCCTGAAAAAAATCCGTCTTGAATTCGCCACATGCTGTGGCGGTATTGTGTGAGACGTTTGTTGGGGTCCAGCCCGTGAGCGCGGCCAGCTCCTCCGATGATGAGGCAGACAAAGCAAGTCGCGATGAGCCCATTTCGAGTCATAAAGGTTGCGAGCTAAATTGCCCGTATGGACTTGATTTTCAGTTTCGTTTCATTGAGGCGCAGGAGCTACGCCGGCCGGTGGCGTTGACCGCCAGCCCCGATTCCCCACAGAACACTCTCGAGATTCTAACGCCGGTCAACTACGCCGAGTCAATTGCTTGATACCGACGTGTCCTACTTGCCTTCCGCTTCGAGTGGAACCCGCACTCGATGCGCAATTCTCTTGCAGTGATCGATTGCGACGTGTTTACCTTGGTGATAAAGGAAAATAAGAGAAGCACTTCGGTGCCTCTGGGAGTTGTCGGCCACTCGAAAACAATCCAGAATCGGCAATGGAGTTTTAGATGGGTCGGGAGTTTAGAAGCTTTCGAGTCCGGCTTGCATGGTCTCAGCTGAGGCCCCGAGAATCCGGGGACGTTAAGGGGACGATAAGAAATGTCGTACGGTGCCTTACAGTATCAAGCGATGTCCGCCGACACCGTTTGATTTCAATTAGTTACATCGGCCAGATTCTCTGTCACGGCAGAGGCACATTGATTTCCAGATCAGACTGAATCTTGATCCATTCATGATCCACGAAACGTTTCTATACCTTACTGAAACTGCTTTCGGAAGCCATCCGTGTCGCGTAGTTTCAGCAACTTACCGTACACTGCGGCCCTTTCACGGCGGTAACACGGGTTCAAATCCCGTCGGGGACGCCAAAGTTTACAAGCCCCTCCAACATGTCCGTATATGCTTGGTAAAGCTGAGTGTTAGCCGGTTCAAAAAAGTGTTTTTCTTCACTGTAGTGCAGCCCCTCCGGGAAGAGAGCGCCTTGAAGCTCGATACGCTGGTTTAAGCTGGCCTCCTGCCAGAACTTAGCGAAGTTCACTACCTCTTCATCCGTCTGTTCAATCAAGACCTGCATCCCAGAACGCTCTTGATCCAAAGTTTCCATTTGAACCTTGATCTGAGCGATCTCCGCATCGGTCGATTCCTTGAAATTCTGGAAATCCTCGGCTGAAATCTCTCCGGTGATTTTTGCTTTGACTGCTCTGCGATTCAGGTCCTGCTGTTCCTGCAAACGCTTCGTCAGTTTAGAAGCTTCTTCAGCCATTTGCTCTTTGCGCGTGGCCCATTGAGTGGCAACGAAGGTCGGGAGCTTTGCCAGAAGTTCAGCAGCGGGTTGGATCATCGCCAACACTCCCACAAATTGCCCCTCAAGCTCATCACGTGATAGGGTCTTCACTCCTTTACATCGTTTGGTGAAACACCAGTAGCGTGGATAGGTATTGCTTCGCCCCTTCACCAAACCCGCCGTGAGAAGCTTCGTACACTTCCAGCAGCGTGCTAGACCCCTGAGAGGGAAGTTTTCATTGACTGGATCGTGATGGACAGACTTGTGGTTGACCCTTGATTGCACAAGTGCAAACAGTTCATCTGTGACGATGGGTTGGTGTTGGCCTTTGACGCGAAGGTCTCCGCTGATCAGCCACCCCGCGTATATTTCGTTGTTCAGAATGCGCTGGAATGTCTGTTTCGGAACCGGAGCACCTTTGAGAGTGGTCAACCCAAGAGCATTGAGCTGACGCAGAACAGTATCCGTCGTTGAATACTGCCCAGACGCTACCATCTCGAAGCCCTTGCGGATGAGGCTGGATCGGTCAGGATCAAGGACGAGCTGCTTGTTTACCAACAAGTAGCCGAGTGGATTCTTCCACATCCATCGCCCAGCTTTGAGGCCAGCTTGCATCCTGGCCTTGGTCTTTTCAGAAAGAGAATCAGAGAAAAATTGATGGAATGAACCTAGAACGTTCTGCATTAGCTTGCCGCTAGCAGAGCTGTCCAAATTCTCGTCCGTGCTGATGAGCCGAATCTTCAGCTCAGCCAATTGAGCAATCGTCTGGGCTTGGTCCAGAACATTCCGGGCAAACCTGCTCAGGTCGGTTACCACGACATAATCAATTTCCTTGCGGTGCTTTTTGCAGAATTCAAGCATCTTCTGGAATTCGGGTCTGTCAGCAGTCCGCGCAGATTCTCCCTCATCTTTGAAAAGCTTGAGTACGGTGGCCGAGTTCTGCTCACACCAGTGCTTCGTTTTCAGTTCTTGCATTGCTAGCGAATTGTTCTTGACTTGATCGTCACTCGACACGCGGATGTAAAGCACTGCGTTTGCCATGGCCCATCCTCTACCTCTTCGTCTTGAAATCCCGCTCAAGCACTTCCCGGATTACATCTCCAACACTTCGATGCTCAGCTTCCCAACGACGATATGCGAAGTTGATCTCTTTTCTTAAGCTGCACTATCAGTTCTCCAAGGCCCTTATGCCGAACGAATGTAGCCAAGGAACGAATTTCTTACTGCCTTTTTATAGTGCACGGAATGCTTTCTTCGAGGTGTCTTCCGTGGTTGGCCTTCCGCGTTGTGAGCTGTGCACGAAGCAATGAGTTCCACTGCGGCACGTGCGGCGATTCCCAATAGCACCTATCATTTCAGGCGGTCTGTTACGCGCGGCCCTAAGCCACGATTTACCTTAACCTTCTGCTACCATGCAACCTCATCCATTCCATCCGTAACGTCGTACCGATCTGCCATCCACACGGAGGATGCGGCGGAAACGGAACAGTCATGCTTGAGCACCGCTTGGTTACTTGACCTCTTAGAGTTTTCCAGTTTTCTGGCGGGGAGGACCCGACCGACCGGCGTCTATATGATCTTCAAGCCGGGTGCTGAGAGCTAAGCAGGTGAGAGAAGATCAGACCAATGCCAAGATCATTAGTTCCTTTAAGCCCGGCTTGAGCATTTCCACCATTCGATTACCAAGTTGAGAGACCCAATGGTGTCTCCATCGGTAGTAATACGATAAGGCTATTGTTTTCAATAGCATATGCCGATTCGCTCTACTCGCTTCGCCATGCTCGTCCATTGCCCTATGGATGATCTTCATTCTGTACTGTATTTACAACTACTCACGGGATTTTCATGGTGCGGTTACCCCCCGTTTCTTGCCCAGTTTCGTGCTACGTAGTTCCTCATACACGCGTGTGCTACATAATACACGCGGCTTTTCCGTCCGACTCCGTAACTTACTTCTCAGGATCGGCTTTAAAACGTCCCTGCGGTTATGACACGCCGCAATCGCCGTTGGATTTGCTGCTTCCAGCATGTTACACCTGCTGCAACTAGCGATGTTGTAAACGCAACAGGGGGCAAAATGACACCAAAACGGTTACCAAAGTTCATCGCGTACTACAGAGTCAGCACCAAGAAGCAGGGCAGGTCTGGGCTCGGGTTAGAGGCACAGCGTGAGCATGTTTCTGCGTACCTCACAGGCTCACATGGGAAGCTCATAGCGGAATTCACGGAGGTAGAGCACGGCACACGCAAAGGGAATCACAGACCGCAGCTGGCAGCAGCTTTGGCCCAGTGCCGCGTACACGGTGCTACCCTCATCATTGCCAAGCTCGATAGGTTAGCCCGTAACGTTGCGTTCGTCTCTAATCTTATGGAGTCCAACTGCGAGTTCACGGCGTGCGATTTCCCTCAGGCCAATAGGCTCACGATCCACATCCTAGCTGCAATCGCAGAACACGAAGCCGAAATGATCAGCACGCGCACAAAGGCCGCTCTAGCAGCAGCTAAGCGCAGGGGCGTTGTCCTTGGAGGAGACAGAGGTAACTGTGCTCAGATCGCACCCAAGGGGAATCGTGCATCGGCCAAGGTGCGCAGTGAGCAAGCGAAGCGTCGTGCGTCTGATCTGCTGCCCGTTATTGATGCCATCAAATCAGAAGGAGCGCAGACCTTGCGTCAGATCGCAGCGAAGCTTAACGAGCGAGGTATTCTCACTGCACGCGGAAATGAATGGAGTGCAGTACAGGTTATGCGCGTTATGAATCAGGCCAAGGCGTAGACTTTGCTTAGACCCCGGCGCTATCTCCTACCCGTCTGCATCTATTGAGTGCAGAGGATCGCATAGCGTAAGAGCTGAGGGTTACCCTCCTTTCAAATCTGCAATAAGACTTCCCAACGCACAGCACTGTTCAGGTCTAAATAGGGACATCCCTTCAGGCTCCTCCCCAGCTGATCGCCCTGCGTTTCCCCGTGCGTTCTCCCCAGCTATAAAGTAATCTCCCGCCAAGAAATTCCCCCCGGTATACCCCCCCGGAAGTGACCCCCCTTCCAAAGCCGGGGGTACCCTTAGTGAATTTTCCCCTCGCGTAGCGCGGCCCTCGCTTAGCAGTCCCCAGGGCACCCGTCGAGGAGTAACCAATGAATCCCGCTGAAGACAACCCCCGATTGGCTTAGGATATTCTCCATGCCGAAGAAACCATCACCGCCAAGAAAGTTGTATAAGCGGATTTTGACCATTCTCCAACATCCCGCGTTGTCTCCCATTTTCTCATTAATCACATTTGCTGTAGCGTTCACAGCCCAAGAGTGAGTCTGGCTGCGATGTGGACGCTTTTCGTAGTCGCGTGGTGTCTGGCAATGTTTTGGATCGTCGGCTTGTTTCGTGGAACACGTGGTGCAAGTTGGTGGAGAGTTGCTTGCGGAGTAATTCTTGGTGCGACCTTATTC
>Ga0335081_10006573_pt1 | contig 18534 bp, 14 predicted proteins | sample Lox_Sample_35_FD_206713 | JGI IMG/M metagenome (GOLD analysis project Ga0335081, IMG submission 206713) | Soil microbial communities from Loxahatchee National Wildlife Refuge, Florida, United States - Lox_Sample_3.5 | ecosystem: Environmental > Terrestrial > Soil > Wetlands | place: USA...
AGACTACGACTTTGATAGGCGGGAGGTGGAAGCGCAGCAATGCGTGGAGCTGACCCGTACTAATCGCCCGTTCGGCTTAATCATAAAACTTTCCCAAGCCGTTGTCCGGCTCCGTTGAGGAGCTGGATGGCAAATTGGAAAGTTCGCAAGGTACGCAGTTTGTTCGGCGCGGGCCGAACTTGTAATGCCAGCCAAATTCTGTTGATTGCTTGGCGATCACGGAAGAATTCTGTTGTCAGCCTCGCTTGTGTATTGTGAAGCGAGAGACGAGTTTCCGGTGGTCATACCACGAGGGTCACACCCGTTCCCATCCCGAACACGGAAGTTAAGCCTCGTCGGGCCGATGATACTGCACGGGTAACTGTGTGGGAACGTAGGTCGCCGCCGGATTAAAATACGAAGGCCGGTCTGAACAATTCAGGCCGGCCTTTTTCTTTTAATCCACTCACACAAAGAAGAAGCAAGGGATCGAAGCCACTAGGCTATCTGCGCCCGTAGTAGCCACCATAGCCCCGGTAACCGCGATATCCGTAATAACCGCGACCGCCGTAATAGACGCTTGAAAAACCGAAGTAGAACGGCGGGTAGTATGGATAGCCGAAGCCGTAATACGGATATGGAGCGTAAGCGTAGCCATAGTAAGGAGGCGGTGGGGGATAGCCGTATCCATAGGCGCTGGCGGACTGTGGAGACGTACCTGATCGCGAGTACGCGTTGCGATTGCCGTAATCGGACTGGCTCACCGGGCGAAAGGCCCACTGACCTTTAGCAGTATCAATCGTGAGAGGGGCAGTGGTGCGGAACGTAAGCAAGGACTCGGGAGGAATCACCGTCGGGCGGCCACGCGTGGACAACACTCCGATCAGTCCCGCAGCTGCACCGGCCGCCGCACCGATCCCCGCCCCTGCGCCGCCGCCCGCAATGGCACCTAGCATGGCTCCGAATCCGGAAGTGCCGCCGATTGCTACGGCATCGGCTCCGTGGGAGGTTCCACCGGAATACTGTACCAACTGTGAATCCAAGGCGAGCTGTTGGCCATCCACCAAAGTCAAGCCCGCGAGATGAACACCAAGCTGCGACACCCCATGAACACGGCCTGCCTTCTGAGCGACGGCTACGGCACCGATCGCCATTTGGCCACGGCGTGCGACGACCCAACCATCCACGACGACAGGCTGCTCGATGGTCACTGTGAAAGTATCGCTTGGGCGCGAGGAGTCGCTGGAGAGCCAGTCTGTTGTCCGTACCGTAATCACGGTGCCCGCCGGCAGGACCAGGGAGGGAGGAAGGCTTGCGTTGACGGGAAGAGCGGAAGACTCCCCCGGAAGGCGATCATAGGAAATCACGGGATTTTGCTCGCGGGCCGCGCCCGAACCTGGCGGACGATCATTCGGCAAAGGAGTGCCTGCTTCCTGAGCGGCCAGGACAGGAGCGAAAGTTCCGACAACGAAGCCGATTGTGATAAGAGCGGGAAACAGAGTGGAGAGAGCAATCGATCGAAAACGCAATGCCAGTGTCATGGTATGCGACTCCTGAACGCGACAGCGCAGTAGCGCCAGAGCCCTAGCCTGTGCGATTTAATAATATTCTCCTCCAATAAGATGCGCCGGGGCAACTGATGGATGGCCCAGATGCCTCCACATGAGGGTGCGTAGTGCTTCACTTTTAAGCCGCGATCGGCCGGAGGCTGAGTTGCGTCTGCCGAAATCTTTAAAAAGTACTATTGACCTCATGGGCCAGCGGATTTAGCTTGGAAGGGTCCTTCCCCCCGGGAGAACCCTCGTTCAAGAGGCAGGACATGGCGACAAAAACCCTAAACAATCCGATGACGGCAAGCGCCGAGGAACGCTGGGCTAGGCTCCGGTCGCACAAACGCATCATTTCCCGCGTAAGGCTCCAAGTGGAATGGGACGAAGGCGGGAAAAAGCAGAGCGCGAATGCCGTGACCGTGGACGTGAGCCATTCCGGCTGCATGGCGATAGTTGGTGCTCCACTTCCGCTTCACAAGAATGTCCGGCTGATTCATCCCGAATCGGGCCGGCAAGCCGAAGCGCAGGTGGTGTGGCGAGACCACGAAGCGTGGGACGTAGGTCTCGAGCTGGCGCGACCGGACGCGTCGTTCTGGGGATTGAAGTTTTAGACGCCGCAGCGACGCTTCCTTCCCATCCTAAAGTACTTGTGTAGGCTTTCCGGAGTAACTTCATCCAGCATACAAGAATTGGGCACCGCGAAGGCTCGCCGCGAGCAAGGGTGGTATTTCGCTCGACGGGGGCGGTGCGACTGAAGTCGCGATACGCCGTGACGCCGCGCGCCGCTCTCGCGAAATGGGGTGAAGCAGCTCACGAGCGACAGAATGGGGGACCTGTTCTTGCGCTGGAACAATGGAGTACCGGGGCGAATTGAACGCTCAGGTTCGAATTGACGAGCGGGTGAAACCCCGATAGGGTGCTCTACTTACCTTGAGGAGCGGGGAATCGTTTGGGCGCGCCAGCCATAGATCCGTCTGCAAAAGAAGGCCGATCTGAGCTCGTCGAGCAATTGCCTAAGGTGTGGGTTGGCTACTTGCTCGCGCTGGCGACGTTTGCTGGAGAGGCCATCGCCGTAAGCCGCCATCCGGAATTGATGAAGGCGAAAGGCCTGGTGGTGCCGCCGCTGGAGATCTATCTTCCGGCATTTGTAGGTCTGGTGTATTGGCTGGTGTGCGTGCATCGGTATCACGTGGTGTTGAGCAAAGTACCGGGATGGAAGCATCCGATCACGCCGAATAAGGCCGTGTGGTTCCACTTCATCCCATTCTTCAATTTTTACTGGGTGTTTCGGTGGCCGGGTGCCATCGCGGATTTTGTCAATCAACGCCTCGGCCGAACGTACATGAAGGGATGGGTTGTGGGAGTGGGATTTCTGGCCTCAGCGCTCTGCCGACTTCTGGTGGACACAGCGGTTGGGCTCGGCATCCTCTTCTTCACTTGCAGCTATATTTCAGCCCACCTGAAGACAGCGCTGGAAGGCACCGCGCCGCAAGGGCAATGATTTCTACCGGTCTGGTTCGAATAGAGAAGCGAAAGCAAGAAAAGGGGCGAAGCAATGAAACGAATCAGCAAGTGGCCGGCCGTTTTTCTCATCGGAGTTGTGGTGGCGACGCCCCTTCATGCGCAAGCACGAAACGAAACGGACCGCATGGCTCGCGAAATTTTCAAGGAATTGATTGAGATCAACACCACCGATTCGGTTGGAAACGTCAGCACGGCATCCGAAACAATGGCGAAAAGGCTGATTGCCGCAGGGTTCGCCCCGAAGGACGTGAACGTCGCGGGGCCTAATGACCGCAAAAAAAATCTGGTGGCGCGATACCACGGGACGGACAAGAAAAAACCGGTGCTTTTTATCGGACACCTCGACGTCGTGGAAGCGCGTAAGGAAGACTGGACGACGGACCCATTTCAATTCATCGAGAGGGACGGCTATTTCTATGGGCGAGGTACGCAGGACATGAAGGCCGGCGATGCGATCCTGGTGACGAATTTTATCCGGCTGAAGAAGGAAGGCTTTGTGCCCGATCGCGACCTGATTCTGGCTTTGACCTCCGATGAAGAAGGCGGAAGCTCCAATGGCGTGGACTGGCTGCTGAGAAACCACCGCGATTGGATCGAAGCGGACTATTGCATCAACCTGGACGGCGGCGAATTTGAAATGGAGAAAGGGAAGCGCATGCTTGCAGGACTGCAGGCGAGCGAGAAAGTTTACGCGGACTTCCGGCTGCAGACGCACAACCCGGGGGGACACAGTTCCGTGCCGGGCCCGGAGAACGCGATCTATGAACTGGCCGCCGCGCTTTTGAAAGTGCAGTCCTATACTTTTCCGATGGAGATGAACGAAATTACCAGGAACTACTTTCTAAAAATGGCCGGAATGACAGCTGGCCAGACAGCTGACGACATGCGAGCGGTGGCCAAGGAACCTCCGGATCAAGCCGCGGTGAACCGGCTTTCCGAAGTTCCCTATTACAACTCACTCTTGCGCACAACGTGCGTCGCGACGATGTTAAGCGGCGGGCACGCGCCGAATGCCCTGCCTGGGATGGCACAGGCAAATGTGAATTGCCGAATTTTTCCAGGAGAAGCGCCCCAAGAAGTGAGGGCGAAACTCGAGAAGGTAGTGAATGATCCGGGAGTGGATATCACGCCGGTGTTGCAGGTTGGACCGGATGGCAAGCCCGTAAAAATGAGCAGTGTTCCACCGTCGCCACTGATCCCGGAAGTGGTTCGGGCAGAGGAGCGCGCCGTGGACAGCCTGTGGCCCGGCCTGCCTGTGGTGCCGACGATGTCCACAGGGGCCAGCGACGGCGCTTACCTTCGCGTTGCCGGGATACCGACATATGGAATTGCATGCATGTTTTACGACATGGACGATATTCGAGCGCATGGAAAAGACGAACGCCAGGGCGTGCAGAACTTCTTTGACGGAGTGGAAGTTGGATACCGGCTCATCCGGGCACTGGGAGGCGCAAATTAAGTCAAGCACCGGAACTTCCGCCGATTCTGCGGAACAAAGCAAAAGCCCGGGACAAACGGTGACTCGGGCTTTTAGCGACTGAAATAACGATTCAGGGTTTTGGCGGATCTGTCGCGGCAGACTTTGGATCGTTGGGCGAGGCAGTGCTGGCTGCAATGGGCTTTCCGGCCTCGCTGCCGTAGCGGGTGAGATAGGGCATGAAGGGTGTCAGCTCAAAGGGCATTTTTTCGCGCTCGGCGACGGTACCCACCGGCTTGCTCTTGAGCATCTCCAGTTTGTCGTTCCACGGATCCATCTTGACGCGGCCTCCCAGGGGGAGAGCGGCAATCTGTTGCGGGTTCGGCTTGGCATCCGCGGCCACCGGAGTGGTTCCCAGGGCCTCCTGCATTTCGATCACGCGATTACCGAGGTGCCCGCTGATCAGGTTGGGAATTTCTTTCTGACGGGAATCGAGCGCCTGCATGAACAGCGCGGCAGTAGTGAGCTGGTTCTTATATGGGGAATTGCGCAGAAGTTGCGCAGCCTTATCGTTGGCTTGCTTCTCTTCCTCGGGAGTGCGAGCAAAACCGAAGTGGCGGAAAGTGTCCTTGTCGTCCACAAGAAGCTGATCGAAAAACGCATAATTGGGATCGAGGCGATGGCCCAACACGATGTGCGCCAGTTCGATGGCGAGAACAGAAGCAAGGCTCGCTTCGTCGGGAAGTACGTCAATCAAGCCGCGGCTGAGCACGATGGTGTGGCCGACGGTGAAGGACTCGAGAGTGCTCGTGGTCATGACGCGGCAGCGGACGTCAGGTTCGATATCGAGATTGTTGGTCACCTCGAGGTTGTTGACAACGGTTTCGAGAATCTTGTCCACTTCCCCCTTGGGGGCAATGAGGCCGATGCGCTGGAAGCGGTCAATGACGTTGTCTTCGGCTTCGCGATCCCAGGAACGCTGGGCCTGGACCGGCGAGAGATCGTTGGCGGTGGTGGTCTGGTCGTTGACCGGGCTTTCAACAAGAATTTTGCTCAGCTCCTGCTCTTCCGAATTGTGACCGATGTTATAGCCCCAAAGCCTCGTCTGCGCCTTGAAGTCCAACTTTTTCGCCATGGCGTAGTGGAGATCCCGCTCTTCGCTATAAACGAAGGAAGGCAGCCACAGGCCGGGCTGAACGTTGGTGCGCCAGCTGTCGAAATGAAAATACCAGCTGGAATGGCCCCCGCCTTCATAAGCGCCGTTGAAGCGGACAACGTTGTAGTCCTGATCTTCGACCCAGATGCGGCCGAGGAAACGCCCCTTGCCGGACTTGGAAAGCGGAGTCACGTCGAAGACCAGGCAGCGCACTTCGCCAACGAATTCGCGCTTGACGTAGTCGAACTTGTAGTGCTGTTTGTCGAAGCCGTTGGTATCAATGAAGATCATCTGCAAGAAGCCGTCGGGAAGGAACTGCATGGAGAAAGAGAAGAAGTTCCCAATCGAAGAGAAAACCTTCTTGCCCTTGTTGTCGGTGTCCGAGAGGGAGACGAGACTCACGCCCTTTGAGAAGTCGGCGCGGCCTAGAAAATACTTGTCGCCCGCCGGGACGTAGCCGAGCTCCTTATCGGGCTTGAGATCTTGGATGTAGGTCTCCACCAGCGGCGAGTAGTTCTTCATGCTGTTGTACAAGCGATTCTCGTTGGTGATCACACGGTCAATGACTTCGTCCATGGTGCGTGGCCGTTGGGCGGACGCGACGTTTGCGGCTGCTCCAAACGACCCCCATGCACACACGGCGACGAACAGAACCCCAAACACGTGCTTACGCATTTTACTCTCCCTCAATAAGCCAAACGGAATTCGATCCGCACGCGCGCCGGATAATCCACCGGCTGGCCTTCGCGTAGGGCCGGTTTAAACTTGATTTTTTCGGCGGCGCGGACTGCCGATTCATCCAGTCCATGTCCCAAGCCGCTGATGACACGATTGACTTGGACTATGCCATTCGTGAGAAACACCACGTCGAGAACCACGTCGCCTTCCAACTTTAGATTACGCCCTTCGGCGGTGTATTCGGGGCGTGGCTTGTCCAGGATAGAAACAGGGGTATCGGCCGGACCTTCGTCGGATTTTTTCTTCTTGGGCGCTTCCGCAGCGACGGTTTCGTTTCCGAAACCGCCGGTCTGCACGTTTCCACGATGTCCGTTGCCGCTTGGCGGAATGGCGGTACCGTTTCCGAAGCCCGAGCTTGCCACGGTGCCACGAATGCCCTTGTCGCCGCCGGTGCCGTTGCCGTAACCCGGGCCACCAGGGAGAACAGGAGAACCAAGCCGGTTGACGATGTGCCCATGATTCGGATCGCCTTTTCCGGGAAGACCGTCAGGAGTACCGAAGCCACCAGTTTGAACTTTTTCCGGAGGAGCCTGGACGGTTGCGGGGGCGGCACTTCCGGAATTCAATTCCCCGACTTTCACTGGATCTTTCGGGCGTTTCGGCTGCTTCATTTCCGGAGTCACGATGTTGGCCGATTCCAGAACCGGATTCATCTCCGGCGCCTTGGTCTCCATTGTCCGGATCTTGGGCTGAAGAGCCTTAGCCGATAGAAACACATGAGGAACCCTGGGATTAAGTTTCACCGGTTCCACGGGCTTAGGCTCGACAGGGGCAACCTTGGGCCGAACGCGAGGCGGAGGGGCCGGCGGCGGAGCCACGGGAATTTCTGTTACGACGTGAGGGAGCTCCACGATTTCAAGGTGCAAGGCCGTCTTGATTTTTTCCGGGAAGACGAGAGGAAGTATGACAAGAAAAATCAGCACCGCAAGCTGGACTCCGGCGCTGACGCCGATGCGATCCCAGCGCGTTTTCGTTTCCGGAAGCACAGCCAGGCGGGCGGGGATGGGTTTCGAACCAATATTTTTTTTCCAGGCGTCTTTTTCGGACGCAGCTTTGCGGTTGGAATCAAAACCAACGCCCAGCCGGGACGTCTTGGAAGGAGGATCTGCAATCATGGTTGTCATCCGCGTGCCGCCTCAATAGGTTTTCGTCCGAGAAACTCGGAGACGACTAGACGCGTCTAGCAATCCCAAGTTTGCCAGAAGAGCAGGACGAGAGCTTGAACAGTACGAGAGTACTGACGAGGCTGGAAATGTCCGAATAGGACTTTCGTACTAACGTCGCGAAATCGGCAATGACCTCACGACCAGTCCCGGCACCCCTTTCATTCAAACCCAGCGAGGCGATTTGTGTTGCGGACTGGGTCTTTTATTGTCATCCCCGGACGCGCTCCGGTCAAGAATCAGATTAGCGCGCCCCGGCCCTCCCCGGCTCGACTTTTCCTGAGCCAGTTTCCGCAGCTGGCCGTATGCTCTAGGATGCGGGAAAGCCCGAAAGGCGGTGCCTGACCTGTGTCGGAAGACAAGCCGCGATCGCAAGGAACTGAGCGAATAGAGGGCGAAGCCGTCGTGTTTGCGGCTTGCAAGAAGCACGTTAAGCAGCTCTTTGAGGAAACGCGGGCAGGCCATTGGGACCTGCCGGGCGAGAGAATCGAAGCCGCGCTGGAGCGGGGCGCCCGCAAGCGGTTCCCGGGCGCGTCGCCATCGAAAGCCGAGCTGCAAGAATATCTGGCAAGCCTCCATGCGGAGGATCTCGTTCTTGCGTGCGCATGCGCGGAGGGAAACGCGGCGGCTTGGGAAGAATTTGTCCACAATTACCGCGGGTACTTACGCGCTTCCGCCGCAGCGATCCTGCGATGTTCTTCGACCTCGCCGGAAGCCATTGAGCTTGCTGATTCGCTGTTTGCCGAGCTTTACGGCCTCGCGGATGGGAAACGCGGAGAGCGCTCGCTTTTCCGATATTTTCACGGGAGAAGTTCGCTGAAAACCTGGCTCCGGGCCGTTTTATCGCAGCGGCACGTGGATGCGGTGCGCGCCGCGAAGCGATTCGAGCCGCTTGAAGACGGCCTCGACGGCGAAACAAAGATTACCGAATTGGGCATAAGCCGCGGTCCGCTCCTTAGCGATCCCGACCGTGCACGCTACCTGCAAATTTTCCGGCGAGCGCTGGATGCCGCGTTGCAAAAATTGGATTCGCGCGACCACGAGCGTTTGCGGCTCTACTACGCGCAGGAACAGACGCTCGCCGAGATCGGGCGCAAGATCGGAGAGCACGAATCGAGTGTCTCGCGCAACTTGGAGCGTATTCGGAAGGACCTGAAAAGCAGGGTGGAAGAAATCCTCCGGCGGGGAGACTTCGCACTCTACGGGTCCGCTTCGAGGAAGGGATTCGATGAAGCTCAAATCGCGCTGTGTTTCGAATATGCCGCAGCGGATGCTTCCATTGATTTGGATCAATTGCTGAAAGATCGCAAGGAGATTGCTCCTTCGCAGCCGAGGCGGACGACGTGAGCGCGCAATGCAAGGGATCGGCTGAAAATCGTTCTAAATTTGGAGGCGGCCATGCCGCAGGATGATCGCGACCGCAAATTTGAAAAAGCACTGGGCGCGCACCTCCGCGCCGCGTGCCCGGATGCGGAAATTCTTGCGTCCTATCACGAGCGATCGCTCTCGCCCGACGAGATGATCCTCTGGAAGAAGCACATCTCGGGGTGCGGCGCCTGCCAGGAAGTGCTCTCTGGCCTCGAAGCGAGCGAACACGTGGTTTTGGAAGACGAGCAGAAAAAAAATCTTGCGACTTTCGGGCAGCGCACTGAGACCACGAGGAAAATCCGAAACGAGCCGATGGAAGAGACTGCTCTGTTCCCGGCCGTTCCCGCTGAACCTGCCCAAAGAGCGATGCCGCGCCGTATGGCGGCGTGGCGATGGGCGGCGCCAGCGGGGGCGATTGCAGCAGGACTCCTGGTTTTTGCCGTAGTGACGGAGTTGCACCACCAAAAGCCGGTTTCTCTACCGCCGACACAGATTGCAGAGAACCATTTACCAGCAGGAGAGCCTGCGGCCGAGGTCAAAACCGCGGACTCTTCTATTTCACCGAAGATGAAGGCCTCAAATCAGGAGGTGACGACGAGCAAGGAAGAAGCCAAGCCTGAGCCAGCAAGCCCAACAGCGAACGGCAAGCTGCCATCCGCAGAAGCAGTCCCGGGGACTGAGAATGCGGAAGGAATGAGGAAAAGCGCGCTGGACAGCGAACGAAATGAGATTGCGAACGACAAACTGCAAGAAAAGATCGAATTGAAAGACCAAGAAATGCGCAAGAAAGCGGCCGCCGGATTCGCGAATGGTCCCTCACCGCAGTCCGCTCAGCAGCAAATGGCCAATCAACAGAGGCAGGCGCCTGCGGCCGTAAGTGCGCCCGCGGCGCCTCCACCAGCCCCTCAATCAGCGGAGGCGCGCGATGAGAAATCGCGAGGAGCGGGTGCGGTTGCCGGGGCAGCAAGTTCCTCACAAGTGCAGGAAGTTGCACCGAGCCGCCCAGCGGAGTTTCTTCGTGCGTCCAGCGCGGCCCCCCCGAGCTTTGTTTCCAGTCCGGGTCATGACGCTTTGTGGCGCGTCGGAGCGAATGGAATGATTTTGTATTCCTCGGACGATGCGGCGCACTGGGAATCGCAGAGCAGCGGAGTCGCTGCGGAACTGACCACGGGCTCTGCGCCGAGCGCCAAGGTATGTTGGGTTGTGGGAAAGCCGGGCACGATCTTGCGAACCGTGAACGGCGGTCATGAATGGCAGCGGGTCAATTCACCGATTGCCGGCGATATAGGCGGCATCCAGGCTTCCGACGGACTGCACGCCAGAATCTGGGAGGCGGGCGGGAAGGCCAGCTTTGAAACTTCCGATGGCGGCAAGACCTGGAGCCCGGTACCCGCCGAGTAAAATGGGAAAAACTCGCTTGCAAGATTTCCAGGCCACTTCGTTCTAATGGGGAACGTGAGATTTCGTCGAGGAGACAAACACATGAGGAATCCATTGAAATTCAGCGCAGCGCGCTTTTCTTGGCGCACCGCTGCGGGGATTGCCGTGCTCGTAGGAGTTGCATCGTGCTACGCGGCCGCGCGCAGCCACAATGATGCGGCGACCCAGGAGAAAGAGGCCCCTCGGACCGGGCCGGATCATTCCACGAGCCTGAGCGACCAAACCGATTTGGCGCTGACGGTGTACAACTCCAATATTGCGTTGATTCGCGACGTGCGCAACGTCACTCTTCCCGATGGAACCTTCCGCCTGAAACTCATGGATATTGCCGCCACAGTGAATCCCGCGACGGTTCATTTTCGCTCGATCAACGAGCCGGACAAGCTTGGCGTGCTCGAACAGAACTACGAATACGATCTGCTCGATCCGGCAAAGCTCCTTCACAAGTATGTTGGAAGGGAAGTCACGCTGGTGCGCAGCTACCAGGAAAACGGGACGACGAAGCACGAGGAGGTTAAGGCCACGCTGCTGGCAGATAACAACGGCCCCGTTTGGAAGATCGGCGATGACATCGTGACAGGAATGTACGCGGAGAGCTACCGCTTTCCCGAAGTGCCACCGAACCTGTACGACCGGCCGACGCTGCTGATGACGCTGGAAAATTCCGGCTCGCACAAGCAGCAAATCGAGACTTCGTATCTGGCTTCCAGCCTCTCGTGGAACGCCGATTATGTTCTGACCGTGGGACGCGACGACAAGAACGCCGACCTCGATGGATGGGTCACGCTCATAAACAACAGCGGCACCGCGTTCCACAACGCGCGTTTACAGCTTGTTGCGGGTGAACTAAACCGCATCCCTGAAAGCGGTTTGCGCGACCGGATGGAAGTGATGACCAAGGCCATGAACGCCGCAGCGCCGGCACAATTCCAGCAGGAGGCGTTCAGCGAATATCACCTTTACACCCTGGGCCGAAAGACTTCCGTGGAGGACAAGGAGACGAAGCAGATCAGCCTGCTTGAAGGCAGCGGCGTTCCGGTCCAGAAGATTTACGTGGTGAACGGCCAGAATTATTACTACCGGAACGCACAAAATCCGGGTTCACCGATCAAGGATCCGGTCATGGTCTACTACAAATTCAAAAATGAGGAGAAAGACGGGCTGGGGATGCCGCTGCCCGCGGGGAACATGCGCGTGTACCAGAAAGATTCCAAGGGTAATCTGCTCTTCATCGGCGAGGATCGAATTGATCACACGCCTAAAGATGAAACCGTTACCGTGCACATCGGCAACGCTTTCGACGTCGTTTCCGAACGAAAGCAGACAGATTACAAACGCATTGACACGCACACATGGGAGATGGAGTTCGAGATCACCCTGCGCAACCATAAGGACACGCCCATCGCCGTCGAAGTGAATGAACCGATTGGCGGAGACTGGGAGATGCTTTCTTCAACCTATAAATATACGAAGACCGCTGCATGGGCCGCGCAGTTCCAAGTCCCTGTTGCGGCAAATGGAACTTCCGTTCTGAAGTATCGGATCCGCGCGCGCTGGTAATACGGCGCAACGCACCTTCGCGGCGAGGCAAAGTCCTTGAATGCTTCCGCCGCGAGGGCGCTTTGCTACTCCACACGATACATCGTGATTCCGCTGAGAAGTTTGGGATAGAAGTCCGTGGACTTTTGCGGCATGACTTCACCCGCGGTGGCGATCTCAACTACCTTTTCCACGTCCACGGAATTCAGCAAAAAGGCGATTTGCGCCCTTCCGGATTCGACAGCATCCAGCGCTGCGGTCGGTTCACGTTCATAGGCAAGGTTCGATTCGTGAGTCACGGCCTGCATGGTGATTCCCAGCGCGGGCTCGAGAATGCCTTCATGCAACAGCACCACGTCGAGCTGGCGCTGCAAGGGCGAAACATTCGGTAGAAGCTGATCGAGCGCCGCGCCTGCACGCAGCGTGAGCAGGTAATACGCATGTTTCCCTCCTGGCAGAGCTGGATAAACTGCAATAGCGCGCGCGGCGCGGCCTGCCTGGAGTCCTTGCAACAGTTTCTCACGCGCTTGCACCTTTTGCTCATCGCTTTCAAATGGAAACGCTGCCGACGAAAACCAGGGCTCGAGATAGCGGCGCACTGAGGTCCAGGAAAAGTCGTGAACGTTCGTGGCGACGCGATGCGTGGGAAGAATGGTCAGGCCCTCGCTCCGCGTATTGACGAAGGTCATCATGACGCGTTCATAAGAGGTGTTGGGATCGTTGTTCCCTGCCTGGACGCGGCGCTCGTTACGGTAGTTCAGCGCGGTTTCGTAGCGGTGATGCCCATCGGCGATGACCAGTTTTCGATCGGACATAGCTTCATGGATCGCATTTGTCTTATCCGGTTCGGCGATGACCCAAAGCCGGTGAGTGACGCCGTATTCATCAGTTACTTCTGTGGCGGGCTCCGCGGACCTCTCGGCTTCGGCAAGGATGGAGTCCACGCGCTTCTGCGGATCGGAGTAGAGCATGAAGAGCTGACCGGTGTGCATGCGCGTGTGGCGAAGCAGTTCGAGGCGGTCGGCCTTGGGTCCGGACAGCGTGTGCTCATGACGAAAGATCACTCCGGCGGAATACTCCTCGAGCTGCCCGGCGCCGATGAAGCCGCGGCGGGTGCGGCGCTCGTTTGTGCCCGGGACGGTAAACTCCTGTGTGTAGGCATAAAAAGAAAGCGAAGGGTCGGGGACAACGATCTGATTTGCAATCCATTCCTGAAGCGCAACTGCAGCGCGCGTATACACACTGTCCTGCGAAGAATCGCCCGGGAAGGCGCGGCCCTTTTCGACGGCGACTAGATTGTGCGGATCGGCAGCGTAGTACGCCTCCTGCATCTGCGGCGAAATCTTATCGTATGGCTGCGTCAGAACCCGCGAGAATTTAACGACAGCGGGATTGTATCGAAAGGCGCGAAAGGGGAAAACCTGAGCCATTGGGTCTCCAGGGTGAATTCGAGTGCCATAGAAGCCCTATAGTGTACGCGAAGCATGGCCAACAACGAATAGAGTGTGCAGCGGCGATTGTTGCGCCGCGATGAACGCACGTGCTGCGTCCCAGGCCGTATTAAGATGATTGCCTATGACAAATGTGGATTTTTCTCGCGTCAAGGCAGTAATTTTCGATCTTGACGGGACGCTGATCGATTCCAAGCTGGATCTGGTAATTTCCGTGAACGCCATGCTCACCACCCTGGGCCGCGACACGCTTCCCGAAGAGACAATCGCGAGTTTTGTGGGCTCGGGGGCTGCCGTGCTGGTGAGCAGGGCTTTGGGAAATTCGCCCGGAGAGGAAAAAGTAAAGGAAGCGCTGGCGATTTTTCTGGAACATTATGCGCAGCACAAGCTGGACAACACTCGGGCCTATCCGGGTGTGACAGAGGCACTGGCGCAACTGAAAAACCATCCGCTGGCTGTTTTGACCAACAAGCCCACAGCAATGAGTGAAAAAATCCTAGAGGGACTGGGGCTCGCCTGCTACTTTCAGAAAGTCTATGGGGGCGACAGCTTTGAAACAAAGAAGCCCGATCCCTTGGGGGCAAACACGATTTTGCGCGAGTTCGGCGTCAGCTCGCCGCAGGCGGTGATGGTCGGCGATTCGGAAGTGGACGTGCAAACCGGACGCAATGCTGGAATGCTCTCGGCGATCGTCAATTACGGCTTTGGCTCGCACGACCGCGCCAAGTACCCGGCCGACATTTACCTCGAACAGCTTCCGGAACTTCTTCGCTTGCTGAAATATCGGAGAACGTAAATACCAGGGCCTTGCCAATCGAGGCGTCGCAAGGCAGACTCTGCGCGTGATCATTGGCCTGTTTTCGGAGCTGGATTCGCCCGGCGGAGTGCAGCGCGCCGGGCGCCATATCGCTGCCGTACTGACTGAGTTCGCAAAGGGGCGTGGAATGGAATGCCGGCTCCTAAGCCTGAATGACTCGCCTGAATTGCATCGCATGTCCGTGGGAGGGAGGGAGTTTGTTTTTACCGGCAGCGACGGAGGCAAGGCGCGGTTCACGGCGGCTGCATTGCGTGCTGCGCGGCGGCGTGCTCAATTGGTGGTAGCGGCGCATCCCCATCTGGCACCGGTTGCGAAAGGCTTGCGCATCCTCGCACCTCGGCTCAAATCCATCGTTTGCACGCATGGAATCGAAGTTTGGGAGCCGCTGTCTCGCGTGCGCCGGGCGGCTCTGCGCAAGGCGGACTTGGTTCTTGCGCCCAGTAAGTACACTGCGGATCACGTTGCTTCCGACCAGGAGGTACCCTCGGGCCGCATTCGTGTGCTTCCGTGGGCGCTCGATCCACAATTTGAAGCACAAGTGGTGGCCGCTTCGCGAATCGCCTTGCCGGGAGATTTTCCCAAAGGCCGTGTGATTCTCACGGTCGGACGATGGCTCGCGAGCGAACGCTACAAAGGCATGGACACACTGATTACAGCGCTTCCGAAGCTGCTAACGCGCTGGCCGGAGCTGGAACTCGTGTTAATCGGCCAGGGAAACGATCGCGATTGGCTGGAGGATCTTGCCCAAAAAAATGGCGTGAGCATGCATGTTCACTTCCTGACCGGATTGAGCAGCGCACAGCTCGCGGCGTGTTACGCGGCGTGCGAAATGTTTGCGCTTCCGAGTCGGGGCGAAGGTTTCGGCATGGTTTATCTTGAGGCCATGGCCAGCGGCAAACCAGTGATCGGCGGCCAGCATGGAGGCGCGCCTGAAGTGATCCAGGACGGCGTGACCGGCTATCTCGTACCCCACGGCGACGCCGTGCAATTGGCCACCTCCATCGAAACACTTTTGGCCAATCCCGCTTTGGCTCAGGAAATGGGCCGAAAGGCGCGGGAACGCGTCGAACGCGAGTTTCGCTTCAACGTTTTTGCCAAAGCTCTGAAGAAAATCTTCCGCGAAGCATGCGAATCCTGAACGTCACTGAAAGTTACGCACCGTTTTATGAGTTCGGCGGACCGCCCGTGAAAGTGCAAGCGCTTTCGGAAGGACTCGTCGCGCGCGGGCACGAAGTCACGGTACTCACCGCCGATTGGGGCGTTGAAAAGCGCGAGAAGGAGAAACCTTCCACGCTGGCGCCGGATCGCTCTCCATTTGGCTGGCGAAGCGAAAAAAGCGGCGTCTGCGCCATCTACCTTCCCACCTGGGTGCGCTACCGTGCCGTGACATGGAACCCGGCCCTAAAGCGATTCTGCCGCGCTCGCCTCGCCAACTTCGATGTCGTGCACATATTTGGCCTGTACGATTTGTTGGGTCCCGCTGTGGCTGCGTTCTGCCGCAAACGCGGCATACCCTATGCCTTGGAACCTATCGGGATGTTTGCCCCCATTGTGCGGAGCTTCCGTTTGAAGCGCCTCTATCACACGTTTTTTGGCCGGAAAATGTTTGACGGAGCTTCGGCTGTAGTTGCCACGGCCGAGCAGGAGCGTGAAGATTTTTTGCGAGGAGGGGTAGCTGACGCGAAAATCGTGCTGCGCCGCAATGGGGTAATGCCGCCGGAGCAATTGCCGCCGCGGGGCAGCTTCCGTTCTGCTCACGGCTTTTCGGCCGATGCCCGATTGGTTCTGTTTCTCGGCAGGCTTTCCGCCAAGAAAAGCCCGGAATTGCTGCTGCGCGCGTTTGCCTCCCTGCCGACCAGCGAAGCCGGAGAGCAGCGGCAGCTCGTTATCGCCGGTCCAGATGAGTCTGGAATGCGGAAGCGCCTGCAGGAAGCCGCCGCGAAGCTGGGGGTGGCGGGAACCACGCGATTCTTCGGCCCGCTAATTGGCGATGAAAAATGGGCGGCGTACCGCGATGCGGACGTGTTCGTGCTTCCATCGCAAAACGAAAATTTCGGCAATACAGCCGCGGAAGCCGCCGCGGCGGGCACGCCGGTCATCCTGACGGAAAACTGTGGCATCGCCTCATTGTTCTCAGGTGGCGCGGCGCTTGTGATTCCGCACGAGCAAAACGCTCTCACGCAAGCAATCGCAAACGTCCTAGGCGATTCGCGCCTCCATGAGCGCCTTTCCGCCGAAGGCAAACAGATCGCCGCCCGGCTCGGCTGGGAGGAACCGATCATGCAAATGGAATCGCTCTACGGGACGCTTGCGGCGGCCCGGCCCGGCGTTGGACAATCAGATCGCCGGGAGTAGGCGCTTGCAGGAATCCAAGCACCGAATGTTCCGCATGCTCTGGAGGGGGAGCAACCTCCTGCTGGTGCTATGCGTGATGCTAACGATCTACGCGATCGGCTGGGAGTTTTCTGTCCGCGAGTATTTGCACGGATTTTCGGATGCGGTCGTCCCTTCTGAATCAAGCCCGGAGGAAAAAGTGGATGCCATCCTCCATTGGATGAAAGAGGGACCCGAGCGCGCAGTAGCTGCAAATCCAAGTGCTCTTTCCAAGCGCGACCCGGAAACGACCTTGAATTACCAGCAGTTGCTGGATGTTTGCGGAACGGCGACGAACGCTTTCTTGAATCTTGCGCGGAGTTCTGGCCTGCACGTTCGCCGCCTGTTGCTGCTGACTCCGGACCGCAATACCAAGCACGTGGTTGCGGAGGTGCTCCTCGACGAGCGCTGGATTGTCGTGGATCCGACCTATCGCTTTATCATGAAGGACGCCGCAGGGAGGATGCTGACGAGACAGGACCTCCAAAATCCACGAGTTTTCGCGGAAGCGGTCTCGAAGGTCCCCAATTATCCGATGGACTACAATTACAAGACCGTCGCCCATGTCCGCGTGGCGAGAATTCCGCTGGAAGGATTTCATCTGCGGCGAGTACTGGACTACATGTATCCCGGCTGGGACGAGGCTTTTGACTGGAGCCTCCTCCTCGAACGCAAATCGTTTTTCGTGTTATTCCTGTTCACGTTGGCCACCCTCATCCTGCTCTTGTGGCGCTCTGCGCTGGGTTGGTATGCTGACCGCCGTCTGAAGATTCCGCGCTTTCATTTGTGGCGTAATTTGCTGCGGGCGGGCACGGCTTTCTTGACCACACCGGAGATCAAATAACAAAGTGTGCGGTATTTGTGGCGTCGCGTTCGCCTCGCGCAGCACGGATGCGGAAGTGCGTGTCCGTGCAATGGCCGCGGCTATGCAACACCGCGGCCCCGACGACGACGGTTTCCTTGTTAACGATCCGCGCTCTCCCGGCCTCGCTCTGGGCATGCGCCGACTCAGCATCATTGATCTGGAAGGCGGCCGCCAACCCCACTGGAATGAATCGCGCGATGTCGCCGCAATTTTCAACGGCGAAATTTATAATTACCGCGAGCTCCGCGAAAGCTTGAAGATTGTCGGTCATCGTTTCGCAACGCAATCTGACACGGAAATTCTAGTTCATGCCTGGGAGGAATGGGGCGAGGAGTGCCTTACAGAATTGCGCGGCATGTTCGCACTGGCGATTGCCGATTTCCGTAAACATTATACGACGGGCCCGGTTTTGTTCCTGGCCCGCGACCCCCTCGGAATCAAACCTCTCTATTACACGCAGCAACCTGAGGGCTTTGCGTTCGCTTCAGAATTGCGCGCGCTTTTTGCTTCCGGCGTGGCGCCTAAACGTCTCTCCCAGGACGCCATCACTTCCTATTTGCTCTTCGGCAGCGTCAGCGAGCCGGTCACCATGCTCGAAGGAGTTTTCTCCCTCCCGCCCGGCCATCGCCTTGTTGTCTATGTGCCCGACCGTCGCCGGGTGCCGCGCGCGCATCCCTGGTGGGATCCGCGGCGCAGTCCCGCCGCGAAGGATCCCAAACGCTCGGCGGCATTTATTCCCGCTACGCGCCAATTGCGCTCACTCCTCGAGGACGCAGTGCGAGCGCATCTTATCGCCGATGTGCCTGTTGGTCTCTTTCTTTCGAGCGGGCTCGATTCCGGCGCTATTGCGGCGCTCGCAGCGCGGCAGCATCCGGGCATCCGTAGTCTCACACTCGCATTTCCCGGCACTCCCTACGACGAATCCGAATTGACGCGCCAGATTGCGAAACAGTACGGCACTCAGCACACAGAAATTCAGCTCGATGGAGCATCAGTTCTTGCCCGGTTGGACGAAGCGCTCGCCGCTCTGGACCAGCCCACCATGGATGGCATGAACACGTACTTCGTATCCTGGGCCGCGCGGCAGGCGGGATTGAAGGTCGCGCTCTCCGGTCTCGGTGGCGACGAACTGTTCGCCGGCTACCGCACTTTCA
>Ga0335081_10006574_pt1 | contig 18534 bp, 16 predicted proteins | sample Lox_Sample_35_FD_206713 | JGI IMG/M metagenome (GOLD analysis project Ga0335081, IMG submission 206713) | Soil microbial communities from Loxahatchee National Wildlife Refuge, Florida, United States - Lox_Sample_3.5 | ecosystem: Environmental > Terrestrial > Soil > Wetlands | place: USA...
GTCTACGATCTTAATTCGGAGGGGGGAAAGTCTGTTCTCTCATCGTCTGTTACTCCGCGGATGCGCCCCCTAGGGGCCGCTTGATCTCTAACTGCTTTCGGGCGGCGGCGCCCGATGAGTGGCCTTAAGCCTTCGGCAATCCATCGGGCACGAGCGGCAGGGAGCGCAGGCGAATGCCGGTCGCGGCGAAGATGGCGTTGCCCACGGCTGGCGCGGTGCCGACAATCGGGGTTTCACCCGCGCCCGCCGGAGGCAAATCCTTGCGATCCAGGAGCACGACTTCGACTTGAGGCGTGTCCTTGAAGCGGGGCACGCGATATTCGGCGAAGTGCGGGTTGGTAATTTTTCCGTTGTCGAAGCGAATGGCTTCGAATAGTCCGCCGCCCAGTCCCTGCACGGCAGCACCCATCACCTGATTGCGCAGGCCGTCGGGATTCACCACGGCTCCGCAGTCGAAGGCTACGACCAGGCGCTTCACGGCAACGTCACGAGTCGCCGCGTCGATTGCAACTTCGGCACAGGTCGCGACATAGCCGCCTTTTTCCACGCCTCCGGCGATGCCGAAGCCGCGTGTAGCGGAGCTTTTCTCGCGTCCCCAGCCAAACTTTTCTGCGGCAGCATGAAAGACGGCGGTCAATCGCGGATCGTTAAGATTCTTCAGCCGGAACTCGAGCGGGTCCATGCCGAGCAGGTGCGCGAGTTCGTCCATGTGCGTTTCGCGGGCGAAGTGATTGGCCGTGGCCGCCAGGCCGCGATAGGAGCCCTGGCGCAGAGGCGAATCCGAATCGTGGAACTCGATCTTCTGATTCGCGACGTTATACGGAGTGCGGATCGCCGATGGTCCCGAATTGTAATTATCGAACTGCCAGGCGACGAGCGTGCCGTCACGGCGGACACCGCTCTTTACATCGATCACTCCGGCCGGGCGGAAGTAAGCCCAGGTGAATTCCTCTTCGCGCGTCCAAACCACACGGACTGGCTTGCCCGTGGCTTTGGCGAGGCGCGCGGCCTCGGGCGCGGCATCGCCGGTGTGCTTGCCGCCATAAGCCGCGCCGGTGTCGGGGACAATCACCCGCACGTTGGCGATGGGCACGCGAAACATCTGGGCCAGGTCGTCGCGCACGGCGAACGGACGCTGGGTTCCGGTCCAGACGGTCAGTTTGCCGTCGCTCCACTCGGCCAGTGCGGCGCGCGGCTCCAAGGGAGCATGGGCGATGTAGGCGATCGTGTAGGTTTGCTGCAGAGTTTTATCGGCGGAGGCCAAACCCTGCTCGATAGAGCCGACAACATGGCGGGGCGGCCCGCCATAATTCGCACCGTCATCCGTGGAGGGCTTTCTCAAGTCGGCAAACAGCGTGGCGTCGGAAGATTGCGCTGGAGCCTTCCACTCAGCGCGAATGGCTTGCGCGGCGCGGGTTGCAGTAGCTTCATCGGGAGCGGTCACGCCGACGAAGTTGCCGTCGCGAACCACGGTGACGCCGGGCATTTTGGCGGCTTCTGAGGAATCCACGGAAACCAGGGTTGCCTGGAACGCAGCCGGGCGCACAATTTTGCCGATCAGCATCCCCGGACGGGACATGTCCGGAGAGTACTTGTGTTGGCCGGTCACGAAAGCGCGTCCGTCGACCTTGGGAACCGCAGTTCCCGCAATCTTCCATTCTTTTGGAGGAACCAGGGCCGGGTCGCCGGGAATCAGGGTCACCAGTTCCTGCCCGCGGCTGAGTTCTCCATAGGAAATGGACCGCCTGGAGAGCGGGTCGGTAATCCTGCCCTCGGCGGCAACCAGGGTATTGCGCGAAACATGCCAGCGTTCGGCCGCGAGTCCGATCAACGCCTCGCGGGCGGTGGCGGCGACATTGCGCAGCCGAGGTCCCATGGTCGGTGTGGTACGGCTGCCGAAGGTGCCCATGTCGAAGGGAGTGAGAGCGGTGTCGCCCATCACCAGGCGGATCGATTCCATAGGCGCGCGCAATTCTTCCGCGACTTGCTGGCTGAGTGAGGTGCGAATGTTCTGTCCAACTTCGACTTTGCCGGTGAAGACGGTCACTTTGCCATCTTCTGCGACGTGCAGCCAGGCAGACAACGCGGTGGGCAGATCGTCTTCGCTCTCGCGATTCTTCCCGCCGCCCGATTCCTGCGCCAGGCTGGAAACGCACATGCCCACCAGCAGCCCGCCGCCCATCAGCTTGAAAAATTCGCGGCGCTGCAATTCGAAGTGAAAGCCGAGCTTAGGAATCGATGCCTGTTCTGCGTTTTCCAGCGCAAGATCGTGTGCACCGTTAAGAGCAAGAGAGGCAGTCGGGGGAGTCATCGCGCGCGCTCCCGGGCCAGATTCGCCGCCTGCTTGACGGCCTCGAGAATTCGAGGATAGGCGCAGCAGCGGCAGATGTTTCCATTCATGAAATCATGCATCTGCTCATCGCTGGGCGAGGGATTGCGGCTGAGCAAGCCAACCGCCGACATGATCATTCCTGAGGTGCAGTAGGCGCATTCGAAAGCCTCCACTTTGAGAAACGCTTCCTGCACGGGATGCAGGCTTCCGTCGCGTTCCAGGCCTTCGATGGTGGTGATGGGCTTTCCCGCGGCGGCGCTCACCGGCGTTATGCAGGAGCGCACGGGCCTTCCGGCCAGCAGCACGGTGCAGGCGCCGCACTGCCCTTCGCCGCAGCCATATTTGGTACCGGTGAGGTTGAGATTGTCGCGAAGGACGTAGAGGAGGCTTTCTTCGGGCGCGGCTTCGACCTTGCGCTCGGTTCCGTTGACAAGCAAGGTGAAAGGCATGATCCGCTTCCAGCGCCGGGGATAACTGGCTAACAATTATAGCCCGACCGTTTCGGGAAGGAGAGAAGCAAAATCTTCAGTTTCGCCTTTTTTTCGCTTCGGTATGAATGTATAATCCGGCCAGACTGCTTCTGCAGTTCTACGAAGGAGCCACAATCCCATGGCGGATGAACGCGGCAAGGCGATAGACCTGGCGGTTTCGCAGATTGAAAAGCAATTCGGCAAAGGCTCGATCATGCGGTTGGGATCGAAGGAAGCGATCGTCCCCATCTCGGTGATTTCGACAGGCTCGATTTCGTTTGACGCGGCTTTGGGCGTGGGTGGCTTTCCGCGCGGGCGCGTGATTGAAGTCTTCGGGCCGGAGTCGTCGGGCAAGACGACGATTACGCTGCAGGTGATTGCCGAGGCGCAGAAGGCCGGCGGCATGGCCGCCTTCGTGGACGCCGAGCACGCGCTCGATCCCGGCTACGCGAAGAAACTGGGCGTGGATGTGGACAATCTTCTGGTCTCGCAGCCGGATTACGGCGAGCAGGCGCTGGAGATCACCGAGGCGCTGGTGCGCTCGAACGCGATCGATGTTCTGGTGGTGGATTCGGTGGCGGCGCTGGTGCCCAAGGCCGAACTCGACGGCGAAATGGGCGACAGCCACATGGGGCTGCAGGCGCGGCTGATGTCGCAGGCGCTGCGCAAGCTGACGGGTACGGTTTCGAAGTCGCGCACCTGTCTGGTTTTCATCAATCAGATTCGCGAAAAAATCGGGGTAATGTTCGGCAACCCGGAAACCACCACCGGCGGCCGCGCGCTGAAGTTTTATTCCTCGGTGCGGGTGGATATTCGCCGCATTGCGGCGATCAAAGAAGGGGATATGGTGGTAGGCTCGCGAACGAAAGTGAAAGTGGTGAAGAACAAAGTGGCCGCGCCGTTCCGCGAAGCCGAATTCGACATTCTCTATGGCGAAGGTATTTCGCGCGAGGGCGACCTGCTTGATCTGGCGGTGAATAACAATATCGTGGAGAAGTCCGGCTCGTGGTTCAGCTACAAGAGCGAGCGCATCGGCCAGGGCCGAGAAAACGCGCGACAGTTCCTCAAAGAAAATAAAGACACGCTGGTCAAGCTCGACGGCGAAGTGCGCAAGGCGCTGGGGCTGATTGGGGCACCAGCGCAGCCGAGTGGGCAAACGACTGCGACCGGGAAGGTGGCGACAATGCCTACAGGAACGGAGAGCGCCAAAGCGCCGATTGTGGCGGCGAGGAGGTAAGATTCGTATCGTTGTCATCCCGAGCAACGCGAGGGATCTGGGTTTGCCAAGCTCGGCGAAGAGCAAAACCTAGATCCCTCACTTCGTTCGGGATGACAAGTCGTAGAATTCGGGATGATGTCCCACATGGGTGATCGTCAGGGATAAACTATGCGTGAAGAGCGGCGTTACTTCGTCTACTTCATGACAAATCCTTCCCGCACGCTCTATACGGGCATCACTAACAACCTTCGCCGCAGAGTCCGCGACCACAAAGAAAAGCGCGTGGATGGCTTCACCGCAAGGTACAACATCAGCCGGCTGGTTTACTTCGAAAGCTTCATCGATGTCCGCAACGCCATCGATCGTGAAAAGCGGATAAAAGCATGGACCAGAGCCAAGCGCGTTGCGCTGATTGAGTCCATCAACCCGAAATGGGATGACCTCTCACGAGAGTGGGACCAGCCCCAAACGTTTCGATTCACTCCAAAAATAGGGTAGTTATTCACGGGGGTCATTCGACGACGTCGCCCGTCATAACGTTCTCATCCCGAGCGAAGCGAGGGATCCAGGTTTCTGCCTGAGACTGGCACCGTGGCCGGGGTCGGCCAAACCCAGATCCCTCACTTCGCTCGGGATGACAAGATCCGGACGGGAATAACAAGGCCCGTCGACTGGGCTTTTGCCAGAGGCAAAACCCGGATTCCTTACTTCGTTCGGGATGACAACGTTGAACACCACGCTCCCGATTGCCATCCCCACTCCCGCCCGCATAAAATCTCCTATTGTTCACCCGGATGTCCCTGTGAGGACGTTTGAACAAAGGCATTGCCGTCTATCCCGGTTCCTTTGATCCGCCCACCAATGGGCACCTCGATCTGATTGAGCGGGGCAGCAAGATCTTTGAAGAGCTGGTGGTGGCGATTCTTCGCAACTCGGAGAAGACGCCGATGTTCAGCGTCTCTGAGCGGCTGGAGATGCTCAAAGAGCTTACCTCGGACTTGAAGAACGTTCGGCTGGACACGTTCGATGGCCTGATGGTGGAGTTCGCCAAGTCGATCGACGCGACCTGCGTGCTGCGCGGCATTCGCGCCATCAGCGACTACGAATACGAACTGCAGATGGCGCTGATGAACCGGAAACTCGAGCCCTCGCTCGAAACCGTGTTCATGATGCCCGCCGACAAGTATTCTTATGTCAGCTCTCGCCTGGTGCGGGAAGTGGCGCAGGCCGGGGGGCCGGTAAGAGGGCTGGTGCCGGAGGCAGTCGAGCAGAAACTGCGGGAGAAACTCGACCCGGCCTACAAGCTGCGTAATACAAGAGTGATCGAAGTTCAGCAAAAGACCGAAAGAAAAAGGAAAAGAAAGGCATGACCACCGCGACCACCGAGATGCTCCGGTTGAGCGACCGGATCAACCGCATTGAACCCTCCGCCACCATGGCCGTAGTGGCCGAGGCGGACAAGCTGCGCGCCCAGGGCATCGATGTGGTTGATTTCGGCGCGGGCGAGCCGCATTTCGCCACGCCGCAGCACATCAAGGACGCGGCCATCGCGGCCATTCAGGGCAACTTCACCAAGTACACCGCGGTTGCGGGCACCACCGAGTTGCGTGACGCCATCGTGCACCGGCATGCCGTGGATTTCGACTCCGATTACCGCCGCGAGGAAGCGATTGCCTCGACCGGCGGCAAAAATGCGCTTTTCAACGCCATTCAGGTCCTGGTGGATCACGGAGACGAAGTGATTCTGCCCGTGCCCTACTGGGTTTCGTTCAAGGACATCGTGCGCTATGCCGGCGGAAATTGCGTTTTCCTCGAATCGGACGAGTCGCAGGGTTTTCGCGTGACTGCCGACATGGTGGCAAGGCTGATCACGCCGCGCACCAAGCTGATCATTCTGAACTCGCCTTCGAATCCTTCGGGCGCGATGATGAGCGCCGAGGACATGACGGAAGTCGTGCGCCTGGCGCATGAACGCGGCATTTGGGTACTCTCCGACGAGTGTTACGTGTATCTCAATTACACTGGCAGAAAATTTTCCGTCGGCTCACTGCGCGAATACAAGGAGCGCATGGTGGTGCTGGGTTCGCTTTCGAAGACTTACGCGATGACGGGCTGGCGGCTAGGCTATGCACTCGCGCCCGCGCCAGTAGTCAGCGCCATGGCGAAGTTGCAAAGCCAGTCAACTTCGAACCCGACTTCGATTGTGCAGAAAGCGGCGGTCGCGGCGCTGAAAGGGCCGCAGGAATGCGTGGAGCAGATGCGGCGCGAATACATCGAGCTGCGCGATCACGTGGTTAAGGGGCTGCGCTCGATTCCCGGCATTACGTGCACGCTGCCGGAGGGTGCGTTTTATTCTTATCCCAACATATCAGCATTTTTAGGGCGCGGCGGGGTGAAGTCGGCGTCTGATGTGGCCGGCAGGCTGTTGCGCGAGGCTCACGTGGCGACTGTTCCGGGCGAGGGCTTCGGCACCAGCGATCACATTCGCGTTTCGTACGCGACCTCGAAAGCGGAGCTGGATCGTGGGTTGGAGCGCATGAGGAAGTTCTTCGGGGCGTTGTAGACGCAAGCTCTATTGATCTGCTTCCAACTCGTCGGAATTGCTATGACTGAGAAAGGTTGCTATACCTCGCTTCACATAGTTAACAGCCCATGCGAGGCGCAGGCGTTCGGGTCGGACGGATTTCCCAAAAAATGTGAAGAAGGTCCGGTTTGGGCACTCGCGCATTCGAGCGGTCGAACTTTGAATCTGTGCGAGTACCATATCGAGTGCTACTGGGGATTCTGGCTTTCGTTCCGGGAGGCAGTGCGGGATGTTTGGCCAGTGAAACAACCAGTTAAGCAATAAGATTCGAGTGCCCGAACTCTATCCACTCCTGATGCTCCCCGCCTTTGACCCACGCCCTTGGGGCACGCTCGATCTCTCGCCCATTTATCCCAATCACAAGTTCGAGGAGAAAATCGGCGAAGCGTGGCTCACCGGCGACGAGTGCAAGGTTGCCAATGGTCCGCTGACCGGGAAAACCCTGTCGCAGTTGAGTGAGCAATACCAGCGCGAACTGGTCGGCGACGCGGCGCGAGACGCGAAGCGGTTTCCGCTGCTGGCAAAATTTCTCTTTCCCCATGAAAAGCTTTCTGTGCAGGTGCATCCCGATGACGCCCAGGCGCTTCGCGTGGGCCAGCCGTGGGGCAAGACCGAGTGCTGGTACGTGGCCCACGCGCGGCCTGGAGCGCAGCTTGCTCTCGGGCTCAAGCCCGGGGGCACGGCCTCTGATTTGAAGAAAGCGATCGCCGAGAATCGCGCGGAAGAGTTGCTCAACTGGATCAATGTTTACACCGGCGACATGATCTATGTTGCCGGCGGAACGGTGCACACGCTCGGGCCTGGGTCCATCATCGTAGAGACCCAGCAGCAGTCCGACACCACCTACCGCCTGTATGATTATGGCCGGCCCCGCGAACTGCACCTGAAAGACGGTCTGGCAGCGGTGAAAGAACAGGTGGCGTCGGGAAAAGTGATCCGGCCCGCGCCGACCGTCATGAGCGGCGGCAGGAACCGGTGCGCGGCGCTGGTCGCGGCTCCTTACTTTGCGGTGGACATGTTCGAGGCGAAAGACCCGCTGGAGCTTTCGACGCGCGACGAATCCGGGAAGAGTTCGGTCCAGATATTGGTGGCGATCGAAGGTTGCGGTCTGGTCGAAGCGTCCGGGATGGAACCGGTTACGTTCGCTAAAGGCGATGCAGTCGTGGTTCCGGCGTGCATCGAGAAGTTCGGCGTGCGTCCGCAGTGGACGGTCGACTTTTTGCGGGCACGGGTCCCCGGGAAGGCGCTGCCGGAGCCGGAAACGCGAATCTAGGAATCACGCGTGGCTGACAAATCCAATTTCTATCCCGTGATTCTTGCCGGCGGGCGGGGCACGCGCTTCTGGCCGCTGAGCCGCAGAAAACGCGCCAAGCAATTGCTGGCCCTCGACGGGAAACGGACGATGATTCAGCAGACGGTCGCCCGCCTGCTTCCGCTTGCACCAGCCAAGCGGTTTTGGATCATCACCAACGAGGATCTGCGTCCCGCGATCCTGAAACAGCTTCCGAGGCTGACGAAAGGGCAGGTTCTCGCCGAACCTGTGGGACGAAACACGGCCCCGGCTATCGGACTCGCAGCCTTTCTGCTGCAGCGTGAAACTCCTGACGCGGTCATCGGCATGTTTCCATCCGATCATGTCATCGCCGACGAGAAGCGTTACCGCGAAACCTTGCAGCGAGGAATTGAGATTGCGGCTGCCGGAGAAAATATCGTTGTGCTGGGCATCCGACCAACCCGGCCCGAAACCGGCTACGGCTATATCGAAGCGGGGGGCGCGGAGGGCCCGTACGCCTTGCGGGTTCGGCGCTTCACGGAAAAGCCGGATTCGGCGCGAGCTTCCGAGTTCATTGCCGCAGGCAACTACTTCTGGAACAGCGGCATGTTCTTCTGGAGCGCGCGCACGCTGGCCAGTGCGCTGCAGGAGCATCTTCCCAGGACCGCAGATTTGCTCGAACAGATCGCGGCAACTTCTGACACGCGCAAGTTCGCCGGAACCTTCCGCCGGCTCTATCCGAAGTGCGAGAACATCAGCGTTGACTATGCCATCCTCGAGCCGCGGTCGGCGAAGGGCGAAGAGGCCGGAAGGATTTTCTGCCTGCCGGCGGACTTCGGCTGGAACGACCTGGGATCATGGACAGCCTTGCATGAACATCACGCCGCCAAAAGTGCTTCGCCGGAAGGCAATCTGATTTCCGCTGCGGGAGTGTGTGTGATGAATGCCCGGGGTAATTACATTCACGCTCCGGAAAAATTCGTGGCAGCGGTTGGAGTCCATGATCTGGTTGTGGTCGAAACCGGCGACGCGTTGCTGATCACAACCCGGCAGCAGGCGCAGGATGTCGGCAAGGTCGTGAAGTATCTGGACGAGAAGAAGCTCCACAAGCTGATCTGAGAATGGCGCAGGCGATCAAATTCGGCACCGACGGCTGGCGCGGCGTAATCGCCGACGATTTCACCTTCGACAACGTGCGCCGCGTGGCGGGAGCAATCGCATCATACATTCTGAAATACGAGGAAGCCCGGCGCGGAGTTTTCATCGGCTACGACACGCGCTTCGCTTCGCAGAGCGCGGCCGAGGTGGCGGCGGAAGTCATCTCGGCGGCGGGAATCCCAGTGCAGATCGCCAACGATTACACGCCCACTCCGGCGATTTCCTATGCTGTAAAGAGCAAGGGCGCAGCGGGTGGGGTGATGATCACTTCCAGCCACAATCCTTGGAACTGGAATGGGGTGAAGTTCAAGGGCAAATTCGGCGGCTCGGCCACGCCGGGCATCATGAAGAAACTGGAGGAAGAACTGCTGGCCGGCGCAATGCCACAAGGCGGCAAAGCCGGCATCGAACAGGTTGACGTGAAAACACCGTACGCCGCCGCCGTGTGCCGCTTCGCCGACCTTGATCTGATCAAGAAAAGCGGTTTCAAGTTTGCCGTGGATGCCATGTATGGCTCGGGGCGGGGCGTTCTAACAGGAATTTTTTGCGAGCACGGCGTGCGGCACGTGGCCATTCGGGAGGAATTGAATCCGTTGTTCCCGGGCATCAATCCCGAGCCCATTGAACCGCACGTGGCACTGCTGCAGCAGACGGTGCTCCGTGAAAAATGCGACGCAGGCCTGGCCACCGACGGGGACGCCGACCGCATTGGGGCGGTCGCAGAAGACGGCGGCTTCGTGGATTCGCACAAGATTTTCTGCGTGCTGCTGCGCTGGCTTCTGGAGCGCAAGAAATGGCCGGGAGATGTCGTGCGCGCCTTCAACACCACTCGCATGATCGACCGCATCTCCGGCAAACACGGCCGCAAGCTCCACGAGACTTCGATCGGCTTCAAGTACATTGCGGACCTGATGATGGACCACGAAATTCTCATCGGAGGGGAAGAGTCGGGCGGCATCGGCTACTCCCGCTTTCTGCCTGAGCGCGACGGGGTGCTTAACTGCCTGCTGCTGGCGAATGTGATGGCCGAGGAAGGCAGGCCACTGGGGCAGTTGGTGGCCGATCTGCAACGCGACTTCGGCCCGCATTATTACGGACGAAGCGACTTGCACATTCCCGAGGCCATGAAGCAAGGCGCGATTCAGCGTGCGCGTGCCGATGGCACGCGGTGGCTGGGAAGTTACAATATCCTGAACAAAGAGCATCTCGACGGAGTAAAGTTCTTTCTCGACGCGCCGACAAACGGACAAGGAGCCGAAGCCTGGATTCTGCTGCGCGCCTCCGGCACGGAACCGCTGCTGCGCCTGTATTCCGAGGCTGCATCTCCGGAGTTGGTCAAAGAAATCCTGAGAGCCGGCGAAAGCTTTGTGAGAAATTCGGGATAAGAAGTTCCGCGAAAGAACGCCCGCCGGCGCGTTCCCGGTGCGATACTGCTGAAAGATACACTCATGACCGTCGCGGGAAATTCAAGCCCGGAGCCCGATTCTCCCCAGACCCAGCGCTACAACCGTATCCGGCGCTGGCTGGGCATCGCCGACTTCGTCATCGGCGCAGCGTTGTTGATCGTCCTGCTGGCGACCGGCTGGACGGGCTGGCTGCGCGACCTGGCCTACCGCTGGGGATTTCAGAACTACACGTTTTCCGTTTTTCTTTATCTTCTGTTTTTGCTTCTCATCAGCAAAGCCCTCGGCTTTCCTCTGGATTACTACGGCTTCCGGCTGGAACGACGCTTCCAACTTTCCACTCAGAAAGCGCGCTCCTGGCTTTGGGACGAATGCAAAGGCTTTTTGGTCGGGCTGGTTTTGGCATCGATCGTGGTGGAGTTGCTCTACTTCACGATTCGCCAATCTCCCCAGCATTGGTGGCTGATCACCTGGGCGCTGTTCATGGGTCTGTTCATTCTTCTTGCGCAGATCGCTCCGGTCGTGCTCTTCCCCATCTTCTACAAGTTCGAACCTCTGGAGAATGAAGAGTTGCGAAGGAGGCTGGTGCAACTGGGCGAGCGCTCAGGCACGCACGTGCGCGGAATCTACCGCTGGAAGCTTTCGGAGAAAAGCAAGAAAGCCAACGCGGCCCTGACCGGCCTTGGCCGGACGCGGCGCATCATTCTGGCCGATACCTTGCTCGACAACTACGCGCCGGAAGAGATAGAAGCGGTCCTGGCCCATGAACTCGGCCACCATGTTCATCGCCACATTCTCAAGAGCATTCTTATTCAGGCCGCGATCACGCTGCTTGGTTTCTGGGTCGCGAACTGGGTGCTGCACTATTCGGTGGATCACCACATGTTCGAGGAACTCTCCGACTTTGCCAATTTGCCGCTGCTGGCGATCGTGGCCACCGGGCTTTCTTTTCTGCTCATGCCGGCGCTCAATGCTTACTCGCGCTACAACGAGCGCCAAGCCGATCAGTATGCCTTTGAATCCATCGGCAGCGTGGAGCCCTTCATTTCCTCGATGAACAAGCTGGCCAGCCAGAATCTCGCCGAGCGCACACCCTCGAGATGGGTGGAGTTGCTTTTCCATTCGCATCCGGCGATCTCGAAGCGCGTGGCCGCGGCGGAAGCGTGGAATCGGGCGCAAGGCGCGAGCCCGCACGTCTAGCTCCCGCACATTCAGTTGCAGATTCAGCGGGCGCTAAGGATTGCGGCCACGCGCTGCAGGTCCTCTTCCGTATCGACTCCAATCGTGTCGTAGGGAGTTTCGCCTACGTAGATCGAAATGCCGTTCTCCAGAAACCGCAGCTGTTCGAGGCGCTCGCTTTTTTCAAGCGACGATTCGGGCAGTCTCACAAACCGATCCAGTGCGGGCTTGCGATAGGCATACATGCCGAGATGCTTGAAATAGCGCGGCTGCGTGCTGTCGCGGTCGAAGGGGACGGTAGCGCGAGAAAAATAGAGAGCACGACCGGCGGAGTCGGTCACGACTTTCACCGCGCCGGGATTATTGATATCCGGGGCGGCGCAAGGAGTCTTCACCGTGCCGACCTGAACAGTGGGATCACTCATAACCTGAAGCAGTGTCTCGATATGCTCCTGGCGGGTGAGCGGTTCATCGCCCTGGATGCCCAGATACACGTCGGCGGCAATCGATTTTGAAGCTTCCTGTACGCGATCGGTTCCGCTGCGGTGAGCGGCGGAAGTCATGCAAGCCGGCCATCCATGTTTCCGGCAGACCACGAGAATCTCTTCGGAGTCGGTTGCGATGACGACCTCAGCCAACAGCGGCGAGGAGCGCACCGCCTCGTAAACCAGTCCGATCAGCGGCTTGCCCGCAATTTCGCGCAGCATCTTTCGCGGCAGGCGGGTCGATGCGAGTCGCGCGGGGATGATCGCCACTGTCTTCATGAATCGGCTTCCGCAATTGCGGCCGGCTCGGATCGGGCGGAGAGCATGCGCCTCCAAGGGAATGGATCATAAAGGATTTGCCGTTTCCCATCCACCAGTTCACTCCTCCGGCGGTTCCTGCAATAGAGACGCCGTCTGAATCCCCTGCGCGAGCTCGGGGATGATGCCAATCTGAATGTAGATGGGCCGCACCATGCGCCGCAAAGTCGGCAATTGCAGGGCAAACAGGGCCGCGCCACCCACGCAGATGCAGCCACCGATCATCAGCGTGTGGGGCGCGCCGATGCGGCTGGCGGCAACGCCGGCCATCAGGCTGCCGAAAGGGGCCACACCCTGGAAGGCTATGGCATAAAAGCTCATGACGCGGCCGCGCTTCTTATCTTCAGCGATGGTTTGCAGGATGGTATTGCTGGAGGCCATCTGTTGCATGAAGCAAAAGCCGGTGAACACAAGCACGCTCAATGACAACCAAAACTCTCGCGAAGCCGCAAACAAAACCAGAGACGCGCCGAAGCCCGCGGCGGTCATGGGAATCAGGCGGCCCAATCCCAGAACGCTTTGCCGCGCGGCCAGAGTCACGGCGCCGATGAGCGCGCCAACCCCCACGGCTCCCATCAGAAAGCCCAGCGTGTGCGCGCCGCCGTGCAAAATCTTGCCGGCAAAAATCGGCATCAGGGTCGTGTAGGGCATGCCGACCAGACTGATCAAAGCGAGCAGCAGGAGGATCGACGAGATCGGACGAAAGCCGCGGACGTAATTCCAGCCTTCCCGCAACTCAGAAAGCACGCTCTGGCGGGCGCGCTCCACCCCGCGCGGCTTGACAACCATGGCAAGCAGCGATGCGATCACCGCGAGATAACTCAACCCATCGATGAGGAAGCAGTAACCCTCGCCCACGGCAGAGATGATCAACCCTGCAGCCGCCGGGCCAATCAGGCGCGCGGCATTCACCAGGGAAGAGTTCAGAGCGATGGCATTGCCAAGATCTTCGGGGCTCTCCAGCATTTCGATCACGAAGGCCTGGCGCGCCGGCATATCGAACGCATTGACCGCGCCCTGGAAAAGATTGAGCAGAATCACTTCCGGCACGGTGATGATGCCGGCGAGCGCCAGACCCGCCAGCGCGAAGGATTGCAGCATGGAGAGAACTTGCGTGACCACCAGCACACGGTGACGGTTGAGGCGGTCGACCCAGACTCCGGCAAAGGGGCCGAGAAACAGGACAGGAATCTGTCCGGCAAAGCTCACCAGGCCGAGCAGAAAGGCGGAGCCGGTGAGGCGATAGACCAGCCAGCCGGTGGCCACGCGGGTCATCCAGGTGCCGATAAGCGAAATGCCCTGGCCACCGAAGAAAAGCCGGTAATTGCGGTGCCGGAGAGCGCGCACAAGAACGCGCCAGCTCATTCGACTCGCCGGAGGCCGTGCTGGTCGTCGGTCCGCCATGCTGCAAGAGGTGCGGCTTTGATAATATGCAACAGGCCTTCATTTTTCGACCGTGGCGGCGTAGCTCAGGTGGTTAGAGCGACGGTCTCATAATCCGTAGGTCGTTGGTTCGAGTCCAACCGCCGCCACCACCATTCCTAACTTGTTCTTATCAAAGAAGCTGTCTGATTGGGCTGGCGCCGCTTCGCGCCGCACGTGAGCAATCTCACGGAAAACCGCCATATCGCATAAACTGAGAACCCCATGTCGGAACCGAAACCGGGACGCAGCGGATTGCTACGATCCATCGGTCGCTGGGCAATGACGGGCCTGGTGATCAACTGCATCATCGGCAGCGGCATCTTTGGATTGCCCGGCGAACTGAACCGCCTCGTACAACGCGCCAGCCCGATCGCCATGATCGTCGCCGGAATACTCATGGCTTCTATCATGGCTCCGGCGGCCGAAGTCGCTTCGCAATTCTGCGAAGCCGGAGGGGCTTATTTATATGCTCGCCGCGCTTTCGGACGCTTCGTGGGGTTGCAGATCGGATGGTTTTCGCTGCTTTCCGCGGTTGCGGCAGCAGCGACGATTGCCAACCTGTTCGTGGTCTACCTCTCCGGAGATTTCCCGGCCACAGGGCAGGGTTGGCCACGCGCCCTGGTCCTGCTGGCTTTTGTTGGAGTTCCCGCCGCTATCAACTATCTCGGCGTCAGCAAAGGTGCTGTCTTGAGCAGTGTCCTCGTCGTGGCAAAAATCCTGCCTTTGGCCGTCATTATCGTCCTCGGCCTGGCGCGCTTCAGCACCAGACTCGAGGTGATTCACTTCGGCGAGATTACGGCGCCGGGATGGGGAAACTGGCTGAGCGCGCTGCTCCTGCTGATGTTCGCCTACCAGGGTTTCGAGTATGCCATCATTCCCGGCGGCGAGGTCGATAATCCCCGTCGTACGATGCCATTCTCCCTGGGGGCCGGTCTGCTGCTGGTGGTGGTGATCTACACATTGCTGCAATTCGTCACCGTGGCGACCATCGGCACCAGCACGAGCATGCGCCCGGTCGCCGACACGGCTTCGGCATTGATTGGGCCGATGGGCGGCATCCTGACGACGATCGCGGTGCTGATCTCGACCGGCGGCGCGAATTCCAGCTTGATGCTCGACTCGCCGCGCCTCATCTTCTCGCTGGCGGCTGAGCGCGAGTTTCCTGGCGTGTTTGCCAGCGTGCACCCACGCTTTCACACACCGGGCATCGCGATTATCAGCTATGCCGTGCTGGTCTGGCTGCTGGCCATTTCTGGAGGATTCTTCTGGCTTCTTGCCATCTCGGCAGCCGCATCGATGGTCATGTACATCAGCATCTGCGCCGCACTGATCCAATTGCGGAGAGTGCAACCGCATGCTGAGGCGCTGCGCGTGCCTTTCGGACCCGCGCTAAGCCTGATTGGAATCGTGATCTCGCTGGTGCTGATCGCGCAACTCCATCTCGACCAGGCTCTGCTGATGCTGGTGACGGTACTGCTGGCCGCGGCAAACTGGTGGCTCGCCCGCGCCGGGCAGCCTGGGCGACGGATGGAAGAGACCTCCCCGTCAGCATAGACGGCGGGGGAATTTCACCTTCCCAACGCTGCGCTGAAGCGCTGCTCTACCCAAACATTGGTTCTCCTGGCACAACAGGAACCGTGCCTGGCCTGGGCGTTCAATTCGGCCGCCCGACTCAGCTCCACGCGAGCGTGGTGAGGGAGTTCGCTTGCAATGATAATTGTGCCGTTGAATCCCCAAGTTGCAGCGTAATGGCTTGCGCGTCGCCGGAATTTGCCAGCACCATGACTCCCTCGCCGTCGGGGTTTTCAAAGGCGGCGTGGGTAATTCCGGCCAGGTCGCCCTGCGACTCGATGCGCTTCGCGCCGCGGCGGATGACGCGGGAAAAGTGGGCGAATCCCCAGTATTGGCCGCTGCGAGTGACGGCTTTGGTTTCGGAGTTGATGGTCACCATGCCGCCGCAGGAAAACGGTCCGATGTCAGGGCGGCCTTTTTCATCCAGTGCGAGATTCCAGCCGGTGATGGACTGGCACCAGTTGCGCAGAATCTCGATGTAAGTGTGGCCCCACTTCACCCAGTCGGTTGAATAGTCGGGAGAGGTGTAATCTGGACCGCCTTCGGTCCAGTACATCTGCGCGCCGGGATGAGCCTCATGGACGCGGGTCATCATATCCGGCGTGCCCACATAGCCGTGCCAGGCCACGGCGTCGCAGTACTTGCGAAGTTGCTGGTCATCCAGTTCCGCGATGGCGCGGCCCCACAAGTTGTAGTTGTGATCGAGAATCCAGATCTTAGAGCTGACGGCATTCTGCTCCAGCAATGGTCCCAGGTGTTCGCCCACAAAAGCGATTTCATATTCCTGGGGCCAGATGCAGGCTGGCATGCGGCCGTCCTGGTCGGTATCGACTTCGTTCTGCACGGTGACGGCCTGGATGGAAACACCCTCGGCGGAATAGCCCTGGAGGAATTTCAAAAAATAGTGCGCGTACGGTTCGAAGTATTTGCGCCGCATCGATCCGCCCAGCATGGAGCCGCCGGCTTTCATCCAGCCGGGAGGACTCCATGGCGAGGAAAACAGAAACAAATCGGGATTGGCCTGGCGCGCCTGGCGCAGCGTGGGGAGGATGTAGGCGCGGTCATGCTCAATGGAAAAGCGCGTAAGGTCAGGATCCGGCTCGCCCTCATCGAAGCTGTACACCTTGGTGGCGTAGTCGCTCGATCCGATGCAGGTGCGGCAGACGCTGAGATTCATCTCGGTGGGATGGAACAGTTCGTGGAATAACTGGTCGCGGGCAGGAGCAGAGAGCTGGTTGAACATGTAGCACGCGGAGTCAGTGAAGGCCGCGCCGAATCCGAGAATTTCCTGGTAGCGCATGCCGGGATCGAGCGTGATGGTGTTGGCAGCGTTCCCTGCCGAGGCTGGCTGCCATCGGATGGGAGCAGCCGCAGAAAAACGCAACTTGTCGCTGGTGACCCAGACTCTGATTTCGCGGGCGGATGCGGCCGGCAAGGCAAACAGCGAAAAGGGAGCCGTGGCCGTAGCCGAGGCTAGTCCAGCGGCCGAGAGTTTCAGAAAGTCGCGTCGTGTCTGGTGCGTAGGCATGGGATCTCCCGGCAGCATTTCGCGAACGTCTGTTCGTATCATAAAGTAAACGCCATGAGAGATCGTGCCCGAGAGCGCTCATTGCCGATTTTGCTGGTGCCCTCATTTGCCTATTCACTCTTGGTGCTTGCTTCCACGCTTACGGCGATGGGACAGAAAGCGCCGCAGGCGGCCAAGAAGGCGCGATGGATTCTTACCTGGAGCGACGAATTCAACGGTCGCAATCGCTCCGCTGTCGATCCAAAGAAATGGGCGTTGCAAACCGGAGGCGGCGGCTGGGGAAATCACGAACTCGAATACTACACGGCGCGCACGGAAAACGCCTATATCGAACACGGGAAACTGGTGATCAGAGCCGCGCGCGAAAACTATACCGGACCGGACGGCGTCAGCCGGGATTACACCTCCGCCCGGCTGCAGAGTCTGGGCAAGTTTTCGCAGACATACGGGAGGTTCGAAGCCCGCATCAAGCTTCCGCGCGGGCAGGGCATGTGGCCAGCATTCTGGATGTTGGGAGAGGACATTGCAAGCGTTCGCTGGCCGGCCTGTGGCGAAATCGACATCATGGAGAACATCGGCAAGGAGCCGGGGACGGTTCATGGTTCGATTCATGGGCCGGGATATACCGGCTCGGTGGGACTCGAGGCGTCATACCGCCTGCCAAAAGGAAGGCAGTTTGCCGATCATTTTCATGTGTTCGCAGTGGAATGGGAGCCCGACGCCATCCGGTTTTATGTCGACAAGCACCTATATGTAACCCGGACCCGCAATGATCTGCGGCCGGGATGGAAGTGGGTTTTCGACCACCCCTTCTTTCTACTGTTGAATCTGGCGGTAGGAGGAGACTGGCCCGGCAGTCCCGATGCCACAACGGTGTTACCTCAGACAATGCTGGTCGATTACGTTCGCGTTTATCGGCTGGCTGGGCCGCGCTCTCCAGAGTAACGGCCCGAGCACTTGGCGCAAATGCTTGGCACCGAAAGCATTAGCAGGATTCGCGCCGCGGCCGTCAAGGCCGGGCCTGGGCGGGGAGTTACCGAAGTTTTCCGGAGAGCCCACAAATTATTGTTTCTAAACACGTTAGCTGATATTTCTTGTGGTTCGGAAACAACCCGCGTTCCGGCCACCACGGGCGGGTCGCGTGCTGTGCCAAGCCATGCCTACTCGCTCACAATCGTGGGGAAGCCTGCCGATCGGAGCCAAGGGCTTCATTGCCCTGATAATCGCGTCGGGATTGTCAGCGCTGTTGTACGCCGCGATCCACCAGCGCAGCAGGAATATTGCCGAGTTTATCTGCTACCTGGGCATTGCCATTCTGGCGTCGCGGTTGCGAGTCACGCTGCCTGGAATCACAGGAACGCTCTCGGTCAACTTCCTGTTCATTCTGGTGGGCGTGGTCGAACTCAGCTATGCGGAGACGATTACGCTCGGCGCCGTTTCCATGCTGGCGCAGAGTCTCTATCCGGAGCGGCCTAGCGCGATACAGTTAACCTTCAACGTTTGTGCCGGGAGCGTATCCACGGCGCTGGCGTATTTCGTGTATCACCTTCCACTGACCGGCCAGATCATCACGAGCCGGCCCCTGGCG
>Ga0335081_10006575_pt1 | contig 18532 bp, 13 predicted proteins | sample Lox_Sample_35_FD_206713 | JGI IMG/M metagenome (GOLD analysis project Ga0335081, IMG submission 206713) | Soil microbial communities from Loxahatchee National Wildlife Refuge, Florida, United States - Lox_Sample_3.5 | ecosystem: Environmental > Terrestrial > Soil > Wetlands | place: USA...
GGCAAGTGGCTTGATTCAGGTCAAAGTACTACTAGAATCTGTGCTCGTCATGTGCCTGGCAGACTTTTCGAGCGATCGACGCTCAACAATTGCGGGACCCTTTGACCGTCCCCATATAAACAAAGACGGCTATCCATTCCTGGCCGAAGGCTCTCACTTGCCGGTCGCGGTATCGCGCGCCGAGTTGCGGCGGCGAACGTTCCGTCCGGCTTCGAGCAAGGCCATAGCGGCCACGAGCAGATACACCATAGCCAGCGGAATGCCGACGACCTCGATGAAAAGCGACAGCATCGGCCTCGATCCGAGACGCGCAGCGCCTGCCATCGGGCGCAACGGCGCACAGCCGGAGCCTATCGCTGGCTTGCAGCCCGGACCCGGTCCTGGCTCCCGCGGATGCCGGGAACGAGTCCCGACTTGCCGCCGACCAGCGGTCGTCGCTCTTAGGCGTTCGGAGCAGGTTTTCTGTCGTCACCCCTATGGAGTGTCGAGGCTCCCGGGAGCCTTCGGATAGGCCACGTTGCAGGACCAGCGGTATCCGCGGTCGTCCCCGCCCGGGGCGCGACGGGTGGCTTTTTGCGCGGATGACTGCGTCGGAACGATTCTCGAACCTCGGTCAACGCGCTCGTCATGATGGCTCCAATCGGCGCGTGGCGCGGCTCGAGCAGAGGCCGCACCAACTTCTTTCTCCCACGCCTCCGCCCTCAGTTGGTATCGGCGGGGGCCGCAGCTTTGGCGGGCCTGGCGAAGTCGTAGCGCACGCCGACCCAGATGCCGAAGGGTGCGCCGGGCGTGCTGAATAAGCTGGTTGGAGCGTTGGGGGTGTAGCTGAAGTTCGGACCGCTGAAAAAGTTCGCGCCCAATGTGCCCGCGGTCTGGTACTTGAGGTTGAACACGTTGTTGATGCGCCCGAAAAACTGCAACTGATCCGTGACCTGCCAATGCCCATCCAAGTTCAGAACCGTAAAGCCGGGGATGGTGCCGTTAACGTCCTGGTTGTTGTTGTCTCCTACGGCGTACTGGCTGCTCTGGTAAACGATCGTCCCGCCCAGCGAGAGCTTGGGACTGACCTGCCAGTCGGCGCGCAGCTTGAGGTTGTTGGCCGGAATGCCCGGGATGTGGTCGCCCGGCTGAACTTGAATGTCGCCTGCGGCATTCGCCGAGGAGTTGTTCGGGCTCTGCATGAAGAAGGAGGACTGATAGGTGGCGCTGACATAGCCATAGTTGACTTGTACATTCACCGGTCCGAGTCGCTGCTGCAGGCCCAGCTCGATGCCCTGTCGTCGGGTCTGCGGGACGTTTTGGAAAAAGCCAACGACGCCGTTGGCGCCGGTGCTGACGAACTGAATGTCGTTGTAGAGGTTCGCCCGGTAGATGGCGGCGCTCCAGGAAGTGTTCGCACTGAGCGCCCCTCGGCCTCCCAGCTCGAGCGTCTTGGCGACGACCGCCTGCAGCGGCGGATCCGAGACGAATGCATTGGGGAGCGGGCAGGGCGCGTTGGGGTCCGAGCAGGTCAGCTCCACGGGGCTCGGGGCGCGCATGCCCTCGTTGTAGCTGATGTAGGTGTTCACCACTTTGCTCGGGTTGTAGTTGAGCCCGACAGCCGGGTTGAACCGCTGGTACGTGTTGGTGCCGTTGATGCTCGGATTGTTGCCCAGCTCATCGGTGATCTGGATGGAAGCGATGTTGTAGCGGCCGGCGAGCGTCATCAGCAGCTCGCTGGTGAACGCGAAGGTGTCCGTGAAGTAGAACCCGGTGTAGGCATTGGTGCTGTTCACGTCCGTCTCCAGCGTGAACGGCGTCGCGCCCACCGTGTCCCGCGTGGGGCTGAATATGGCCCCTTGCTCGCTCTGCGTGAAGGTGGTGTTGCCGTGGTCGTAGCTCGCGCCGACGGTGAAGCTATTCTTGTGGGCGGCCAACGGCGTGAGCAGCGTGAACTGGATCGTGCCTCCCAGACCGTTCGTATCCGTCACGCTTTGGATGTTGCTCCCCGGGCATTCGACGACGGTACCGTCGCACACGGTGCCGCTCGGGCTGCCGTCGAAGCCGTCGTTCACGTTGCTGCTGGTGTTGGCGCTGTGGAGCTCGCGCCAGTAGACGTTGCCGCCCAATATCTTGTCCGCCGTCAACACCTTGCTCAGCTTCAGGTTGATGAAGTTGAGGTCGTTCTGCGTGATGTCGGGCCAGGTGTACGAGAGCTTGTCGTTGACGGCGTACATGCTCGCCGGGATGGTCTGCCCGCCCCACAGGTTGTTGTCCGCGAAGGTGTAGCTCAGATCGGCGTCGAAATCGGCGGTCTGATAGCCGACCTTGCCGTATAGCTGCTGCACCAGGGCTTGAGACATATTGTTGTCGCGCCAGCTATCGGTGTTGAAGTAGTTGCCGTACACGTAGTAGTCGAAGTTGTCCTTGACGCCGCCGTATTCGACATTGCCGCTGTACGTATTCCAGGATCCACCATATAGCGAAGCCGAGCCGCCCGGATACTCGCGGCCGCTTTTCATGTTGACCGAGAGCGCCCCACCCAAGGTGTTCAATCCGAACACGGGGTTCGACCCCGGAATGAGCACCATGGACGAGATCGCCCCCTGAGGGATGAGGTCCCAGTTGACCACATCGCCGAACGGATCGTTGATCCGCACGCCGTCTTGAAACACGGACAGGCCCTGCGGGAAGCCCAGCAGCGGCGAGGCGGTGAAACCGCGGAAGTTCACGTCCGGCTGGTAGGGGTTGCCCTGGCTCTCGTTGATGCTGACGCTGCCGAGGTTGCGGTCGAGATAGTCGGGCAGGCTGATCGATTCCTGCTTCTGCATCTCGGCGCCCGTGGCGGCCTGGACATTGGCAGGAACCTCGCTCACGGGGACCCCGATACCGGGAAGTGGCGTCGTGCTGATCACCTCGACGGTGGGTGCTTCGATCTGAGCGGCGGGGTTGGTTTCCGGCTTTGCCTCCTGGCCAAGCGCAGGCGCAGCCGCGCAGCCGGCCGCGAGCAAAGCGGCGGCGATCCGGGTTTTCATTGTTTTGATCTCCTCCCGTGTTCCCATGTACGTGCGCACCCCTTGATCCAGGGCGCCAGGGGCCAGCGCCGCCAACGCGGTAACGACATAGGCTGGCAGGAGAATCTACGCGAGCAGCACCGCGCAAAAACAGGGAGAACTTCACGATGCTTGTCGGGAAGTTCTCCCGAACGTCTTGTGAAACAGAACCGCGGTTGCCGGGTGCAGCAGCCTCAGGGTCTTCTTCTCTCCGCGTCGATCCAGATCGGTGCCTCCGACGGCAGCACTCGACACAGCGCATGCCGGGGACCCTAGCAGTTAGGCATGCGAACGAGCAGGGATATGCTCCAAACTTCTCTGGGAGCTCTTCCTTAGATGCCGCCGGCCCCACGTAACCGACGTGATAATCTGGCTATGCCTAGCCTTCCGCAGTCAGGATCGGGATCTTGCCTTCCGCACCTTCGGGAAAAACTCCCTTGCCGATGTCGGGAAGGCTGGGTATAGAGGATCGGACAAAGCCGGCCAGATCGCCTTGGCGTGGCAAGCACGCATACACTTCACTTTCAGGGCATGACATGAACGAAGCCTGGCTCACACTCCCTGCGACGAGCTATGCGCCCCACGCGCCGGTACGCCAGCGCCGGGCGTTGCGCGACCTGGTGCTGGTCATCGGTGCCAGCGCGGCTACGTTCTTGCTGTCGTCGGCCTTCCAACTGCGCGAATGGCTTACCGACATCACGCGTCCGCTCGAGCGGTATCAGATCGACGAGCTGCCGTTGACGTTCGCGGTCCTGGCGGTCTCGCTCGCCTGGTTCGCGTGGCGGCGCTGGCGCCACGCCGAGGAGGAGCTTCAGCTGCGCGTTGCCGCGCAGCAGGCGCTCGTTGCGCATGAAGCGCAGTACCGTACGCTGTTCATGGAGAACCTCGCCGGCACCGCGCTCGCCTCGGCGCAGGGGGAAATCCTGCTGTGCAATCCGGCCTTCATTCGCATGCTCGGCCTCGAGCATGCAAGTCAGGCGCGCGGGCGCAACTTCGGCCAGTTCTACGCCGACAAGGACCTGTGGCAGAAACATCAGCAGGCCTTGGCGGCAGGACGCAAGCTGGAAATCGGCGTGCTCGAGTTGCGTGGTGCCAGCGGCATCGAGGTCAAAGCGATCGCTTGCGTGCAGCCTCATCGGTCACCTGGGGTGTCCGCGGGCCTGTTGGTGTTCCTGGCCGACATCTCGGAGCTGCAGATCATGCAGAGGGAGCTCGCCGACGCGCTGGCGGAGAATCGGCTGCTGTCGCAGAAGTACCTGATGGTGCAAGAGGACGAGCGCCGGAATCTGGCGCGCGAGCTGCACGACGAGCTGGGCCAGTGTCTCAACGCCATCAAGCTGGATGCCGTGGTGATCCGCGACATGGTCCAAGGCAGGCAACCCGAAATCGAGGTCAGCGCCAAGGCGATCGTCGAGCTGTCGGGGCATGTCTACGAAGTGGTGCGCGGGATCATGCAGCGGCTGCGGCCGGCCGCGCTGGATGCGCTCGGGCTGCGCGACGCCGTGGAGCATCTCCTGGGGCAGTGGCGGCGCGGCAATCCCGGAGTCGATTGCCGCTTCGTCGCGGGGGGGGACCTGTCGGATCTCGACGAGATGCTGAACATCACCGTCTACCGCCTGGCGCAGGAATGCCTGACCAACATCGCCAAGCATGCGCGAGCCGCTCATGTCACCGTGTCGCTGGAGCGCCGCGACCCGCACGAGCTGCTGGTCGCGGTGGCCGACGACGGATGCGGGTTGGACCCAGCGGCCAAGCGAACCGGCCTCGGGCTGATCGGCTTACGGGAGCGCGTCGAGGCGCTCAGCGGTCGGTTGCATCTCGCGACCGAGCCGGGCAAAGGGTTGACTGTGAGTGCGGTTCTGCCGGTGACGGCGCAACACTAGAGGCGCAGGCATGAACACGCGTGTGCTGCTGGTAGACGACCATGCGGTCGTACGTGAAGGCTACAAGCGCCTGCTCGAGCGCACGCGCGAGTTCGACGTGATCGCCGAGGCTGCGAGCGGCGAGGACGCCTACCGCGCATTCTGCGAGCACTCGCCCGACGTCGTGGTGATGGATATCAACCTGCCCGGCACCAGCGGCATCGAGACCATGCGCCGCATGCTGGCGCGGGCGCCCGAGGCCAAGGTTCTGGTGTTCAGCATGTACGAGGAGGCGCTGTTCGGCGCGCGCGCGCTGCAGGCTGGAGCTTGCGGGTATGTGACCAAGGCCAGTGCACCGGAGGTCTTAGTCGACGCGGTGCGTGCCGTCATCGCTGGGCGCGTGTATCTGAGCCATGACATCGCCCACCAGCTCGCCCTGCAGTCCGCTGCCCATCAGTGCCTGCCGCTCAGCGAGCTGTCGCCGCGCGAATTCGAGGTGTTCCGGCTGCTGGCAGAGGGCAAGCCGCTGAGCGAGATCGCCGGCATCCTCTCTCTCAGCCAAAAAACCGTGGCCAACTATCAGTCGCTCGTCAAGCAGAAGCTCGAGGCCGATACTTCGGCGCAGATGGTGTGGATCGCGCTCAAGCACGGCCTGGTAGGAAGCGCAGGCGAGTAAGCCATCGTTCCGCTGCTTCGGGAGCGATTCCCGGATCGCGAAGGACCGGAGCACTGGTCTACACCGACGTCGACCAGTAGTCTGGCACGCGCTTCACGTCGTTTTATGTCCTCTCCATGAGGGCCGGCTGATCAGCCGGCCCTTTCTTTCTCATGCTGGCAACATGCGCGCCGAAGGAGCGCTCGGACACGCCGAGCCTTACCCAACGCTACGCGCGATCCAGAACCGCACCCCAATTCGTAGTCGCGGAGATCTTTCCCGTTGGGCCGCGCTTGCGGGGCCTGCCGTCCTTGTTCGCGAAGCGCGCATCCCAGGCAACATAACCGATAGACGAGCTACCCGCCCCGAACGCTGTCTGCAAGGTCAGAACCTCGCCGCCGTTGATATAACGGGAGGTCTATTGATCCATTGGAATCCCTCGCTCGATAGCGACGACGAGCGAATAGCGTCCCAGCGGTCGGGGTCGTCTGGCACCAAGGACCTGCGGCTCAGATCGCTCATGCGAGAACGCCGCAGCGGTGCGCCGGGCAGAATGAGTGTGGACACTGGAGCGAGCTACTCCGACTGGCTGGATTGGCCGGAGTCGACGCAACGCGGCGCTTCGAGTCTGCAGCAAGCGGACATTCGTTCGAGAGCGCACTGCGATGTCCCACAGGCCTTCAAGCGCGCTCTTTCTTGGATGGCGAATAGCCCAGTCTTCGAGACACGCTGGCAGCGGCCTCTCTGATCGCTCGCGCAGCCGCACCATCCCAGGAGATTTCAAGGGTGCGCTCCGAGCCCAGAACGGTCATCACGGCCGCAAGCCCTCCTCGGCTATCAAACACGGGAGCGCCGAAGGCATTAGTTCCCGGGGTGACCGTACCCCGTATACGAGATAGGCCCTGCTGGCGAACTGTCAGGAGCATTGCCTCCAACTCTTTCTTAGTCTTTGGGGCCTGCGTTCCCGGCGTACGGCGGTTCAGTTCAAGCTCGGCGGTAACCAGACTCTGTGTAACCGATTCGGGCAGGAAAGCCGCGAAGGCGAGCCCGGTTGCCGACCAGGTCAGCGGCATGACTGCGCCCACTCGAGTCAGAATAAAACCCAGACGACGTGATTCGAGGACGCGAACCACGGTGGGACCCCGGTCTCCCCATACTGCGAGCAGGACACTCTCCCCCGTTGACTCGCGCACTTGTTCCAAAGCCGCGGTCGCCTCACCGATCGCGTCAATCCGTCCCTGACGCGCCAGCCCGAGCTCAAGGGCGTAATTGGCCAAGTCATAGCGGCCGGTGGACGGGTCCTGCTCGACGAGGCCCAGACGACCCAAGCTCACCAGGTAGCGGTGAGCCTTGGCCGGAGGCATATGAGCCGCTTTGGCCAGGTCGCGCAGCATCATGGCACGCCCCTCGTCCACCAGCGCTCGCAGCAGACGCCCAGCGACCTCTACCGATTGCACACCCTGCTGTGTGGCCTTCATGGGGGAACATCCTCCGTACGATGCTGGGGAGTCTACCAGATTACGGACTGTGGTTGACATTATCCCATTACGTAATTACACTTTGCGTAATCCAATTACAATATAGGCAACTAAGCGAGCCACGCAACTGCGGTACAACACGGAGGAGGATGTCATGGCAGCTTCGCTATTGCGTTCTGTGTTCGTTGCCGGCGTACTGGTGTCTCTACCAATCGGAGTGAGTCTTGCCGAGAAGCAGTATGGGCCGGGCGTAACCGACACGGAGATCAAAATCGGTCAGACGATGCCGTATAGCGGACCGGTGTCGTTGAACAGTCCAACCGGCAAGGCGATGACCGCCTACTTCAAGAAGATCAACGACGAGGGCGGCGTCAACGGTCGCAGGGTCAACCTGATCAGTCTCGACGATGGGTACAGCCCGCCTAGGACCATGGAGCAGACCCGAAGGCTGGTAGAGGACGAAGGCGTGCTGATTATCTTCGGATCGCTTGGAACGCCGACGAACTTGGCGACGCGCAGGTATCTCAACGGCCGAGGTGTACCTCAGCTGTTTATCACCACCGGGGTCACCAAATTTGGCGATCCGAAGAGCTATCCTTGGACCATGGGCTTCATGCCCAACTTCGCGACCGAGGCGGCTGCGTACGCAGCCTACCTGCTACAGCATCGACCAGATGCGAAGGTCGGCGTGCTCTACCAGAACGATGATTACGGGAAGGACTTGGTCAACGGCTTGAAGACTGCGCTCGGTGACAAAGCAGCACGGATGATCGTCGCGGAATCGACGTATGAAGTGACAGACCCGACAGTCGATCAGCAGATCATTACCTTGAAGAGCTCCGGCGCGGACGTCCTGATGAACTTTTCGACTCCCAAGGCCGGGGCGCAAGCCGTTCGCAAGGTCTACGAAATCGATTGGCATCCCTTGCACTTTCTGGCGAGTCCAGCCAACTCCATCTCTACCACGTTGAAGCCGGTGGGCCTGGAAAAAGCGGTGGGGCTGCTCAGCGCGACATCCAGCAAAGATCCGAGCGATCCACAATGGGCGAGCGACCCAGGCGTCCAGAGCTACCTCGCGTTCATGAAGCGATACTACCCGGAGGCGGATCCAGCGGATCCGAATGCGCTGCGCGGGTACGAGGAGGCGATGGCACTGGTCGAGGTGCTCAAGCGCTGCGGCGACGATCTCACCCGTGAGAACGTCATGCGTCAAGCTACGAGCTTGAGCGCGGTTCAGCTGCCTACGCTGCTTCCCGGCATTACCGTGAACACAAGCGCAACTAACTATTTCCCCATCAGCCGGGTCCAGCTGGAGCGTTTCGACGGATCGCGGTGGGCTCGCATCAGCCAGTGATAACAGGTCTTGGGCTCCGCTCGACACCTTCGTGGGCGTGAGCCGGCCGGAGGTCGTGTTCCACCACCGACGGGGCCACAAGTGAGCCACGGGAAGACGGACTATCTTCTGGGCGTGGGTGACGCCGGTGCGATTCGGCTAAGGCTCCTGCATCGCGTGTACGGCTCGGGAACGGAGCGCTTGCTCAGCGATGCGGGCCTTGCATCGGGGATGCGGGTCACGGACATCGGCTGCGGTATCGGAACCGTTGCCTTGTGGATGGCGCAACAAGTCGGTGCGACCGGATCTGTGGTATGTATCGACAAGAGCCCTGAACAGCTTGTGCTCGCGCGGTGCTCCGCAACGGAGAGCGGCTACACCAACATGACGTTCCTCGAGGCCAGCGCTGAGCACATAGGCCTGCCCAGCGATAGCTTCGACCTGGTCTACTGCCGGTTCCTGCTGGACCATCTGATCGACCCGCAAGCAGCCGTAATCGAGATGCGGCGCCTGTTGCGACCGAACGGCGTTCTCGTCACGGAGACGCTAGATCTCGGTGGCATAGCGACCGACCCACCCGATCCGGCTTACGCGGATGAGGTTCGACTCATGAGCGAGATCAGTGCCGCGCGTGGCATCGATGGAGCGAGCGGGATGAAAGTCCACCGCCTGCTTCGTGCGGCGGGTCTTGCAGACATCGAGGTGAGGTTAAACCAGCCCGCGTACCTCCGAGGGGAAGAGAAGCGCTTCTGGGAGTATTCGATCGCCGAGAGTAAAGGCGCGCTGGTTGGCCACGGGTTCTGCGCGTTGGAAGTGGTCGAGCGCCGCGTCCGTGAGATACAGCGCGTCAACCTGGATGAAACCATTCTGGTCGCGCTTCCGCGCTGCGTGCAAGTCTGGGCTCGGAAATGAAGCGTAGAACGCTTGCCTACGGTTTTCACGACAAGCCATGGTGAGCGGCGATTCCGCGACGCTCGCTGCGCCCGGCTTGCAATCGGGATGTCGGTGCCACAGGACTGGAGATGGACACCATCAGTTCCTCCGTATGCGCCACGGGGGGCGCCGCATGCTTCAGGGAGCAGGCACCGGCTCGCCGCTCCAGGCTCGGCGTTCGCTTTCTTCCGCCCGCATCTGCGAGGCGCGGCATCAAAGCTTCTGCCATCGGCATTTCGAGGTCGTTGCGATCCGGTTCCTCGACAGATAGTCCGCCCTGTAGCTACACGGACCCGTGAAGAGGTCTACACGCTAGGCACTTCCCTTTGGATTACACGAGTCGGGTCGGCCTCTGATCGCCAGCGATGCCCATCTGCTCAGTTCGGCCGGCGCGCAGGATCCAGACGTTCAAGCAGCGCAGCTCGACCTGGCGGCGCTCTCCCAGGCGCTGATGGCGCTTACAGGCCGAAGTACAGACTCTTGGCTTGTTGGTACAGGCGCAGCCCGGCGGTCCCTTTCTCGCGGCCGATGCCGCTGTCCTTGAAGCCGCCGAACGGCGTCGAGATCGAGAGCTGCTTGTAGGTGTTGATCCACACGGTCCCCGCCTCGAGCCTGCGAGCGACCCGCCACGCGCGGCGGTAATCGCCCGTCCAGATGCCAGCCGCCAACCCGTACGCGGACTCGTTCGCCTGCCGCAGCAGGTCTTCTTCGTCGTCGAATGGCAGCGCGCATAGCACCGGCCCGAAGATCTCCTGCTGGCAAACGGTCGCGGAGCTCGCGAGTCGTGCGACTACGGTGGGCAGGTAGTAGGCTCCCCGGCTGAGGCCGCCATTCTCGGGACGCTGGCCGCCGGCGACGATCTCTCCGCCTTCCGCTCGCGCGGTCGCGACATAACGCTCGACGCGCTCGCGATGCGCGAAGGAAGCGAGCGGTCCCAGTTCGGCTTCGGCTGCATCCGGCAGGCCGATCCTCAGACTGCGGGCGCGCTCGATGACTCGGTCGAGCACTCGCTCGTAGACTCGCCGCTCGACGAACAAGCGCGACCCCGCCACGCACGATTGGCCGCATGCCTCGAAGATGCCATCCGCGACGGCTTTTGCCGCCGCCTCGAGGTCCGCGTCCGCGAACACGATGTGCGGAGACTTTCCGCCCAGCTCGAGCGCCGCCGGCATCAGCTTTTCCGCGGCGATGGCCGCGATCCGCCGCCCGCTCGCGGTTCCTCCCGTGAACGAGACGAACTTCACGCCTGGATGGCGGATCAGCGCGTCGCCGGCAACCCCGCCCGTCCCCGGGAGGACGTTCACGATGCCCGCCGGGATCCCGGCATCGAGTGCGGCCTGACCGAGCGCCAATCCCACTGAGGGAGTGACCTCGGAAGGCTTCAGGACGACGGCATTGCCCGCGGCCAGCGCCGGCGCGAGCTTCTGCGCTTCCATCGTAAGCGGCGAGTTCCAGGGCGTGATGGCGGCGACCACACCGTAGGGCTCGTAGACGGTCATCGACCAGTACTGGCCGCGCGAAGGGGTGACCTCCGAGCCGAGCGTTTCGCACACGGCCGCGTAGTACCGGAAAGTCGCGGCGGCGGACTGCGCCTGCGCGCGGCATTCCGCCAGGACCTTTCCGTTCTCCAACATCTGCGTCCGCGCGAGTGGCTCGGCACGCGCTTCGACGATGTCGGCAAGCTTCGCGAGCAGCCGCGCACGCTTGTGGGGCAGCATGTCGCGCCAGGCGCCCGCGCTTGCGGCGCGCTGCGCGACTTCGACCGCGGCATCGACATGACGTGCGGTCGCGGCGCAAACTTCGTAGTTGACTTGGCCGCTGGCCGGGTTCACCGAAGTGATCGTGTCCGCACCCTCGGCGATCCATTCGCCGCCGATCAGGAGCGGCTTGGCGTCGTGGCGACTCATGGCTTCACTGCAGTCGCGGTCGGGTCGCCGCTAAGCGTCTGGCGACGGGTTCAGATCGCAGCGGCAATCGCTTTGCCCACGTCTTCGGTGCCCGCGCTGCCGCCCATATCCGGTGTCCGCGGCCCGTCCTGCAGGGCCCGCTCGATCGCGCGCACGATGCCGCCAGCGGCCTCGGGATGGCCGAGATGATCGAGCAGCATCGCGCCCGACCAGATCTGCGCGATCGGGTTGGCGATCTTCTTGCCGTAGATGTCCGGGGCCGAGCCGTGCACGGGCTCGAACAGAGAAGGGAGCTCCCGTGTCGGATTGATGTTCGCGGAGGGAGCGATACCGATGGTGCCCGTGGTCGCGGGGCCGAGATCCGAGATGATGTCGCCGAACAGATTGGACGCGACGATCACATCGAAGCGCTGCGGGTTGAGCACCAGCTGGATGGTGAGCCCATCGATGTGATACTGGCTGGTCTTGATCTCGGGGTAACGCTTGGCCATGGCGGCGAAGCGCTCGTCCCAGTAGGGCATAGTGATCGAGATGCCGTTCGACTTGGTGGCCGAGGCGAGGAGCTTGCGCGGCCGCTTCATGGCCAGCTCGAAGGCAAACTGCATGATGCGGTCCACACCCTTGCGCGTGAAGATGGACTGCTGCACCGCCATCTCGCGCTCCGTGCCTTCGAACATGCGCCCGCCCACCGAGGAGTATTCGCCTTCGGTGTTTTCGCGCACCACGTAGTAGTCGATGTCGCCGATCTTGCGGCCGGCCAGCGGGCAGGGGATGCCCGGCATGAGGCGCACCGGCCGCAAATTCACGTACTGGTCGAAGCCGCGCCGGAACTTGATGAGCGAGTCCCAGAGCGAAACGTGATCCGGGACTTTCGCCGGCCAGCCTGTTGCGCCGAAAAAGATCGCGTCGTGGCCGCCGATCTTCTCCCGCCAGTCCGGCGGCATCCACCAGCCATGCCGCTCGTAGTTGTCGCAGCTCCAGTCGAAGTGGTCGAAGGCGAGCGGGACGCCGAACTTGCGCGCGGCTGCGTCGAGCACGCGCACGCCTTCGGGCATGACTTCCTTGCCGATGCCGTCTCCGGCGATGACCGCGATTCGGTGTGGTGTCACTCGTGTGCTCCGTAACGTTTCCATGCGACTCGGGCAGCCTTGCGTCGCGTGGCGCGGGCTGCTCACATTCCGCGCCGCGTCGCGCGAGCCCGCGCCAATGATGGTGGAGCCGACAAGTCTAAGGGATCTGGACGCGGCGCGCTCAGCAGGTAGGAGCATCTGTGCGCAGGACTGTAACCGCTTCGCCATCGAGATCCTGATAGGCTACGTCCTGGACGACCGCGACCCGGCGCGTCGGGCACTCGGTTGAAAGCTCGCGGCAAGAACGTGGATCCACACAGGAGAACATAGCCATGCGGTATCGCTTGCTGGGCCGGACCGGCCTGTATGTCTCGGAGATCTGCCTGGGGACGATGACCTACGGCGGCAAAGGACGCTGGGAGGTGGTCGGGCGCCTCGGCCTGGCGGAGGCGCAGGCGCAGATCAAGGCCGCCTTCGAGGCCGGCGTCAACTTCATCGACACCGCCAACGTCTACTCGGAAGGCCAGTCGGAGAGCATCGTGGGCGAGGCGCTCGCCAAGCTAGGACTGCCGCGCGAGGACCTGGTGATCGCCACCAAGGTGCGCGTGCGCATGGGGCCGACCCCCAACCGTGTGGGGCTCACGCGTGTGCACATCATGAACGAGTTGGACGCGAGCCTGCGCCGGCTCCGGCAGGATCACGTCGATCTGTATCAGATCCACGGCGTAGACCAGGTCACGCCGCTCGATCAGACGCTGCGCGCGCTCGAAGACCTGGTGCGCTCGGGGAGGGTGCGCTACATCGGCGTGTCCAATCACGCCGCCTGGCAGATCATGAAGGCGCTGGGCGTATCCGAGCGACAGGGCTGGAACCGGTTCGAGAGCGTCCAGGCCTACTACTCGCTCGCCGGGCGCGACCTGGAGCGCGAGATCGTTCCGGTGGCGCTCGACCAGGGGTTGAGCATCCTGGTCTGGAGTCCGCTGGCGGGCGGGCTGCTGAGCGGCAAGTTCAGCGACAGCGCCGCCGGCCCCGAGGGCGCGCGTCGCACCACCTTCGACTTTCCGCCTGTGGACCGCCCGCGTGCGTTCCGCTGCGTGGACGCGATGCGGCCGATCGCGAAGGCGCACGGCGTGTCGGTCGCTCGCGTGGCGCTCGCGTGGGTCCTGCAACGGCCTGCGGTGACCAGCGTGATCATCGGCGCGAAGACTCAAGAGCAGCTCGCCGACAACCTCGCGGCCGCCGAGCTGCGGCTCTCGGACGCCGAGATCGCTGCGCTGGACGAGGTGAGCAAGCTGCCGCGCGAATACCCGGGCTGGATGTTCGACCGGCAGTTGGCGGACCGGCTGCCCGCCTGATCCCGCGGCGCGCGATCGGGAGGCGCTTCAGGTCGCGCTCGAGTCAGTACCGCGCGTGTCCCGGCGTCCTGGGGAAGGGGATGGCATCGCGCACGTTGGTGAGCCCCGTCACGTAGGCGACCGTGCGCTCGAAGCCCAGACCGAACCCGGCGTGCGGGACGGTGCCGTAGCGGCGCAGGTCGCGGTACCAGTCGTAATGCGCCTTGTCGAGCTCGGCCTGCGCCATGCGGGCGTCGAGCACGTCGAGCCGCTCCTCCCGCTGGCTGCCGCCTACGATCTCGCCGATCCCCGGCGCGAGCACGTCCATCGCCGCGACGGTTTTGCCGTCGTCGTTGAGCCGCATGTAGAACGCTTTGATCTCCTTCGGGTAGTTCATCAGCACCAGCGGCCCGCGGACGTGCTTCTCCGAGAGGTAGCGCTCGTGCTCGGACTGCAGGTCCATGCCCCAATGGATCGGGAACTCGAACTTCTCCTTCGCCTGCTCCAGGATGCGGATGGCCTCGATGTACTCCATGTGCACGAACTGCGAGTCGACGATGCCCTGCAGCTTGGCGATCACGCCTTTCTCGATGCGCTCCTCGAAGAACGCCATGTCGTCGGGCCGCTCCTCGAGCACGGCCCGGAAGATGTGCTTGAGCAGCGCTTCGGCCAGCGCGGCATCGTCGGTGAGCGCCGCGAACGCGATCTCGGGCTCGATCATCCAGAACTCCGCGAGGTGTCTGCTGGTGTTCGAGTTCTCGGCGCGGAACGTCGGGCCGAACGTGTAGACCTTGGACAGCGCCAGGCAGTAGCTCTCCACGTTGAGCTGTCCGGAGACGGTGAGGAAGGTCTCGCGCCCGAAGAAGTCCTGCGAGAAGTCGATCTTGCCCTCCGGCGTGCGCGGCAGGTTCATCAAGTCCAGCGTCGACACGCGGAACAGCTCGCCCGCACCTTCCGCGTCCGATCCGGTGATGATCGGCGTGTTCACCCACACGAAGCCGTTCTCGTGAAAGAAGCGGTGGATCGCCTGCGCGATCGTGTGGCGTACGCGCGTGACCGCGCCGATGACGTTGGTGCGGGGTCGCAGGTGCGCGACCTCGCGCAGGAACTCCAGCGTGTGCGGCTTGGGTTGGATCGGATACGAGTCGGGGTCCTCCACCCAGCCGAGCACTTTGATCGCGCTCGCTTGCATCTCGAAGGGTTGCCCCTTCGCCGGCGAGGGCACGATGTTGCCGGTGGCCTCCACCGAGCAGCCCGCCGTCAGATGCAGGATCTCGTCCGCATAGTTGGGGAGCGTGTTGGGCGCCACGACCTGGACCGGGTGGAAGCAGGAGCCGTCCGAGACGTGCACGAAGGAAATGCCGGCCTTCGAGTCGCGCCGCGTGCGCACCCAGCCTTTGACGGTGACGGGTGTGTCCTTCGGTGCTCGGCCCGCGAGAATGGCCGCACAGGTGAAAGCAGTCATGGAGATCCTCGGACGAAGACAAGCGATGCCAGCGGTGGCTGGGCAGAGAGTGCGAATTGTGCCTCATCTTCCCGCCGAGCGGCTCCGGGCCATGCAGGATGCAGGCCAGTGCCGGATGCCGGTCTTGCCCGTGAGGGAGGCTGCTCACATAATGGTCCTGCGACTCGGGTCGACCACCCGGCCGGCGCACTCACGGTCACGGCCTCGCAAGAGCATCGGAGCGTGGACGCGATCCGACCCGAAGCGCGTGCTGGGCTGCCGGCGATGGCGGCCCGGATCGAAGCTCCTCAAACCGATGTCAGGCATCCCATGAGCCGCGAAATCCTCGACGAAGCCCACATCCACCCGGCGATCCGCGAACGGATCGCGAACAACCATGCGGACATCGTTCGCGAGGTGCAGGCGGCGGTCGCGTCCAACGACGTGGTGGTGGTCGGCATGGCGCAGAATCCCTTTCCCAAGCAGGCGCGAAAAGCGCTCGATGCACGCCACATTCCGTACAAGTACATGGAGTACGGCAACTACTTCGGCCCCTGGCATCGGCGCAACGCGCTCAAGATGTGGACCGGTTGGCCCACCTTTCCGATGATCTTCGTGAAGGGAATCCTGGTGGGCGGCGCTTCCGACTTGCAAGCGTTGATCGACAGCGGGGAATTGTCGCGCATGCTCGGGAAGTGAAGCGCGGGATGCGGTGCGGAGTGCCGCTATGACGATGTGCATGTCGTTCGTCGGGGTGACGCGGTGGAATCCGGGAGGTGCGAGCACCGAGCATGCGCCTGCTCCGAGCCCGCGGAGCGCCGTCCCGGGCCGGAACGGCGTGCGACTCCTCGCCGCGTTGCTGCTGGCCGGTGCCTTTTCCGGGTCCTACGCGCAAGACCGGCTTGTCGCGGATCGCCAGCGCATGGTGCGCGAGATCGAAAGCACGCAGCTCCTGGTCAGCGGCGAGATGGGACAGCGCACGCTCGATCCCAGGGTGATGGCCGTGATGGGCAAGGTGCCACGGCATCAGTTCGTGAGCAAGGACCTGGAGTCCGAGGCGTACGAGAATCGCCCGCTGCCGATCGGCCATGGCCAGACGATCTCGCAGCCGTACATCGTCGCGGTGATGACCGACCTGCTGCACAGCAAGCCCGGCGACCGGGTGCTGGAGATCGGCACCGGCTCGGGCTATCAAGCGGCGGTGCTGGCCGAGCTCGTGAAGCAGGTGTACACCATCGAGATCATCGAGCCGCTCGCGAAGCAGGCGGCGCAGCGCCTGGCGCAGCTCGGCTATCGCAACGCCGAGGTCAAAGTCGCCGACGGCTACTACGGATGGCCGGAACATGCGCCCTTCGACTCCATCGTCGTCACCGCGGCGGCGAGCCACGTCCCGCCGCCGCTGGTGAAGCAGCTCAAACCCGGCGGGCGCATGGTGATCCCGGTCGGCGCGAGCTTCCTCACGCAGTACCTCATGCTGATCGAGAAGCAGGCCGACGGCTCGGTGACCACGCGCCAGATCCTTCCCGTAGCCTTCGTTCCGCTCACGGGGAAGCACTGAGCGGCCGATGCGCCCGCTCGCATCCGGTCTCTTGTCCTGGCTCGGCAAGGGCGGCTCGGGGTCGGCGGCGATGTCCACAGCGGCCGGAGTATCTCCCCGGCTGCGTTTCGCGCTTTCGCTCGTTTCGGCCGCTGCGCTCGCGTACGAGATTCTGCTCACCCGCCTGTTCTCCATCGTCCAGTGGCACCACTTCGCGTACATGATGATCAGCGTGGCGCTGCTGGGATACGGGGCCGCGGGCAGCTTCGTCACGCTGCTTCAGGAGCGCCTGTTGCGCCGGTTGGACGCGGCGTTCGCCCTGTGCGCGGCGCTGTTCGGAGTGGCCGCGGCCGGCTGCTTCCTCCTGGCCCAAGCGGTGCCGTTCAACGCGCTCGAGTTTCTGTGGGATCCCAGACAGCCGGTGTGGCTGCTCGCGGTGTATCTGCTGTTGTTTCTGCCGTTCTTCTTCGCGGCGATCTGCGTGTGTCTGATGTTCACGCGCTACGCCGAGCAGGCGGGCCGCATCTACAGCTTCGACATCCTGGGCGCCGCGGCCGGCTGCCTGGGTGTGATCGTCGGGCTGTTCGCAGTGGCTCCGCTGTCCGTGTTGGGCTGTGTCGCGGCGACTGCGCTCGCAGCGGCCGCGCTCGCCTCGATCGGGCGCGGCTTCTGGCATGCCATCGCGGCTGCGAGCTCCCTCGTCGCAGGAGCGCTGGTCCTGTGGGCGCTGCACGGGCCGTTGGGGCAACCGCGGATGTCGCCGTACAAGGAGCTGTCGCAGACGCTGGAGGTGACCGGCACTCGGGTGTTGGCCGAGGTTTCCAGTCCGCTCGGCCTGGTGACCGTGGTCGAAAGCCCGCAGGTGCCGTTTCGTTATGCGCCGGGTTTGAGCCTGAACGCCCCGGGCGAGCCGCCCGAGCAGCTCGCGCTCTTCACCGACGGCGAGGGCATGAGCGCAATCGTGCGGTTCGACGGCACGCTCCCGCCGCTCGCCTATCTGGACTACATGACTTCGGCATTGCCCTATCACCTCGTCGCTCGCCCGCGTGTGGCGGTGCTCGGTGCGGGCTCCGGCGCGGACGTGCTGCAGGCGTTGTACGCGGGTGCGGCGGCGGTCGATGCAGTGGAGTTGAATCCCCAGGTCGTGCGATTGGTCGAAGAGCGCTTCGCGTCTTTCTCGGGCCGGCCCTACGCGCAACCCGACGTCATGGTGCACATCGGAGAAGCGCGCGGTTTCATGACGGCGAGCCGGCAAAGCTACGATGTGATCCAGCTCGCGCTGTTGGACGCCTTCGGCGCTTCCTCCGCCGGACTGTATGCGCTCTCCGAGAGTTATCTGTACACGGTCGAGGCGCTGCGTACGATGCTGGCGCGGCTCGCGCCAGGCGGCTATCTCTCCATCACGCGCTGGGTCACGCTGCCGCCGCGCGACACGCTGAAGCTGTTCGGGATGGCCGTCGAGGCGCTGGAACGCGACGGCGTCGCCGACCCTGGAAGCAGGCTCGTCCTGATCCGCAGTTGGAAGACCGCGACGCTGCTGATCAAAAACGGCGTCGTGACACTCGAAGACGTCGATCGCGTGCGAAGCTTCTGCCGCGAGCGTTCCTTCGACCTCGCCTGGTATCCGGGCATGCCACGGCAGGAGGCGAATCGGTACAACCAGCTCGACGAGCCTTATTTCTACGATGGTGCCGCGGCGCTGCTGGGACCTGGGCGAGCGGACTTCATCGCCCGCTACAAGTTCGATATCGCGCCGGCCGTCGACGATCGGCCTTATTTCTTCCGCTTCTTCGAGTGGCGCACGCTGCCCGAGGTGCTGAGGCTGAAGGGCAGCGGTGGGCTGCCGCTGCTGGAATGGGGCTATCCGCTGCTTGCCGCGACGCTCGTGCAGGCCCTGGTGGTGAGCCTCGTGTTGATCCTTCTACCGCTGCGCGTGCTGGGCAGAGC
>Ga0335081_10006576_pt1 | contig 18531 bp, 19 predicted proteins | sample Lox_Sample_35_FD_206713 | JGI IMG/M metagenome (GOLD analysis project Ga0335081, IMG submission 206713) | Soil microbial communities from Loxahatchee National Wildlife Refuge, Florida, United States - Lox_Sample_3.5 | ecosystem: Environmental > Terrestrial > Soil > Wetlands | place: USA...
CGCGCTCCTCGGCTGCCTGCACGGTGATCTCGAAGGTGTCTTTGAGCGCCGACTTCTCGGCGTCCAGGGCTCCTCGCGATTCCGCAAGCCGCTCCCGCTGCTGGGCCAGTGCAACCTCCATGCGCGACTGCATGATAAACCACGCCAGCAGACCCGAAGCGATCGCGACAAAACCGGGCAAGAGTACCCACAGCAGGGCTTCCATGGGGATAATGTTATCCGCGGGCTGGCACTAAACACCAGATATCAAAGGTAAACAGGACGCCGTAAACGGAGGGTAAACGAGGACACGCGAGGTTCACCGCCGAGAACGCTGAGACGCCGAGGAGAACCCAGGGAAGACAAACACGTGAGAGTGTGGAGGCCGGTCGCAACCGCGGCGGATGGTAAGAGTAGGGGCTTGTGCCGGGGCGCTTTGACACGCCGCTATGGTTGGGTGCCGTCGATTTTCTGGCCGGAAATCGTGAACCGGAGTTCACCGAGGCGGAACGTGACTAACGGCCCAAAGACGGAAGCCAGCCGCGCGCGAAGCCCGCGTCCGAAGCCCCAGTATTTTTCTAGGAACACGGCCTGGCCCAGAAGAAAATCGGCGCGTTCGGCGGCGGTGTAGGCGTCGCGGCCTTGATGCTTGACCCGCGCCTTGGGAACCAGGAGGATCTTCTTGGCTGCTTTGCGGATCTGCGCGGCCAGATCTGCGTCGCTGCCGAATTGGCCATACCGTTCATCGATCTGACGGATGGCGCGGATCAGGAAGACGCGCATCATGAGCGCGGCGCCTCGGGGGTATTCGACGGCAAACGGCTCTGGACCGGCTGGTTCTGCCGCGCGCCACCGGCCGTCGGGCGGCAGGGAGCCGAGTTGTGGCACGGGCCGGCCTTCGCCGTCCACCAGCAGGGGGCACACTGCGGCGGCATCGGGGTTGGCGTCGAGCACGTCCGCCAGGCGCACAACGGCTTCGGGATCGAGGGCGGTGTCGTCATGCAGGAAGAGCACGTAGGCGGAATCGGCGGCGCGCCACCCGATGTTCATGGCTTTGGTCAGACCGAAGTTCTTCGGCAGGCGGACGAACTGGACTCTGGGAAATTCAGCGTCAAGCTGGGCGCTTCCATCGCTCGATCCGTTGTCGATCACGATGATCTGAAGCGTCTCGCGGCCCGCGGATCGCTCGAGGGATTCCAGGCAGCGCCGCATGAGTCCGGCGCGGTTGCGTGATACAACCGCCACGGAAACACGGGGCGGCTGCTTCTCCTGGTCGGGGTGCTGAGATGGCGTCAAGCCAATAGAATAGCGCGCCGGGTGTTCCGCGGCGGCGCTATCCGGCGTGGAGTTTGTTCATCAACAAGAGCAGACGGGGCGAGTGGATCCAGGTCTCGGCTTTTTCGTTGCGCAGGAAAATCAATCCGGCGGAGCGCTGGCGATAAGCTTCTTCAAACAACGTCGCTGCGCGGTCCTGGTCCCCAAGGACGAGCGAAACATTGCCGAGGTCGAATGGGGAGACGTAACGCTGTGCGGCCAGTTTCTCCAGTTCGCGCTGGACGCGGACGCTTTCTTCGCGCTTGCCGAAGTGCGCGAAGGTGCAAGCCAGCACCGAAAGCGCGTGCGGATTGCCGGCGGAGAGGGTGAGAGCACGAGCCAAAGCGGCTTCCGCCTCCACGGGAGACCCGGAGCCGTAAACCATGGCGAGCTGGATGTGGGCGATCGCCAGGTCGGGATCGAGCTCGACCACGCGGCGAGCCTGATCGAGGGCGCCGCTGGAATCTCCAGTCAGCCGCAACGTGTAGCCGAGATTCATGCTCGCCAGTACCGAAAGCGGCTCCAGTTGCTCGGCCCGGCGCAATTCGGGAAGAGCTTCCTTGGTCCGGCCCTGGTCGCGGAGGAACATGCCGTACCACAAGTGCGCGGCCGGCAATGCGGGATTCAGCTCGATGGCGCGGCGGTATTCCCGCTCGGCCGCGCTCCAGTTCCAGTCGTAAGCTTCCAGAATGGCGGCCAGAGCTACGTGCGCCTCCGCGAGGTCCGGGTTGAGAGACAGCGCGTGCTCGGCGGCGTGCCGGGCTTGTTCCATGGCTTCGCGGGGCGATTCGTATCCATATTGCGCCAGCATGTCGTACGCATCGGACAGGCCGGCGAATGCCAGAGCGAATTCCGGGTCTTGCGCGGCGGACTTTTGGAAGCATTCGATGCTCTGCCGCAGGGCGGGCTCGGTCTGCCGGTCCAACAGATAGCGGCCCCGAATGTACAGGTCCTGCGCCACCGGGTTGGGATCGTGCCGAGTCTTCACGTGGCGCGCGGAGGCTTGAGCGCGCCAAAGCGAAGCGAGGGCGGCGACGGTGATAATCGCCACGACCGCGGTCACCACAATCGGTCCCCGCATCTTGGCCGGAAGCGCTGGTTCCTTGTGCGTGTGTTCCACGGAGGGTTGTTCGGACGCAGCGGCCGGAACGGCGACCGGTTGGGCAGCGCGAAACACCGGCACGTAGGTCCTGCTGGGCAATTCGATCACAATGGGATCGGCTGAGCCGGGACCGGCGTAGTATTGCGTGAGGCGCGCCCGCAGATGGTGTGCCTGCACGCGCACGATGGGATCCATCCGCGGATTGAATTCTTCGCCGCGGTTGAACACCCGGACTCCCAAATTGTATTCGGTGATGCCTTCCGTGCGGCCAGCGACTGTTTCCCCCACAATGAACCGCAAGAAACGGCTGAGGCTGGGAGACGAAACCATCGGTGGCTTGGCGAGAATTCGCTCTAACTGGTCGTTGATTGCTTCAGGATGACCGTTATCCGCCAAGGTAGCCTCTCAAAAAAGGAATACGAAAGAATAAGACGTGTGGCCCGCATTTTTGTTCCGTCGAGGGCGCCGTTAAACGTGCAACATCTTGGCGCGCCGCGATTAACATTGGCGAGGCAAAGGAGGCGCCTTTAACCTTTGACCGTGCGAGTTTTCAGAGCATCGAGCCGTGATGGTAATTTGGCTGCTTTTTGTCGTGTATTGTTAAACTGGTGATTTATTATGGCGATCAGCAAAGACCTGTTGGAGATCCTGGTGTGCCCGGTATGCAAAGCCGTGGTGGAGCTAAAAGCGGACCAGAGTGGATTGAAATGTGTCGAATGCCACCGTGTCTACCCTATCCGCGATGATATTCCGGTAATGCTTGTCGACGAGGCGAAGATAGAAGAATAGGACATCGTGGGAAGCATTCTGGAATGTCTGCCGCGGGGAAGCCGGGTAGCAATCATCCGGCTCCGGTCGTTGGGCGATTGCGTCCTCACGACACCCGCGCTCGACATTCTCAGACGAGCGAGGCCGGATCTTCGAATAGGGGTGGCTGTGGAAGACCGGTTCCGCGCCATCTTCGAGAACAACCGCGACGTGGATGAAATACTGACGGATGAAGCGTATACGGTGCGGCGGTGGCGGCCGTTGCTTTGCGTCAACCTTCACGGAGGGAATCGAAGCGCGTGGATGACGGCGTTGTCCGGAGCACGTTTTCGTGCCGGATTCGGACACTTCCGGTTTCCGTTCATTTACAACGCTCTGATTCCGCGGGCACAGCAGATCCTGGGTGTTGACAGGACCGTTCACACGGCAGAACATCTGGCCAGCGCGATGTTTTGGCTCGGTGCAGCCCGAATGGAGATCCCACGGGCAAAGCTGGTGAACCGGGCGAATGGGGATTTAGCGACCGCCGGTGCGTGCGCCACAATCCATCCTGTAGCGGCGAACGCAGAAAAAACCTGGCGGGTGGACGGGTTTTTGGCGGTGGCGGAGCACTTGAAGAACGGTGGCCTGGAGCCTGTCTTTGTTGGCGCGGCCAACGACGACCTGACGCCTTTTCGAGCGTTCCGCGTTGTGCGCGCCGCGCCGCTCTCTGAGATCAAGGCTCTGCTCGGGCGGTCGTCTCTGTTCGTCGGGAACGATTCCGGCCCGGCGCACATGGCCGCAGCATTCGGGTTGCCGGTTGTGGTGATTTTCGGCGATTCCGACCCGGCCATTTGGGGGCCGTGGCGCACGACGGCAGAGATCGTCCGCGCACCGGGCGGGATGGCGCACGTGGAAATCGCGCAGGTGCTGGACGCGCTCACGCGTTTGCGGGTGCATGCATGAAGCAAGTGCTGCGCCTGCTCTCTTACGGCCGCCGGTACTGGGCTCATCTTCTGGCTTCCGTGATGCTGATGGCCTTGGCCGGTGGCGCGCACGCCGGAATGCTACTGCTCATCCGTCAGGTCTTCGACCGGGTCCTGGTCGACAAGCCACCGGCTGGATTGACGCCGCTGCTGCCCCAGCCCATCCTGCATCACCAATTTTACCTGGAGCACATCATTCCCCTGCAGAGTCACGGCGTCTGGGCCATGGTGGCGGTGGCCATCGTGGCGGTGTTCTTCATCAAAGGGGTCTGCGATTATGCCGGCAACTACCTGGTGAGCTACGCCGGATTTTCATCGGTCACCGATCTGCGCAACGCGGTCTTTGACAAGGTCCTGAAGCAAGGCGCGGAGTTCTTCGAAGCGCATTCCACCGGGCAGTTGATGTCGTCGATCATGAACGATGTGGACCGGGTGCAGGTCGCGACCTCGCAGATCCTGGCGGATTTTCTGCGGCAACTGTTCGCCGCTGCGGCGTCGCTTTTCGTGCTGGTCAGCCTGGATTGGCAGCTCACGGTTATCAGCCTGGTGGTGCTGCCGGCCGTCATGCTGCCGACCACGCGGATCGGCCGGCGCATCCGGCGCACCAGCCGGCGCACTCAGGATCGACAGGCCGAACTCAACCAGATTCTGCAGGAGACGCTGAGCGGCCACATGGTGGTGAAAGCGTTCGGCGCGGAGCGATATGAATCGCGCCGATTCCGCGACGCGGCGCGGAGGCTGCTGAAGAGCAATGTGCGGTACGTGCTGCAGCAAGGGCTTTCTTCGCCGATGATCGATATGCTTGCCGCGGCCACCATCGTCGGCCTGCTGACCTACGCGAAGATTCAGATCAAGGCGCACGCGCTGACCGCAGGCGACTTCACCAGCTTCGTGATTGCGCTGATACTGCTGCTCGAGCCTGTAAAACGGCTGGTGGGTATCCACAATATCTTCCAGCAGGCGATCGGGGCTTCGCACAAGGTGTTCGAGTATCTGGATCACGCCGAAGAAGTGGCGGAGAGGCCAGGCGCAAGGAAACTCGCGGGCTTTGAACGGGGAATCCGCTTCGAAGGTATTTCCTTCCACTATCCCGGCGCGCCAAACGGCTTTCGAATTCAGGACCTCGAACTGGAAATCAAGGCGGGCGAAGTGGTGGCGCTGGTAGGTCCGAGCGGGGGCGGAAAAACAACCCTCGCCAACCTGGTGCCGCGTTTCTACGATGTCACAAGCGGCGCGCTGCGGGTGGACGGACAAGACATCCGGGATTTGAATCTGGCCTCGCTGCGCGGCCTGATCGGGATTGTCGCACAGGACACGTTTCTGTTCAACGACACGGTGGCGCGCAACATCGCCTATGGCAGGCCGGACACCTCCGCCGGCGATATCCGCCACTCAGCGGAAACCGCCCTGGCGCACGAATTCATCGAGCGGCTGCCGGAAAAGTACGAGACGGTGATCGGCGACCGCGGCACGAAGCTGAGCGGCGGGCAGCGGCAGCGCATCGCCATCGCGCGCGCGTTGTTGAAGAACGCGCCCATCCTCATCCTGGACGAGGCGACCTCGCATCTCGACACCGAATCCGAGTTGCTGGTGCAGAAGGCGCTGGCCAACCTGATGGAGCATCGCACGGTGTTGGTGATCGCGCACCGGCTCTCGACCATCCGCCGCGCCGACAAGATTGTGGTGCTGGAGAAAGGACGCATCCGCGAGACGGGGACGCACGAAGAGCTGATCAACCAGGGAGGGATCTACCAGCGGCTCCACGAGCTTCAGTTCGAGGACGCGGCATTGCTGGACCCGATTGTGGACCTATGAGCTTGCGCAGCATGACCGGCTTCGCCCGGGTGAGGAAGACGATGGAAGAAGGCGAGATCGTCCTGAGCCTGAAGAGCGTGAACCATCGCGGCCTGGATCTGCACTTCCACATGCCTCCCGAGATGGACGGGCTCGAGAACGAAGTCCGCGCCGTAATCAAAAACGGTATGGCGCGCGGGCACGTGCAGGTCCATCTTTCCTTCACGCGCTTGAGCGGCGGCGCATCCGGTCTGAACCGGGCGTTGCTCGACGTCTACTTGAAGGCGTTTCAGGAAGCCGCGGAGATGAGTCAAATCAGCGGGCAGGAACCCGACCTGAACGAGGCCTTGCGCATTCCCGGCATGCTGGGCACCGCGAGCGAAGATGCCGAACTGAGCAAAGGTGTGACCCAGGCTGTCCTGGACGCCACCGCGGAAGCGTTGCAAGCCCTCAACAGGTTCCGCGACCGCGAGGGCGCGGCCACGGCCGAAGAAATGCGCCAGAGGTGCGGGAATATCCGCGGCCTTGTGAGCCGCATGGACGAGATCCGCGGCGGCGCCGTTCCGGCCTTCCAGAAGCGGTTGCGCGAGAGACTGGCCGAACTGTTGCACGGCGTTACCATAGACCCGCAGCGCCTGGCGCAGGAAGCCGCTGTGATTGCAGACCGCAGCGACATCTCGGAGGAGCTGGTTCGCCTGCGAACGCATACCGGGCAGTTCGAAGCGATGCTCTCGGACGGAGGCGAAGTGGGCAAGCGGCTCGACTTTCTGCTTCAGGAGATGAACCGGGAGGCCAACACCGTGCTTTCGAAAACGGGCGGGCTGGGCGATCTGGGCTTGACCATCACGGAGCTGGCGCTGGCGGCGAAGTCGGAAATCGATAAGATCCGGGAGCAGTCGTTGAATCTGGAGTGAGGCAATTATTCACCGCCGAGACGCGGAGGCGCCGATAAACCAAGTAAGAACAACGGAGTTTCTTCTCGGCGTCTTGGCGCCTCGGCGGTGAAAAAAATCAGAGGTACGTCTTTGGTGACTACTGTTTTTATCATCTCGGCGCCGTCGGGATCGGGGAAGTCTACGCTGGTGGCGAGGCTAATGGCGCGAGATCCGGGGCTGATGTTTTCGGTTTCTTATACCACGCGCAAGCCGCGGGGGCACGAGGTGGACGGGGAGAGCTACCGGTTCGTGGCCCGCGCAGATTTTGAGGCGATGATCGCGCGCGATGAATTTCTCGAATGGGCTCAGGTGTTTGGCAACTATTACGGGACCCATCGCGGAATTCTGGAACAGGCCCGGGCGGCGGGCAAGGACCTGGTACTCGACATCGACGTGCAAGGTGCGAGACAATTAAAGAGCCGGATTCCTGAAGCGGTTACCGTCTTCATTCTGGCTCCCTCGCGGCAGATTTTAGAGCAGAGGCTTCGTGCGCGCGGCGAGGACCGGGACGATGTGATTTCCAGACGGCTCAGGGAAGCGGCCGGAGAGATCCGCAGGTACAACGATTACGATTACGTATTGATCAATCGCGACCTGGAAGAGTCCGATGCCGTTTTGAGCGCAATCGTTCGCGCCGAGCGTGTGCGGCGAACCAGGATCGAGGATCAGATCCGGCCCATTCTGGACACATTTCAAGTTTGAAGAGGTAACGACGAGATGGCTGACAAGGCCCCCCGCAACAACGCGCACTGCACGCTGCCGGACGATCCGGAGCAGAGCACGTACCGTTTCATTATCGTATCGGCCAAGCGCGCCCGCCAACTGCAAGGCGGCGCGCGCCCGGTATTGCCCACGTCCTCCAAGAAACCGACCGTGATCGCGACCGAAGAAGTGCGGCGCGGACTGGTGAAGTACAGCCTGACGGGCGAGGCGCCGGAAGAGACGCCGGCCGTGGAGCCGGAAACCCTCTGAGCTGCGGCCCCTGGGACGGGCCAGGTCATGAAAATCATCCTCGGCGTCAGCGGCGGGATAGCAGCCTATAAGTCGGCCGAACTGGCGCGTCTGCTGATGCAGAAGGGGCACGAAGTCCAAGCCGTGATGACCGCGGCGGCGCAGGAGTTCGTGCGGCCGTTGACGTTCGCCGGGCTGACCGGGCGTAAGGTGCTCACCGACCTGTTCGCCATCGAGAGCGCTATCGAGCACATCTCGGTCGCCCAGGAGCACGAACTGCTGGCCATCGCGCCGGCGACCGCGGACCTGATCGCCAAAATGGCGCACGGCCTCGCCGACGATTTTCTGACCACGCTGTACCTGGCCTTCACCGGACCGGTGGTGGTGGCTCCCGCAATGAACGTGAACATGTGGCAGCACCCGGCCACCCAGGCCAACCTGGCGACTCTGCGCAGGCGTGGCCATCGGATCGTGGAGCCGGAGAGCGGCTACCTGGCGTGCGGGATGACCGGCCCGGGGCGTCTCGCGGATCCTGAGACCATCGTTGCCGCAATCGAGAGCGAAACCCGCAAGACTCACGACCTGGAAGGCGAGACCGTGTTGATCACGGCGGGCCCCACCCAGGAGCCTCTCGACCCGGTGCGCTACCTGACGAACCGCTCCAGCGGGAAGATGGGGTACGCCCTGGCGGAAGCCGCCGTGAGCCGGGGCGCGCGCGTGATTCTGATCTCCGGGCCGGTGCACCTGCCGCCGCCCCGGGGCGTCGAGGTGATCCAGGTGCGCACGGCGGTCGAGATGCGCGCCAAGGTGATGGAGAACCTCGAGCCGGCCGACATCGTTATCAAGTCCGCGGCCGTGGCGGACTTCCATTTGAGCAAGGTGCCGGACCAGAAGATCAAGAAGACGGCTGCGCGTATCTCGTTGGAACTCGATCCAACGCCCGATATTCTCGCGGAGTTGGGCCGCAAAAAGGACGACCGGCTCCTCATCGGCTTCGCCGCGGAGACCCAAAATCTGCAGCAGGAGGCCCGCCGAAAGCTGGAATCCAAGAACTGCGACATGGTGGTGGGCAACCTGGTGGGCGGCAGCGATGCCGGTTTCGAGTCGGACCAGAACGAAGTGATCCTGGCGCTGCGAACGGGTGAAACGATCGCTTTGCCGCGCGCCCCCAAGCGCGAAATCGCGGACCAGATTTTCGACCACGTGCTGAAACTGCGCCTGGCCCTGCATGCCGCCAATGAACGCTGACCAGCTTCGGCAATACCTGGAGTTCTATCAGGACCTGGGGATCAAGGATTTGTACCGGCGGGCCGGCGGGGCGGGCCGGGATGCGGAGGGAGGCACGCAGGAGGTGTCACGAATCGTGCCGGAGGATGCCGCGCGAAGTCCGGTAGCGACCACCCAGGACGCCTCGCCGGAGTCTCTGTTTCCGGAATCCCAGCCGCCGGGCGGTGAGACTCTGCTTCAGATCCTCACCGATATCGGGGATTGCACTCGGTGCCGGCTTCATGAGGGCCGAACGAAGTTGGTTTTCGGGGTTGGGAACGAGCGCTCTCCGCTGGTCTTCGTGGGGGAAGGACCGGGCGCGGACGAAGATGCGCAGGGGATTCCGTTTGTCGGCCGGGCCGGCCAGTTGCTCACCCAGATGATCGAGAACACGGCGAAAAAGGAAGGCATCGGCTTGCGGCGCGACGACGTTTACATCTGCAACGTGGTCAAATGCCGGCCGCCGGGGAACCGGACGCCCGAACCGGATGAGATGGAGACTTGCGGGCAGTTCCTCTTCCGCCAACTGATGGCCATCCGGCCGAAGGCCATCTGTGCGCTAGGCGGCACGGCGGCCAAAGCCCTTACCGGCCACAAGGAAGGGGTCACCAAGATGCGCGGCAGGTGGTTCCAGTGGCGGGCTGTCCCGGTGATGATCACCTACCATCCTTCGTACCTGCTGCGGCCGTACAACCAGGACGCGAAGCGCGAGGCCTGGGAGGATCTCAAGAAGGTCTTGCACTTCGTGTACGACTGAGAGAGCACGGCGCGTCGGCGCACGCAGCGCGGCTTCCGCGCGACGCCGGATTGTAACATCCCATACGTGATAAACTACAGATTCACCATACATTCAGAATGCTGCTCGCCAGAGAGTTTGTCTCCTACATCTCTAAGCAATTGGTCAGGAGGCTGAGCCCGGGTGTCATCGAAACCCCGACTCCCGACATCGTCGCGGAGAAGATCGCCACGGTGATCAGCGACGAACTGGCGGTGGAAGACCGTCTGAACGACGAAGTGCGAGACTTGCTCAGCCAGTACAGCGAGTACATGCGCCGGGAAGGCGTGAGCTACCAGGAGATGTTCCGGCGCATCAAGAACACGCTGATCTCACAACGCAAGGTGATTCGAGCGTCCGGCCGGGACACCCACGACCAGATGAAGCTCTCGCGCGATAAGGTCACCGATATTTCCCACAAAGTGGTCGAGATGCTGCGCAAGAGCCGCGAACTGCGTTTGAAGGACAAGAACAGCAACAACGTGCGGCTCGAAATCGTGCGCGTGATGACCGATTTGCTTCTGGCCGAAGACAAGGTGGACCGAGCCGCGCGCGCGAAGATCCGCTCGCAGAAGCGCGAGATCCCCGAGGGCACCGAGGAGTGGGACCTGCTGCACCGCAGGTATTACTCGGAGGAGTTAAAGAAACTAGGGATCGATCTTGCCAAGTAGTGCCGCGCGACTTTACCGCTTGTAGCCGATCATGCGCAGGAAGGCGCGACGCTTGTCGGCATCCTCGGTGGTCTCCATGCCTCTTGGCGGGAAGCCGTCAATCACGCCCAACACGCCCCGCCCCTGCTCGCTCTCCGCGACGACCGCCTGCACCGGGTTGGCAGTGGCGCAGAAGATCGAGCAAACCTCCGGAACATCTTTGATGCGGCCCAGCACGTTGATCGGGTAGCCGTCGCGCATCACCACCACGAACGTGTGGCCTGCGGCAATGGCCGACGCGTTCTTGGCGGCCAGCGCCTTCAGGGCCTCGTCGTTGCCGTCCACGCGTACCAGGCACGGGCCAGAAGCCTCGTTGAACGCGACGCCGAATTTCATTTGCGGCACGGTGTTCACCATGGCTTCGTATATATCTTCCACCGACTTGATGAAGTGCGTCTGGCCGAGAATCAGGTTTCCGTTTTCGGGCACTTCCAGCGGTACCAGTTTCAGTTCCATACCCGTCTATCGTAGCGCCGGGCCGCGCGCTTCTTCCAAAAGCACCGCCAGCTCCAACAATAGCTGGTCTTCGTACGGCCGGCCCAGCAGTTGGATCCCGATGGGCAATCCGTCCCGCGATGTGGCCATCGGAATCGTCACGGACGGTAGGCCCAGCACGTTCGCGACGACAGCCGGCATCATGGCCTGGAACAGACCGATCTCTTTGCCATCGATCTCCCACTTGCGCTGGCGATGGCGGAAGGCGGTGATGCCACAGACCGGCATCACCAGGGCCGCGATATGTTCCATCTGCCGCAGCAGGGAGGCCCGCATGTGGTCCCGCGCTGCCAGGTTCATCAGCGCCTGCTCCGCGGTTGGCTCTTTGGCGCTGAGAGACTCCAACAGGGTCCAATGGGCCTCCGCCTCGCGTCCCGCCACGAGTTTCCGCATCGCGACTGCCGGCCATTGGTTGAAAAGGAAAGCCCAGATGTTGGGCGCGCGCTCCAGCCCTCGCGGCTCGAGTCCTTCGACCGCAAACCCGATGTCTCCAAACAATGCCGCGGCCTTTCGAACCGTTGCTCTGATTTCAGCATCGACCGGCACGGCGTAGAACTGCTCCCACACGCCCACGCGAATTCCGGCGATCGGAGGCTCGCGCAACGGGACGGCGGCGGAGAACGGGTCCTGGGCGTCGAATCCCGCCAGCACGGAAAAGAGCAAGCGCAGGTCGCGCGCCGTGCGGGCCATCGGTCCGGCCGCAGTTGTAAGACCGAGTGGATGGCCGAGGGAAGGGAAGTGCCCCGTGCCGGGAATCCGGCCGGGCGTTGGTTTGAATCCAGCGATGCCGCAAAAGTGGGCGGGTACGCGAATGGAGCCGCCGCCATCGCTGGCGATTCCTCCCGGGGAACAGAAGGCCGCTATCGCCGCGGCTTCCCCGCCGCTCGATCCGCCGGGGGTACGCTCAGGGTCGCCGGGGTGGTTGGTGCGGCCCGTGAGGAAATTATCGGTTTCATAGCTGGCCAGCATTTCCGGCGTGTTAGTCTTGCCGAGCAGGATGGCGCCCTGGCTGCGCAGGCGCGCCACGGCGGTGGCGTCCGCCGCCGCGCGATGTCCGCTACGCAAGCGGCTGCCAACCCGCGTGGGGAGACCTTGGATGTCGAAGCTGTCCTTGACGGTTACGGGAACCCCGTGGAGCAGGCCCAGCGGTTCCCCCCGGGCCGCGGACGACTCGCGCGCTCGGGCTTCCGCCACAGCGCTTTCGGCCAGCACGGTGGCAAAGGCGTTGAGGGATGGGTTGCGGCGCTCGATCTCGTTCAAGTGGGCCTGGAGGAGTTCCGTGGGCGAGAGTGCGCCATCGCGAACCAGCGAGACCATGAGACAGAGAGACGAGCGATGCGGCACGAAAACAAGTGTAACGTGGGCCGGCCGCCCCTCGGAGAGCGGTCATAAAGAGCGGTCATAATAAGAATGTGGCGACGATGACGTTCTCCGAAGCGCGCGAAACCGTGCTTACCAACGTACGCGCCGCGCGCAAGATACCCGCGGTAGAGGAAGTGGCGCTGGCAGCTTCGGCAGGGCGCGTTCTGGCGGAAGATGTGGCTGCGGACCGCGACATGCCCGCGGTGGCCCGGTCCATCCGAGACGGCTATGCGGTGCGCGCGGCAGATGTCCCCGCGGAGCTGCAGGTGATCGGAGAGGTGCGCGCCGGCGAACAGTTCAGCGGCGAAGTGGGGCGGGGACAGGCAGTCGAGATCATGACCGGCGCGCCTATCCCCGTGGGCGCTGATGCCGTCGTGATGGTGGAATATACCGAGCGCGTCAACGGCCGCGTCCGCATCGGCCGAGCCGCAGAGCCGAATCAGTTCATCAACCCGCAAGGGTGCGAGGCGGCTGCACGCGAAACCGTGCTGCGCGCCGGCACGCGATTAGATTACAGCGGCGTGGCGGCATTGGCGGCATTCGGGCGGCACCAGGTGAAGGTCTACGCCCGCCCGTCGGTGGCGATCATTCCGACGGGCGACGAAATCGTGGAGGTCGAAGAAAGGCCGGCAGAGTTCCAGATTCGCAACTCCAACACCTATTCGTTGGCCGCGCAGGTGACCCGCGCCGGCGGCATTCCACGGATTCTGCCGGTGGCTCGCGACACGCTGGAGCACACCCGCGAAATGATCGGTCGCGGCTTGACGGCCGACCTGGTCGTGCTTTCCGGTGGCGTCTCCGCCGGCAAATACGACGTGGTCGAAGCCGTCCTGGCGGGATTCGCGGCGAAGTTCTTCTTCGACCGTGTCCTCATACAACCGGGACAACCGCTGGTGTTCGGGCGTGCCGGCGAAACGTTCTTCTTCGGCCTGCCGGGCAATCCGGCTTCCACCATGGTGACCTTCGAAATCTTCGCGCGCGCGGCGCTGGAGCTATTGGCGGGTCAGGACGAGACCGCGCTGCACATGCCGTTCGCCCATCTCACCTGCGATTTCAAACACCGCGCCGGGCTCACGCGCTTCCTGCCCGCGCTGTTGAGCGAGGGGGGCGCCGCCGTGACGCCCGTGAAATGGCACGGCTCCGGGGACGTTCCCGCGGTGACCCGCGCCAACGCCTACCTGGTTGCCGATCCCGACCGCCCCGAGTATTCGAGCGGCGAATTGATCCGGGTGCTCCTCAAATGAAAAAGCTCTCGCACTTCGACTCCGCCGGCAGCCCGCGCATGGTGGATGTTTCTGGCAAGGCGGAAACAAAGCGCGCGGCGCGGGCTCAGGCGTTCGTGCGCATCGCACCGAGAGTCCTGCGGAAACTCCCGCACAACCCCAAGGGGAACCCTCTGGAGATAGCGCGAATCGCAGGGATCGCCGCCGCCAAGCGCACTTCCGATCTCATCCCGCTGTGCCATCCGCTGATGCTCACGCACGCGGACGTGGAGGTCGCGGTGGAGAAGAAAGGCGTGCGCATCGTCGCCAGTGCGGCAACCACGGCACAAACTGGCGTGGAGATGGAGGCGCTCACCGCCGCGTGCGTGGCGGCGCTCACCGTTTACGACATGGCCAAGGCGTTGGATAAATCGATTGAGATACAGGACGTGTGCCTGCTCGAAAAGACCGGCGGCAAGAGCGGGGATTTCAAAAGGAAATCATGATCCATGCGGCAGTTCTGACCATCAGTGATTCCGTCAGCGAAGGCACACGCACCGACCGTTCCGGTCCCTCTGTGCGTGAACGGCTGGAACAGTTGGGCTGGAGCGTCTCGGTGACCGAGGTGATCGCCGACGAAATCGGGGAGATCAGCGGCCGTCTCGCCACTCTGGCAGACGGCGGACAGGTTTCCGCGATTTTCACAACCGGGGGAACGGGAGTGGCCGCGCGCGACGTCACTCCAGAGGCCACACGCGCCGTCCTCGACCGTGAAATCCCTGGTATCGGGGAGCTTATGCGCGCGAGCGGCCGTGAGTCCACGCCCCTGGCGGTACTTTCCCGGGCGCTGGCGGGGACACGCGGAAATGTGCTGATCGTCAATTTGCCGGGCTCTCCGAAAGGCGCAATAGAATCCCTGGATGCTATCGTGGAATTGGTGCCTCACGTGCTCGAACTGCTGAGAGGGCAAACGGAACACGTGTCTGCTCAGAGGAATTGAATATGCCTCGACTTTTTCTTCTGACTCTTCTCTGCGGTTTGCTGATGGCGCAGCAGCCTGCCAACAAAGAGCAGGAACAGCCGAACCAGAGATTTGTAACGACCGTCGAGAACGTGGTGGCTTCTGTCGCTGTATACGATCGCGCCGGCAATTATGTCAATGGGCTCCAACCCGACCAATTCCGGATCTTCGACAACGGCAAGGAACAGAATATTCACTCGGTGGATGTGACGTTCACGCCCATTTCGATGGTAGTGGCGGTTCAAGCGAATGCGCGCGCCGATAAGATTCTACCCCAGGTGAACAAAATCGGAAATCTGTTGAAGCCGATCGTGCTGGGCGACCAGGGCGAGGCTGCGGTCCTTGCGTTCGACTCGCGTGTTCGAACATTACAGGATTTCACTTCCGATGCGGATAAGATCACCAACGCGGTGAGGTCCATCATGCCCGGCAGCATCTCCAGCCGCCTGGTGGATGCGGTAGAAGAGGGCGCTCGCCTGCTGCGCACGCGCAACAAAGACCGCCGGCGCATCCTGCTGGTGATTGGCGAAACGCGCGACTTCGGCAGCGAGGCCCGGAGCCGCGAGGCGCTGATTACACTGCAACTGTCCAACGTGGTCGCATACTGGATCGACATGTCGCACTTGCTCGGCATTTTGACCGCTCCCGCGCCCGATCCGCGCCCTGATAGTCTTCCGCCGGCCATGCATCCCTTGCCCGCGGGCGTTCCCGCCACGCCGACCACGGTCCAACAGACATACGGAACCAACGGCTCCAGCGCCGAGTTCATCCCCCTGATGGTGGAGATCTTCAAGGACGCCAAGAACATCTTCAGGGCGAGCCCGGCTGTGCTGTTTACTAAGGGCACCGGCGGCAACCAGTTCAGTTTCTACTCGCAAAAGAGCCTGGAATCGGCCATCGAGGAGATCTCGAACCACTTACACAGCGAGTACACGATCAGTTATACGCCCAATAACAAGGATGAAGGCGGCTTCCACCAAATTAGCGTGGAAGTGATCGGTCACAACTACCGGTGCCAAACGCGGCCGGGGTATTGGGTGGGCCCGAGACAGTAGCTGCGTTACCCGCACATAGCCTCCCAGCCGCAATCGCGAAGGAGCGGCTTGCGTTCATCCGTCCCGGTGAACCGCTAATCGTTTCCCGAAATCTGCACGAATGTCTCAGCCGTTCCGTTGGCGACGGCCTCGGCTTCCTCCGCGGTAAAGCTCTCCACCTTGGCAGAAATATTCATCGAGCAGAACTTGGGCCCGCACATGGAACAAAAGTGCGCATCCTTGAAGCCTTCCTCGGGCAGCGTTTCATCGTGCATGGAGCGCGCCGTTTCCGGGTCCAGCGAGAGGTCGAACTGGCGGTTCCAGTCGAAGCGATAGCGGGCGCGGGAGAGCTCGTCGTCACGGTCGCGCGCGCCGGGCCGATGCCGCGCCAGGTCGGCGGCGTGCGCCGCGATCTTGTAGGCGATGATGCCGGCCTTGACATCGTCGCGATTGGGCAGTCCCAGGTGCTCCTTGGGTGTGACGTAGCACAGCATGGAAGCGCCGTACCAGCCGATCATCGCTGCGCCGATCGCGGAGGTGATGTGGTCGTAACCGGGCGCGATATCGGTTACGAGCGGCCCCAGGGTGTAGAAGGGCGCCTCGTCGCACATTTCGTTTTCCTTCTGGACCTGCAGCTCGATCTGGTCCATAGGAATGTGGCCGGGGCCCTCGATCATTACTTGCACGTCGTACTCCCAGGCCTTCCTGGTGAGTTCGCCCAGGGTCTTCAGTTCGGCAAACTGCGCCTCATCGCTGGCGTCGGCCACACTTCCGGGGCGCAGACCATCGCCCAGGGAAAAACTCACGTCGTGCTTCTGGAAGATCTTGCAGATGTCCTCGAAGCACTCGTAGAGCATGTTCTGCTTGTGGTTCTTGACCATCCACTCCGCCAGGATAGAGCCGCCGCGGCTTACGATTCCAGTGATTCGGCGGGTGGTCAGCGGAATGTGCTGCACCAGCACGCCAGCGTGAATCGTCATGTAGTCCACGCCCTGCTCGGCCTGCTCCTCGATGACTTCGAGCATGACCTGCCGGCTCAGATCCTCCACCCGCCGCACGCGTGACAGAGCCTCGTAAATCGGCACGGTGCCGATGGGCACCGGGGACGCGGCAATGATGGCTTTGCGGATGGCAGGGATATCGCCGCCGGTGGAAAGATCCATCACCGTATCGGCGCCGTACTTCACCGAATCCTGCAGTTTCTCCAGTTCACCGTCAACATTGGACACGACCGAGGAGTTGCCGATGTTCGAATTGATCTTGCACTTCGAGGCGACTCCGATGCACATCGGCTCCAGGTTGGTGTGATGGATGTTCGCCGGGATGATCATTCGGCCGCGAGCCACCTCGGAGCGGACCAGCTCCGGCGAGAGGTTCTCGCGCTGCGCAACGAAATGCATCTCTTCCGTGATGGTGCCCTGCCGGGCATAGTGCATCTGCGTGCGAATCCTGTCGTCCTTGCGTTTTGCTACCCACTCTGTGCGCATGATGGCTCCTGTGGCCGCGGGCGGGCCTGAAGCTACGGTCCGCCCGCGCCGGACTGCTGATACAGCCGTCTATTTCTTCTTTTTCGGCTTCTTGACTTCTTTCCTTGGGCTTCTGTCCTTTGCCACGGAAATCCTCCCTTATGGACTTGATTATAACCACCAGTCGGCCGTAGCTGTGAACGTGCACAAGGGCGAAATGTGCCGGCCGGATTGCGGAATGCCGCTAGTGTACTGAGCGAGAAATCCGTTTACAAAGTCTCTGGACTTTGCCGAGAATCAAATCTGCGTCCGCGGTCCAGACGAAAGGCGTGGGATGCTCATTACGCTGGTCCAGATAGTCGAGCATAGCTTTCTCCAGTGCGCGAACGCTGGTGTGGCTCCCGCGGCGGACACACCGCTCGGTAACCTCGGCAAACAGCCGTTCCACGAGATTTAGCCAGCTTCCGCTGGTGGGCGTGAAGTGCACGTGATACCGCGGGTGTCGTGCCAGCCAACGGCGCACCTTCTCGACCTTGTGCGTGCCGTAGTTGTCCATCACCACATGCACATCCAGCTTGGTGGGAAGGCTCTCTTCGATTTGATGCAGAAAGCGCAAGAACTCCTGATGCCGGTGGCGGCGGTAGCAGGTGCTGATGGTCACCCCGGAGGCCAGATCCATGGCGGCAAACAACGATGTCACCCCATGCCTTTGGTAATCATGGGACTGGCGAGCCGGCACGCCCGGCGCCAGCGGTAGGATCGGCTCGGTTCGGTTCAGCGCCTGGACTTGGCTCTTTTCGTCCACGCACAGCACGATGGCGCGGTCCGGCGGATTCAGATACAGCCCCACGATGTCCCGCACCTTCTCCACAAATTGCGGGTCTTTGGAGAATTTGAAGTGCTCCACGCGGTGTGGCTGCAATCCGAACGCCCGCCAGATCCGCACGATAGCGTTCTGCGACAAGCCGGTTTCGGCCGCCATGAGCCGCGTGCTCCAGTGCGTGCTGTGGGCGGGCATGGATTCCAGCGTTTTCGTCACAACCTCCTCGATCTTCTGGTCGCTGATCTTACGCGGCGCGCCCACCCGGGGCTCATCCAGCAGCCCCTCCAAACGAAACTGTCGGAACCGTTCCCGCCACTTTCCCACCGTTGCACCGGTAATATGCAGTCTTCGCGCCACCTCGGCGTTGCTCATCCCCTGGCCGCAGAAAAGTACGATCCGGGCGCGCATGGCCATGGCCTGAGCCGATTTAGGCCGGAGCGAGATCGTCCGCAACTTCTCACGCTCATCCCCGGCGATTTCCAGGGATTTCTTAGGACGTCCAGTGCGCATACCTAAGTATGCACCCATCATCCTACTTATGCAATGAATTTATCACTCATGACACTAGT